>Ga0335397_10007891_pt1 | contig 13468 bp, 14 predicted proteins | sample MAT04_FD_205740 | JGI IMG/M metagenome (GOLD analysis project Ga0335397, IMG submission 205740) | Freshwater microbial communities from Lake Fryxell liftoff mats and glacier meltwater in Antarctica - MAT-04 (spades assembly) (version 2) ...
CTGCGCGTCGAGGTGAGTGTGGAGGTCGATGAAGCCGGGTGACACGATGAGGCCGGTGGCATCGATCTCGCGCGCTGCCTGAGCGGCCGAGAGGTCGCCGATGGCGGTGATGCGATCACCGTCGATTGCAAGGTCGGCCCGGTAGCCCTGCGAGCCCGTGCCATCGATGATGGTGCCGTTGCGAATGATCAGGTCGTGCGCCATGGGGTCCCCTCGGTTCTGTCCGACTGGATGTTACGGAAGTCACCCGCTCGCAGCCGAAGCGGGTCGCAATCAAGAGTTTGAAAGCAGCCGCCTCGGGGTACGAGCAGTCATGACAACAATCCTGATCATCGTCGTCCTCGTCCTCCTCATTGGTGGGGGAGGCTTCGGCTACTCCCGTCGCGGTCGCTGAATACTCTGAGCCATCGTTCTCCGACTGGCGCGAAACCCCGACGAATGTGTCCGGGTTTCGCGCCCGTGGGGGCTGAAGGCGCCAGTTGTGACCGGGTTTCGCGCCCAACCTGCCCTTGTGGGGACAGGGGTCACGCCAACGTCACGGCAGGGTGAGCCGGACGACGCAGGTTGGTGGTTCGGGCTTGCGGCGAACCTTTCGCCACACCTCCGCCACTTTGACGAACTTCGACATCACCGAGTACTTGCCGTGGATGGCGTCGCGAATGGGCTGCGCATCAGCGCCGAGCAACACCTCCGCAGTCGCATCGACGATGGCGGCTCCATCCTTCGGCGTGCCCTTCATGTTGCACGGTTGTAGCGTCACCTTCGAGTTGTTGCGGATGCGCTTGACCTTGCCCGAGTTGTCCTCCGTGGTGAACCCGGTCGCGCCGTCAGCCAGCCCGACAATCCACACCGGCGAGGCAACGGCATCACCGTTCTTGCGGAACGTGGTGATCAGGACGTACTTCTCATCGGCAATACCCATCCAGCCACGCTACACACCGCTCGCGCGACGACCCACCGGGGTAGTTTCGATGAGTGACCGAACCGACGACCGAACCGACGACCGAACCGACGACCGATCCAACGACCGATCCAACGACCGATCCAACGACCGATCCAACGACAGGCCTCACCGTAGCGGAGGTCGCCGACCGTGTCGCTCGCGGCCTCACCAATGCGATTCCAGATGTACCTACACGCACCATCGGCCAGATCATTCGCGGCAACGTGTTCACACCGATCAACGCCGTCGTCGGCATTCTGGCCGCACTGGTCATCGTCGCGGGCAGCCCTAAGGACGCGCTGTTCGGTGGCGTCATTGTCGCCAACAGCGTCATCGGTGTCGTCCAAGAACTGCGGGCCAAGAAGGTGCTCGATCAACTGAGTGTGGTCAGTGCACCCAAGGCGCAGGCCGTGCGCGACGGCAAGGTCACCCAGCTGCAGGTTCACGAACTGGTGCAGGACGACGTGGTGGAGCTCCGCGCCGGCGCCCAGGTCGTGGCCGACGGCACCGTGCTCACCAGCGACAGCCTGGAGATCGACGAATCGCTGCTCACCGGCGAAGCCGACCCGGTGGTGAAGACCCCAGGTGACGACGTGTTGAGCGGCAGCGCGGTCGCCGCCGGCACCGGGCGGATGGTGGTCACCAAGGTGGGTGCCGAGAACTACGCCGCCAAGCTGGCCGAGGAAGCCCGGCGCTTCACACTGGTCAACTCACCGCTGAAGAACGACGTCAACCGCATCGTCAAATGGGTTGGCTACATGATCATCCCCGTCGGCATGCTGCTGGCCACCAGCCAGTTCTTCCGCCGCAACGAGGGCTGGCGGGACTCGCTCATCAGCACCGTCGCCGGCCTGGTCGGCATGGTGCCCGAGGGCCTCGTCCTGCTCACCAGCATGGCGTTCGCGGTCGGCGTCGTGCGGCTCGGTCGGCAACGCTGCCTGGTGCAGGAGCTGCCGGCCATCGAAGTGTTGGCCCGCGTCGACGTGCTCTGTGCCGACAAGACCGGGACCATCACCGAGGGCGCACTCGAGGTGTCGGGCGTGCAACCAATGCCCGACGAAGACGAGGCCGCCATCGGTCTCGCACTGGCCGCGCTGGCCCAACTGGACCCTGACCCGAACGCCACCTCGAAGGCGCTCAACGGCCACTTCACCGAACCGACCACGTGGGTTGTCACCGGCCGCGTGCCCTTCTCCTCGGCCCGCAAGTGGAGCGGCATGACCTTCACCGATCATGGCAGTTGGATTCTTGGGGCACCAGAGAACGTGCTCACCACCGACTACACCGGCGAAATGCAGAACCAGGTGGAGGAGCACGCCGCGCTGGGCCAACGGGTGCTCGTGCTGGCCACCACCGACGGCACCTTCTCCGATGGCATCGAGCCAGCGCTCTCCACCGTGCACCCAATGGCGCTCGTGCTACTGGAAGACATCGTTCGCGCCGACGCACCCGAAACGCTGAAGTACTTCGCTGACCAAGGCGTGATCGTGAAGGTGATCAGTGGCGACAACAACGTCACCGTCGGCGCCGTCGCCCGTCGCGCCGGCTTGGCCGGTTGGGAAGACAACGTCAACGCCACGACACTGCCGCCTGACGACTCCGAAGAGTTCGCCGATGCGATCGCGAACGGCACCGTCTTCGGCCGCGTCACGCCACACCAGAAGCGGGCAATGGTCCAAGCGTTGCAGGCCCGCGGTCACGTGGTGGCCATGACCGGCGACGGTGTCAACGACGTGCTCGCGCTGAAGGACAGCGACTGTGGCATCGCCATGGCGTCCGGCAGTGAGGCAACCCGCGGCGTGGCGCAACTGGTGCTCATGGACTCGAACTTCTCGGCACTGCCAGCGGTGGTCGCTGAAGGGCGACGAGTGATCAACAACATCGAGCGAGTCGCCAGTTTGTTCCTCGCCAAGACCGCGTACTCGGTGATCCTGTCCATCCTCACCGGCGTGTTCGCTCTGGCCTATCCGCTGCGACCCATCCACCTCTCGATCCTCAGCTGGTTCACCATCGGCGTGCCCGCTTTCTTCCTCGCCCTAGAGCCCAACGATCAACGCGTCAGCGGCGGTTTCCTACGCCGAGTGCTGGGTAAGGCGATTCCCGCGGGCATCGTCATCGCAGGGGCGACCATGAGCGTGTTCTCCATCGCACAGGTCGATGGGAGCATCGACGCCGACCATGCCCGCACCCTCGCTGTGCTCGTAGCCGGCTCGGTCGCACTGATGAACCTCTACCGCGTCGCGAGGCCGCTGAACACACTGCGCACCGCACTGGTCGCGACGATGATCACGCTCTTCGGTCTGGCCTTCGTCATGCCGTGGAGTCGCCGACTGTTCGAACTGCCGATCACCAAGCTGTGGGCGTACGGGATGGCCGCAGCGCTCATCGTTGCCGCGTGGCCGTTGCTGGAACTCGGCAGCCGCCTGGCACAACGCTGGCACCAGCGCACCCAGTAAGGTGGCGCCCATGTCACACATCTATGACCTCACCATGCGGTCCATCACCGGAGAAGAGGTGAGCCTCGCCGCCTTCCGCGGCCAGGTGCTCCTCATTGTCAACGTCGCGAGCGCTTGAGGCCTCACGCCTCAGTACGCAGGTCTGCGTACGCTTCATGACGAAGACACTGCAGCCGGCTTCTCCGTGCTCGGCTTTCCGTGCAACCAGTTCGCCGCACAGGAGCCAGGAACCGACGAAGAGATTCTCGAATTCGCGACTTCGAAGTACCAGGTCGACTTCCCGATGTTCTCCAAGATCGAAGTGAACGGCGACGGCGCCTGCGAGCTGTACAAGTGGCTGCGCAGCCAGACGGACGACGCCGACATCACGTGGAACTTCGAGAAGTTCCTCATCGACCGCGACGGCAACGTTGCCCAGCGTTTCGCGCCGCAGGTCACCCCCGAACAGATCGCGCCGCACGTGGCGCAACTGCTCTGACGCACCGATAGTCTCCGCAACAACGGCTTCCCCCCGGATTCAGCTCTCCTCGATTCGGAGGGCCTTTCATTTGGAGGAAACCATGCCGTTCATCCCACGCTTGCGCGTGTCTCCCCGCGGGCAACCTGCGCTTCGCCTACAATCCGGCGACTATCACTGGGGCATCTGCTTCCCTGACCCCGACGAACCAATCGTTGTGGCCGGTTTCGGCGAAGCCGCGATGCTGGCCACCGACATCCTCGACCTGCCCGCGCACCACGAGGTGCTGGTCCTGCTCGACGAGCGGCGACAGGTGACAGCTCTACTGCTCGACCCACCTTCAGAAATCGGTCTGCTGGTGGGCCTGGCCGCGCTGCCGGGAGTGGAGGCGCCGTTCTGTCAAACGATGTGCATCGTGCTCAATGCCGACGTCTACTCCGGCCCACCAAGCGACGCAGATCGCCGCGGCTACCACGCGCTGCGACGTGCCCACATGGCCCAGGGCCTGCTGCTGCTCGACGTCATTCTCACCGATGGCGACACTGTCCGCAGCCTGGCGATCGGGTGCGACCCTGACCCGGTGTGGTTCGACGAGATCGATCCGCTTCCAGACCAGTGGGCGGCCGCTGTCGATCCCGCCGCCTGATGTCGGCACTCAGCCGTCGCATGAATCAGCGGGCACCGCCTACGCTCGGCGATCATGAGCAGCATCTCCGTCGTCACTGGCGCCAACAGCGGTATCGGCCGCGCCACCGCAATTCATCTCGCCGCCGAAGGCCACGTGGTTTTCGGCACCGTGCGCAGCCTCGACAAGGCCGGCAAGTTGCAATCCATGGCCGCCGCCGCCGGCGTGGAAGTGAACCTGGTGGAGCTGGACGTCGCCTCCGACGAGTCGGTGCGCAACGGGTTCGCGCAGATCATGGCTGCCACCGGTGGCGTGGTTGACGTGCTGGTCAACAACGCTGGCATCGGCGGCAACGCCACAGTGGAGGACAGCACTGCTGCGGACCACCTGGAAGTGATGAACGTCAACCTGTGCGGCGCGGTGCGCTGCCAGAACGAAGTGCTGCCAGGCATGCGCCAACGCGGCCACGGCGCCATCGTCAATGTCACCTCCGTGGTCGGACGCATCGCCGCGCTCGCCCAGAGCGCCTACGTCACGTCGAAGTGGGCGCTGGAGGGTCTCAGCGAGCAGCTGGCCCAAGAGGTCGCGCCGTTCGGCATCCGGGTTGCCATCATCGAGCCGGGTGTCACCAAGACGGCGATCTTCGCGAAGAACCCCGACATCCCTACCCGCACCGGCGCGTACGCCGCGGCCTACCGGCGCATGTTCCAGATGTACGCGGCGGGCATCATGCACTCCACCGATCCGTTCGAAGTCGGAAGGCTGATTCATCACGCAGTGACCACCGACCAGCCCACGCTTCGGTACGCCGTCAGTTGGGGAGCGAAGGAACTCATCGATGGCCGCGCCGCGATGACCGACGAGCAGTGGACGGCTCTCAACCTTACTGATGACGACAACGACTACTACGACGCCTTCCAGGCCGCCTTCGGTCTCGACCTTCGCGACCTCGGCTAACCGCCCGGCCGCAGCGCCGGGCGATGCAGAACCGCGTGCCCAGTGATCAACATCACCTCGCCACCGTCGACACTGGCTGTGCCATCGACGATGAGGCTGTACTCGCTGGCGGTGGGGTGGGGAAACACCATCATCACTTCCGGGCGCGCAACGATGTTGTGCAGCGATGAACGGCCAGCCGTGACGCGCAGCGAACCACCCTCGAATCGGGTCGGCACTGCCAGCGAGTGTGGACGCATGTCGTCGCTCACCGTCACGAGATAGCCCCATGGGTAGGCGGCCAGTGTTGCGCCGAGCTCGTTCAACGGAACGGGAATGCTCATCCGTACACCTTGCACGCTGGCGGCACAGGGCGCAATGACGGCAACGGATCAACGGCGGCACCACCGCCTGGGTGAATCTCGTAGTGCAGGTGATAGTTGCCAGGGCCAGGGTTGCCGGTGTCACCGACGTAACCGAGCAGCTGGCCCTTGTACACCACGCTGCCCTTGGTTAGACCGGGCGCGAAACCGGAGAGGTGCCCGTAGACGTAGTACGTGCCGCCGGTCGCAGCGGTCAGCCGCCACAAGTTGCCCGACAGCGTGGCGTTCGGAGCACCCGCGATTGTCTGGACCGTCAGCGTTCCATCGACCATGGCGTACACCGCTTGCCCCAGGGCCGCCAGAATGTCAATGCCTTCGTGCGAACGACCGCCGCTGCGTGGGTCGGCGAAGTTGTCGAGGATGTCGCACTTGGGGCTGGTTGCCATCGGGAAGTTGGCAGGCGGCACGACCCGCAACCGTTGCGCGGGGGCACTTGCCGCGGCCGCAACGCCGAACTCGAGCGGAGCGACAGCACTCGGCGCCGCGTCGGCAGCGAATGCGCCGAAGCCGACCAACGTGAGAGCGGCGCACGCGGACAGGGCAGCGCGCAGAGAGCGTGAGCGATGGAAGCGGATGCGTGCAGGTTATCCGCACCCTATTTGCGGTTGCCGTCGCGGCACCCGGCGGGCGGCTACTGCTCGGGGGCGTCGGCAAAGTCGGCTTCGAGGAGGTCGCGGTCCTCGGGGTCCGCGACCGGCACCTGCCGGGCCACCGCCCACGCGGCCAGACCCTCCTCTTCGCGACCGAGGTCGCGAAGCGCCCGCGCCCGCGCCTCGTGGGCGTACGCCAGGTCGAAGTCGACCAGGTCGTGCTGCACGCACTGAGCGAGACAGGCATCGGCGTAGTGCAACGAGCGAGAGCTCTGCCCGGTGAGCAGGTGCACCTTGGCCAGCATGTAGAGGGCCCGCGCCTCGTTGGCCGGGCCGGCGCCACGGGCTCGCTGCCAGTGATAGGCAGAGCCATAGGCGCGGCGCAGCATCTCCTCATCATCGGCTGGCGAACGATCGTCCTTGCCCACCAGATCCCAGGTGCCGTTGTTGCAATCGATGCCTTGCGCGCGGTGCCAGTCATCAGCGGCATCGACCACCACTTCGTCGTCGAGGTCAACCGACGCCGTCGGCAACGGCTCGCCGGTCTCCAACAACGTCTTCAAGCCGTCGAGAATCCACTCCCAACCAGCTTTGGTGTGCGCCCACGTCAACGGGCTGCGAGCAAGGTCGCCGTGCACCACGTCGAGGCGGGTGAGGCCGTCACCCGCCACGGCCAGCGTCCACTCCACACGGGACGGCGGCTCCACCTCCATTGCCGCGTCGTACAGCACATGCCAAGTCTGCACCAGACGATGTGGCGCTTCCAGCACCTCGATCGCGCCATCGATCGCGGGTTGTCCGGTCTCCATCGAGGTTCGGTAAGGCTCACCTGCCACCGGTGGCTGGTCGAAGGCGGTGCCGTGGAAGTACCGTCGCGTGAACGCCGGGTCGAGCAGCGCATTCCACACCTGCTCGATGGGTGCCTTGATGAAGATGCGGTACTGGTGTCGGGTGATGGCCATGTCGTCCTGTCTTTCAGCGCGACGTCTATGCGGTTTGCTGTTCGAGGTCGGCCTGCAAGCCGACCATTGCGCGGGTGAATGGTTGTGCGTATTTACTGATCCAGCGTTCGGTGAGCTGTTGGATGGGAATCGGGTTGAGATAGTGCAACTTCGTGCGGCCCTTGCGCCGCGTCGTCACCAGATTCGCGGCCTCCAGCACCGAAAGGTGCTTCATCACGCCGAAGCGCGTCATGTCGGGAAAGCGCTCGCACAACGCCACGACGGTCTGACCGTCGCGCGTGAACAACGCGTCGAGCAGCGCGCGACGAGTGTCGTCGGCCAGTGCCTTGAAGACGAGTGACTCGCTCACAGGTGGCGATAATACGTGACCATTTAGTCACCTGTCAAGAACGAGATGCTTATTCTTGACTGAAATAGTCGGGTATCTCGGTAGCGTTGCCAACACCAGCACGTCCGACAGCAATCCGTTCCAAGGAGTTCCACAATGACCGTTCGTCTCGGCGACACCGCGCCCGACTTCACTGCCCCCACCACCCAGGGCGAGATCAGCTTCCACGAGTGGCTGGGCGACTCCTGGGGTGTGCTGTTCAGCCACCCGAAGGACTTCACGCCGGTGTGCACCACCGAGCTGGGCTACGTCGCCAAGATCAAACCCGAGTTCGACAAGCGCAACGTGAAGGTCATCGGCCTGTCGGTCGACAACGTCGAAAGCCACCTCAAGTGGGAGGGTGACATTGGCGAGACCCAGGGCACCCCGGTCAACTTCCCGATGATCGGCGACCCTGACCGCACCGTTGCCGATCTCTACGACATGATCCACCCGAACGCCAGCGACACGATGACCGTGCGCTCGGTCTTCGTCATCGGCCCGGACAAAAAGGTCAAGCTGACCCTCACTTACCCGGCCAGCACAGGCCGCAACTTCGACGAGATCCTGCGCGTGATCGACAGCCTGCAGCTGACCGCTCAGTACAAGGTCGCCACCCCGGCCAACTGGGTGGACGGCGACGACGTGATCATCGGCGGCGCAGTCAGTGATGAAGACGCCAAGGCGCTTTTCCCGCAGGGCTGGACCACCGTCAAGCCCTACCTGCGAGTACTGCCCCAGCCCAACAAGTAGCCCGTCTCACAGAGCCGACGCCCCGTTGCTGCCATGTGGCCGGCGGGGCGTCGCCGCGCCCCGACAGCTTTGGCGTTCACACGCCGCTCAGGGACATCACAACGCCAAAGCTCATCGGGACTCAGCGTTTCCAGGGCGGTCGGTCTTCTTTGCGCATCACGAAGCGCAAACCGCTCCATACATCGTCGATCGCGCAGACCTTGTTGTCGACCCACCCGGTCTTCAGCAGGGTTGCGCGCAGGACGTCCTCAGTGATGTCGGTCTGCACGCCGCTGGTCTTCTTCGGCCACGCAACCCACACGCCACCGGCGGGCTGGGCAGCGTCAGTGAGTGACTTCCATTCGTCGCGCAGCGTAATCTTCTCGGTGTAGAAGGCAACGATGACGTCGATCGGCGGCATCAAGTGTCGCTGCCAAATGGCATCGCCGGTGTCGCCGAGCTCTGCCATGAAGGTGGGCGGCGCGTGCAGCACGGTGAAGACCACGTCGCCCGTGATGCCCAGCTTCTTGTTGAGCGGAGTGTTGGAGTATCCGGAACTCATTTCAACCCGTTGCTGCACATGACCCGGTCGACCTCGATCTCGATCACGACCCGATCGTCGCGAACCTTGGGTTGACGGTAGCGCTGCGCGTAGGCGGCAACTGCGCTCGCCACCGTTGCGTCGTCATCCCTCAAGCGCACCGGCCCTTCGAACGTCACCCAGCGGCCGCCATCGAGCTGGGTGACCGAGGCTCTGCCACCGCGACGAGCATTGCGCGCCTTCACCGACGGGGCGAACGTGATGACCCGCGCAACACCATTCGCGAACGTGAAGCCAACAGGTACCGCGTGCGGCGAACCGTCGGCCCGCTGGGTCGCCAACACTGCCAAATGACGTTCGGCGACGAACTCCGCAAGGGCAGATGACAGCTCCATCATCCGTCCGCCGCGATCGCAGCAAGGATGCCCACCCGAGTTGCGCGCCACGCGGGCACGACGGCAGCGAGCACGCCGGCCCCAAAGGCCAGCGCCATGATCCACACGATGCTGGTGACCGGAATCGAGAACTCGGTCAGCCCTTGATCGCGCAGCGCAATGATGACGATGTAGCCCAGCACCAGACCCATCATCACACCGACCGCCGCACCATAGAGCGACGTGATCACGCTCTCCCACCGCACCGTCGTACGCACCTGAACACGGGTCATCCCGACGGCCCGCAGCAGACCGGTCTCGCGACGGCGTTCGTAGACCGCCAGCAGCAGCGTGATCACGATGCCGAACAGCGCAATCAGTACGGAGAGCATCAGCAAGCCGTAGATGAACGCAAGGCTGCGGTCGACGATGTCGGCGCGACTGGCGATGAACTCTTGCTTGTTCTGCAACTCACCGATGCCGTAGTCGCCGACCACCTTCTCCACCACGGCACGGAACTGACCCTCCGAGACATCTGGCGCTCGCGTCAACGACACGATGCCCGCCGGCGCAGCGATGCTGGTGTTCAAGAACGTGTCGCGGTGGTAGGTGCGCGATGGAATGAAGTCGCTGCTCTCGTAAATGCCCTGCACCGTCAATGGCACGTCAGCACCGTCGATGAACAACACCAGTTGGTCGCCGATGGCAAGGTCTTTGCTCTTGGCATCACCTTCGCTGATCAGCACGCCCTGCGGTGTCAGCGCAAACATCGACCCTTCGATGAAGGTCAGATTGACGAGCCCGTCGGCGGTGACCGGATTGATGACCGCGCCCGGCGCTGCCTTGCCGTCGGCGGTCGCGACGAACGCAAAGCCCAACCCGCTGGCCGCACCAACTTCCGGGAGGTCATTGAGCTGATCAACCAGTTCCTGGCTGAAGCTGAGGCTGCCGCCGTTTGTCGAGTTGATGACGTACTCGCCTTGGAACGTTGAACCCACTACATCGGTGATCTGCGCTTTGATGGAGGCGGCGAACACGGAAGCGCCAGTGACCAATGCGACACCCAACAACACCGGCGCCGCCGTGCGGGCCGTGCGCCGCGGGTTGCGCTGCACGTTGCCGCGCGCCATCGTGCCGGTGACGCCCCGGAACTGCTGCACTGGCGCTCCGATGAAGCGGGCGATCGGCCTGGCGAGCACAGGACCCAACAACAGCAGCGCGGCGAACAGCCCGACGACACCGATGGCCAGCAGCACCGCATCGGCACCGGCGATCACAGCGCCAATCGAGCCAGCCCCGATGGTGGCCGCAACTCCCGCCCACACCACACGCCGACGAACCGAGCCGACCTTCTCCAGGATCGCATCGCTCATCGCCGCGACCGGCGGGATGCGACCGGCGCCGATGGCTGGCCCGACAGCGGCCAACACCGTCGCGATCGTGCCCGCCAACAAAGTGACCACGATTGTGCGCGTCTCGATAGCCAGCCCGCGAGCGGGGATCACATAGTCGAATGCGTTGAGGAGCGCCTTGATGCCGCTCGCCAAACCGACGCCGCCGAGCAAACCGACCAGCGAACCGGCTAGGCCGACAAGCACCGCTTCGATCATCATCGACCACGTGATCTGTCGACGGCTGGCGCCGAGCGCACGCAGCAACGCATTCTCGCGTTGGCGTTGGGCGGCGGTGATGGAGAACACGTTGTAGATCACGAACATGCCCACGCCGAGCGCAATGAACGAGAAGATCGCAAGGAAGATGGTGAGGAAGCTGAGGCTCTTCTCGATCTCGGTCTGCGTCTGCGCAGTGATCTCAGCAGACGTGAGTGTCTCGGCCACCTCTGGGTCGAGCATGTCACGCAACCGCTGGACCAACACATCGGGCGCCACCGATCCGTCGCCCTGCACCAGCACCGCGTCGATGAAGCCCGGCTTGGCAATGAACTCTTCGGCCGTCGGTTCGTCGAAAAGCGCCCACGTCGCGTTGCCGGGCGAGATGATGTTGTCGAACTCGACAATGCCGATGAGCGTGAAGGTGCGCGACCCACCCTCGGCGTTGACCTTCACCTCGTCACCAATTGAAAAACCACCGTCGTCGGCGGTGATGGTGTCGAGCACCACCTCGTTGCCACCCTGCGGTAGCCGCCCTTCGGCAACCCGCCACACCGACAGGTCGCCGGCCTCGATCGAAGCACCGAAGGTGGGGGCCGTCGGCCGCTCGATGGGCTCGCCGTCCTTGCCGATGACGACCGCGTCACCCTGGATCACGGCCTGCGCCTCGCTGACCCCGGGCACTGCCTTCACCTCGTCGAGCACGCTCGCCGACAAGCGGTCACGCCGCTCGAGACCAAACAAGTTCTCCACCGAGTTGCTGCTCTGCACAAAACCGTCGACGCGTTCGTACACGTCGGCGAACAACGCGTCGAAGGTGCGCTCGATGGTGTCGCGGAAGATGAACGTGCCGGACAGGAACGAGGTGCTGGCCACGATGGCAAGCGCGGTCAACAACAACCGCGGCCATCGGGCCAGCACACTCCTCAACGCGAGTCTGAACACAGATGTCCGGTCATGTAGTAGCGATCGCCTCGAGCATGTTGGCATTCGACCCCTTGCGGCCGGGGATCAACGCCGCCGCGCCGGACAGTAAGAACAGCACGCCCGCCGACACCAGGATGGTGCCAGTCGGCAGTTTGAATACGCCGAGCCCGTCGTTCTCGAATGCCTTGACGATGATCCAGCCGAGCACGGTGCCGAGCACGACGCCCATCACCACACCGACCACACCGGTAATGAGGCTCTCCCACAGCACACTGCTGCGCACCTGACGTTTGGTCATGCCAACCGCTCGCAGCAGGCCGATCTCCCGACGGCGCTCCCACACAGCCAACCAGAGCGTGATGGCCACGCCGATGATCGCGATGAACACGCTCATACCGAGCAGTGCGTAGAGGAAGTTGAGGAAGCCGTCGATCTGACCGCTCTGGGCGTCGATGAAGCCGTTGCGGCTCTGCACCTGTGCGGTCGGGAACTGATCGACGATGGCGTCCAACTTCGCCTTGGTGGTAGCAGTCTCGCCATCGGCGCCCTTGACATAGATCTGGAAGTACTGCATCAAGGTGGGCGTCGCCGCGAACAGGTCACGATCCACCAACACGTCGGTGAAGCCGGCGGTGGTGTAGATCCCCTCGACCTTCAGCTCCTTCGCCGGCTGGCCGATCAAGGTGATCGGCACGGAGTCGCCAATTCCCACGCCTAGCGACTTCGCCTTGTCATCCTTCAACAGGATGCCGTCGGCGGTGAGGTCCGTGAAGCCACCCTCGGCGAAGTCGAACGTGAACAGAGTCTGCGCGTCAGCCGGGTCAATGGCCACCAGCAGCGAACCGCTGGTGGCGTCGCCCACCGCGCCGAAGCTGGCACCAATCGACAGCACGTCGCCGACCCCGGAGCTTTCCACCTGCTCGACGAGGTCGGCGGGGAGGCCACCGGTTCCGTCGCTCTGCTGCTTCGGCGAGACGATGTAGTCACCGATGAAGCTCTCGCCGATGGCCTCGCGAATGGACGCCTTGGCGGATGAACCGAGTGTTGCCACACCGATGATGAGCGACAGTCCAACGGCCACCGCGCCGGCCGTGATGGCCGTGCGCTTCGGGTTGCGGGCAGCGTTGCGGCCGGCCATCGTGCCGGCTGCACCGCGGGCAGCACCAAGGACGGGGGACGCTGCCTTGGAGATCGGGGAGGCAACGAACGGTCCGAGTGCGATCAGTGCCACGTAGAAGCCACCAACGCCAACACCGAGCCATTGGGCGGCCCCACCGCGAAGGCCCTGTGCAACGGCAGCCACGCCGACGACGAGCGCAATGCCACCGATCACCTTGCGCATCAGTGAGACCGCTGCACGGTCGACGGCCACGTCGCGCATCGCGGCGAGCGGGGGAACCCTGCCGGAGCGAATGGCGGGAGCGATGGCGCAGACCAGCGTGACGATGGTGCCCACCAGGATGGTGATGATGAACGGCCCGGAGTTGATGACCAGGTCGGTTTGGCCAGGACCGAACCCGGCAGCATTGAGGCCGGCAAGGATCGCTTTCGCCAACCCGACGCCA
>Ga0335397_10007894_pt1 | contig 13467 bp, 14 predicted proteins | sample MAT04_FD_205740 | JGI IMG/M metagenome (GOLD analysis project Ga0335397, IMG submission 205740) | Freshwater microbial communities from Lake Fryxell liftoff mats and glacier meltwater in Antarctica - MAT-04 (spades assembly) (version 2) ...
GCAACCCACGCTGAGCCGCCATGTCGCCGAGCTGGAAGCGCAGCTCGGCACCCCGCTGTTCGAACGCACCGGCCGCGGCGTGCTGCCCACGGTCGCGGCGCTGGCCATCGCCGACGCCGCGCGCCAGATGCACGACGGTGCCGAACAGCTCGACCGCACGCTGCGGCGCGCGCAGGACGCCACCAGCGGCACGGTGCGCATCAGCACCAGCATGGTGGCCGCCACCTGGCTGCTGCCGCCAGTGCTGGCGGGCCTGCACGCGGCCGAGCCCGGCATCCAGATCGAGCTCGTCGCGTCCAACGCGCTGAGCAACCTGCTGCGGCGCGAGGCCGACATCGCCGTGCGCATGGTGCGCCCGGCGCAGGCCAGCCTGGTGGCGCGCAAGCTCGGCGAGGTGGCCATCGTCGCCGCCGCGCACGAGAGCTACCTGGCGCGCGCCGGCACGCCGCGCCAGCCGGCCGAGTTGCGGCAGCACACGCTCATCGGCTACGACCGCGACGACGCGCTGCTGCGCGGCTTCGCGGCGCTGGGCACGCCGGTGGCACGCGAACACTTCGCACTGCGCACCGACGACCAGGTGGTCTACGGCCGGCTGGTCGCCGCCGGCGCCGGCATCGGCTTCGTCGCTGCCTACAACCTGGCGCTGTGGCCGGGTGTGCAGGCCGTCCTGCCGATGCTGAAGATCCCGCCGCTGCCGTGCTGGCTGGCGGTGCACCGCGAAATACGCGGCAACCGCGTCGTGCGGCGCGTCTACGACTTCCTGGCCGAAGCGCTGCCGCCGCTGCTGGACACATCGGCCAGCAGGTCCAGGTAGGCCCCGGCCAGACGCTCGGCACCCGCCAGACCCAGCGCGTCCATCAGCGACTCTGCGACGGCGCGGCCCTCGACGTCGCTTTGCCCGTCGCGCAGCGTCACCTCGAGCTCCATGAAGTCGCCCAGCCCCTCGACGCGGTCGAGGTGGATGCGGGTGGTGAAGTGGCCATCGTCGGCCAAAAGCAGCCAGCGCTGCTTGCGCACGCGCCGCGGCGGCCCGCAGGCGCGCCCCAGCGCCTCGCGCAGCTCGGCCGCAGCCAGCACCGGCACAAGCACGTAGTCGCTGGTCTTGGCTTCGGTGCTGTCGGCGCGGTGGTAGTGGATGAGCTCGGCGCCGCCGTCGCCAAACTCGCGCAGCTTCAGGCGGCCGTGCGCCACGGTGAAGAAGCTGTCGTCCTGGTGCAGCAACTCGGCCGCCTGCGCGCCCGTCAGCGCCAGCGCGCGCGGCAGCAGGGCCTCGACACTGTCGATGCGCGCCTTGATCTCGATGTTGCGCGGCATCAGCGAGTGGCCTCGGCGGCGATCTGGCGCAGCGCCTGCTCGAAAACCTCGGGCGGCTGGCCGCCCGAAATCAGATGGCGATCGTTGATGACGATTGCCGGCACCGAGTGGATGCCCGCGCGCTGCCAGGCCTGTTCTGCGGCCCGCACCTCGTCGGCGTAGCGGCCGCTTTGCAGCACGTCGCGCGCGGCGTCCACGCCCAGGCCCACCTGCGCAGCCAGGTCCAGCAGCACGTCTCGAGCGCCCGGGTTGCGGCCCTCGCCGTGGTAGGCCTGCAGCAGCGCATGTTTCAGCGCGCGCTGGCTGCCCGCCGGGCCCAGCAGCCCGGCCCAGTGCAGCAGGCGGTGGGCGTCGAAGGTGTTCCACACCCGCACACGTTCGCCGAATTCAAAACCCACCGCGGCACCACGTTCGTGGATGGTGGCGCGGTTCTGCGCCAGCTGGGCGTCGCTCAGGCCGTACTTGGCCTTCAGGTAGTCGGCGGCGTCGGCACCCTCGGCAGCCATCGTCGGGTTCAGCTCGAAGGGCTGGAAGTGCAGCTCGACGGCGAGGTCGGGGCCGAGGGCCTCGAGCGCACGTTCCAGCGCGTTCAGACCGACGGCGCACCAGGGGCAAGCGACATCGGAAACAAAATCGATCTTCATGGGGGTGGTGTTCATGGCAGGTCAGCGCTTGCGCGCCAGTTGCGGGTCGAGCAGGTCGCGCAGACCATCGCCCATCAGGTTCAGGCCCAGCACGCTCAACATGATGGCCAGGCCGGGCCACACGGCCAGCAGTGGCGCCTGGAACATCAGCGACTGCGCGTCGTTGAGCATGCGGCCCCAGCTGGGCTGCGGCGGCTGCGTGCCCAGGCCCAGGTAGGACAGCGCCGCCTCCGCCAGTATCGCCGTGGCGAAGGAAATCGTCGCCTGCACGATCAACGGGCTGGCAATGTTGGGCAGCACGTGGTCGCGCGTGATGGCCAGCGGCCCTTGGCCGGCAGCGCGCGCTGCGGTGACGTAGTCGCGCGCCCACACCGCCATCGCGGCACCGCGAGCGATGCGCGCGAAGACCGGGATGTTGAAGATGCCGATGGCCACGATGCTCATCACCAGCCCCGGCCCGTAGATGGCGGTCAGCATGATGGCCGAGAGCAGCGCCGGGAAGGCGAAGGTGAAATCGGCCGCGCGCATCAGAATTTCGTCGATCCAAGCCCGCCCACCGGCCCGCTGCGCCGCGGCCAGCAGGCCGAGCGCCACACCGGCCAGCAACCCGATGCCGACCGCGACGACACCGACGACGATGCTGTTCTGCGCACCTACCAGCAGCTGGCTGAGGATGTCGCGGCCCAGCATGTCGGTGCCCAGCCAATGCGCCGCACCTGGCGGAGCCAGCTTGTTCGGAATGTCGATGGCCGCGGGCGGATAGGGCGACCACGCCAGCGACAGCGCCGCAGCCCCGGCCATCAGCAGTGTCAGCACCAGCCCCACCACGAAGCTGGGGTGGCGCCGGGCGCGTTGGAGCAGCTGGCCTGGCACGTGGGCTAGCGCGGTTCGGGCCGGTGGGTGGCGACAGCTTGCGGCCCGTTGCGGACGTTGGCGACGTCTTGCGCTGTCTCGGCCTTTCGAGGTGCGGTGCTTGACGTAGGCCGGGGTTTCGGCCCGGCGGCCGACTCCCTTTCTTTGCGGGCGCAAAGAAAGGAAGCAAAGAAAGCACCCTCAATACGGCACACCTTCAGAGCCGTTGTCATCGATCGCTGCGCTCCGGCCGCTGCTGCGCGCGATCTCGCGAAGCCTCGCTCGACAGACTGGCCCGGCCAGACCGTGGCGATGCGGTCCACGGTCATGCTGTCGCGGGGCAAGGCCGTTCGCGCGGGGCTGCGCCGTCGCAATGCCCGCCGTGGCGTCGCAGCGCAAGGCGGTCTCTTTGGGCTGCAGACACCCGGCCTGCGTCTCCAGAGCGTTCGACAGCACGTCGGTGCTGGCGGAGCCCGGCGCTGGCCGGGCCAGTCTGTCGAGCGAGGCTTCGCGAGATCGCGCGCAGCACCGGCTGGAGCGCAGCGATCGATGACAACGGCTCTGAAGGTGTGCCGTATTGAGGGTGCTTTCTTTGCTTCCTTTCTTTGCACCCGCAAAGAAAGGGAGTCGGCCGCCGGGCCGAAACCCCGGCCTACGTCAAGCACCGCACCTCGAAAGGCCGAGACAGCGCAATACGTCGCCAACGTCCGCAACGGGCCGCAAGCAGAAGCCGACCCCACCCTAGACCACCGCATGGCGCAGCCGCGGGTCGACCACCGCGTAAAGCAGGTCGACGACCAGATTGACGAGTACGACGACAGCGGCCAGCAACATCACCACGTCTCGCACCACCACCAGGTCGCGGTTGCTGATGGCCTGGAAAACCAGGCGGCCGATGCCCGGCAGCACGAAGACGCTCTCGATGACGATGGTGCCGGTGACGAGGTTGGCGAACTGCAGCCCGGCCACCGTCAGCACCGGGATCATCGCGTTGCGCAGGACGTGGCGAAGCAGCGCCTGGCGCCGGCTCAGCCCCTTGGCGCGTGCGGTGCGCACGTAGTCCTCGCGCATCACGTCCAGCACCGCTGAACGGGTCACGCGGGCCAGGATCGCGGCCTGCACCAGCGCCAGCGACAACGCGGGCAGCAGAAGTGCCCGCAGACCCTGCAGCAGCCCACCACCCTCGTCTTCGGTCCAGCCTGGAAAGCCACCCGCGCCTACCCATTGCAGCTGCACCGCGAAGAGCAGGATGAGCAGGATCGCGAACCAGAAGTTGGGGATCGCGATGCCGAGCTGGCTGAGGGTCATCACGCCCACGTCGCCCAGTTTGTTGTGGCGCGCCGCGGCATAGACGCCCAGCGTGAGCGCCAGCACCACCGTCAATGCCATTGCCATCAGCGCCAGCGGCAGCGTCACGCGCAGGCGTTCGGCCAGCAACTCGGCGGTGGGGGTGTCGTAGCTGATGCTGCGCGCCGTCTCGCCCTGCAGCAGGCCGCCCACCCAATGCAGGTAACGCTGCAGCGGCGGCTCGTCCAGCCCCAGCTGGGTTTGCAGCGCGGCCAGCGCCTCGGGCGTGGCGGTGTCGCCGAGGATGACCTCGGCGGCATTGCCCGGCAGCAGTTCCAGCACCGCGAACACCACCATCGAAGCCACGGCCAGGGTGGCGACGAAGGTGGCCAGGCGCTTGAGCAGGAACAGGGGCATCGCGGCGGCATGATGCCGCAAGCCCGGCGGCCGCCCGCGCCTCAACTCTCGCGCGCGACGTCGCGTTCGGGCCTTCATGCGGCGAGCCGGTGCTTCCGGACCCGCTGGCCGTACTCAGGACACGCGGTAGGTCTGCAGGTGGATGCTGGTTTCCGTGGCCGCTATGCCCTTGATCAGGCGCACACGCTCCAGCACCGCGGCCAGTTCCACCAGGTTGCCGGCGCGCAGCTCGGCCAGCAGATCCCAGCGGCCGTTGGTGTCGTGCAAACCCGCCACGCCGGGTTCACCCAACAAGTGAGCGATGACTTCGCGGGTCTGGTTGCCGTCTACCGTGATGCTCATCCAGGCCGCGATGAGGTTGGGTTCGGTGTCGGGCCGCAGGCGCACCGTGTAGCCGGTGATGACGCCGCTGTCCTCTAGCCGCTTGACGCGGTTGGTGACCGTGCCGCGCGACACACCCAGCTTGGTGGCCAGCGTGGCCACGGTGCTGCGGGCGTCCTGGCGCAGCAGGGCGATGAGTTGCAGGTCGGTACTGTCCATTGGCCGATTTGACATCACAGGCTGCCGAAATGCCAGAAGCCTGGCGAAAACGATGCACTTCTGCCGCTTCTCATTACCAGCAGCCTCTCGAACAATGTCGACTCAGCCCGAAGAACCCCTGCGGAGACCCCCCATGACCACCCTGCTCACGACCCAAGACGTCGCCCGTACCGTGGCGGCGCACGGCCTGCCTGAGGTGCTGCGGCGTCTGGTAGAGGCGATCGAGGCGCATTTCCGCCGCTGGCCCGAGTTCGACAAGGTGGCGCGCCTGGCCAGCCACAGCCGCGATGGCGTGATCGAGCTCATGCCGGTGGCCGACGCGACCCATTACAGCTTCAAGTACGTCAACGGCCACCCAGCCAACGGTCGCCACGGCTTGCCCACGGTGATGGCCTTCGGCGTGCTGGCCGAGGTCGCCACCGGCCGGCCGACGCTGCTGAGTGAGTTGACACTCACTACCGCGATGCGCACGGCGGCCACGTCGGTGATGGCGGCGAAACTGCTGGCGCGGCCGGGGTCGCACACGATGGCGCTGATCGGCAACGGCGCGCAGAGCGAATTCCAGGCGCTGGCTTTCCACCACCTGCTGGGCATCACCACGCTGCGCCTGTTCGACATCGACGCCGCCGCCACCGCCAAGCTGCAGCGCCACCTGCGCACGCTGCCCGGTCTGCGCCTGGTGCTGTGCCAGAGTACGGCCGAAGCGCTGCAGGGCGCACACATCGTGACCACGGTGACGGCCGACAAGCGCAACGCCACCATCGTCACGCCCGAGATGCTGGCCCCCGGCATGCACCTGAACGCGGTGGGTGGCGACTGCCCCGGCAAGACCGAGCTGCACCCCGGCGTGCTGGCCGCGGCGCGTGTGTTCGTCGAATACGAACCCCAGAGCCGCATCGAGGGCGACGTGCAGCAGATGGCGGCCGACTTTCCGGTCACCGAACTGTGGCGTGTGCTGACCGGCCAGACCGCAGGGCGCCGCGGCGACGCAGAGGTGACGGTGTTCGACTCGGTCGGCTTTGCGCTGGAAGACTTCGCCGCGCTGCACCTGATGGGCGCGCTGGCCGCCGAGCTGGGACTGGGCCAGGCCATCGACCTGATCCCGGAGATGACCGACCCGAAGGACTTGTTCGGGGCGCTGATGCGCAGCCCCGTGCCGCTGCGCCAAGCGGCCTGAGCGGCCGCCCGGACTCTTCAGTCCTTGCGTTCTTGGCGGGATGCGGCCATCGCACGACCGGCGGCTTCAAAGGCCTGCAGCAGGCGCGCAAACAGAGCGGCGGCCAGCGGCGCAAAACGCGGCACCTGCACCGGGGTGGGGGTGTAGACGGTGAGCATGGTCATGGTTGTTTCCCTTCGGGCCTCTTCTTCCAGAGGCGATGGGTCATATATTGGGGTTTCTACCAATGTCATGCAAGTGAATAGTTTGCATGCCAGTTATTCGATCCAAGAATATGCTGGCGGCCATGGCCCTGAACTTCCGCACCCTCGACCTGAACCTGCTGCGTGTGCTGGATGCCGTGATGAGCGAAGGCAGCCTGACCCGCGCCGCCGCGGCGCTGGCCATGACGCAGCCGGCCGTCAGCCACGCGCTCAAGCGCTTGCACCAGGCCGTGGGCGAAGACCTTTTCGTACGCAGCGCCCACGGCATGAAGCCCACGCCACTGGCCGAGGCGCTCGGGCCGCAGGTGCGCGCCGCGCTGTCGGCCCTGCGTGAGGCGTTGGCGCCCGACGAGTTCGATCCGTTGCGCCACGCCGTGCAGCTGCGCCTGGCCATGGCCGACGCCACCGCCGCGCTGCTGGCACCGGCGCTGGTCAGCGGCATCGAGACCAGCGGCGCGCTCGTCAACCTGCGTGTGCTGCCGCTGACCACGCGCGACCCACGCCGCCTGCTCGAAAACGACGAGGCCGACCTGGCGGTGGGCTTTTTCCCCGAGGCCGTGACCGACATCGCCGCACGCGGTCACGACAGCCCGCTGCGCCATACGCGCCTGTACCAGACACGCTATGTCTGCGTCATGCGCCAGGGCCACCCGCTGGCCGCCGCGCCGTTGACGCTGGATGCCTACTGCGCCGCGCACCACCTGCTGGTCAGCTTCTCGGGGCGCGCCCACGGCTACGTCGACCAGTCGCTGCAGGCGCTGGGCCGCCAGCGCCGCGTGGTGCTCACCGTCAACCAGTTTTTCACCGCCGGCCGCGTGGTGGCGCACTCCGACCTGCTGACGGTGCTGCCCGAAAGCTTCGTGCAGGCCACCGGCTACGGGCCGGCGCTGGTGATGCGTGAACTGCCGTTGGTGCTGGGGCCGGTGCACGTCGAGATGATCTGGCACCTGCGCCACGACGCCACGCCCTCGCACCGCTGGCTGCGCCAGCAGGTGCAGGCGGCGGTGCACACGCCGGCCGGCTGAAACCCCCTGCGCGGCGACGCGTTGTTCAAGCCAGCGCGTCGGCGCAGTGTTCAGGCCAGCACGGCGGCGATGGCGCTGGCCGTGCGTTCGACGTTGCGTGTGCCGAGGCCGGCCACGCACATGCGGCCGCTGCGCACCAGGTAGACACCAAATTCCTCGCGCAGGCGGTCGACCTGCGCCGCGCTCAACCCGGTGTAGCTGAACATGCCGCGCTGGCTGAGGAAGTAGCCGAAGTCGTGCCCCGGGCACTTGGCCGTCAACAGCGCGTGCAGACTGCGCCGCATCGCCGCGATGCGTTCGCGCATCGCCGCCACGTCGGCCTCCCAGCTGGCGCGCAGCGCCGGGTCGCAGAGCACGCGGCTGACGATGCCGGCGGCGTGTATCGACGGGCTCGAGTAGTTGCGCCGCACGGTGGCCTGCAGCTGGCCCAGCACGAGCTGCGCCTCGGCGGCGTCGGCGCAGACCACGCTCAGCGCGCCGGCGCGTTCACCGTAGACGCTCATGCTCTTCGAGAACGAGTTCGCGACGAAGAAGCTCAGACCGGCGGCGGCCAGCAGGCGCACGGCCAAGGCGTCTTCGGCGATGCCGTCGCCGTAGCCCTGGTAGGCCAGGTCGAGGTAGGGCAGCAGCTCACCGTCGCGCAGCACCGGAACCAGCGCCTGCCACTGCGCTGGCGTCAGGTCGACGCCGGTCGGGTTGTGGCAGCAGGCGTGCAGCAGCACCAGGCTGCGCGCCGGCAGCGTGCGCAGCGTCGCCAGCATGGCGTCGAAGGCCAGGCCACCGGTGAAGGGGTCGTAATACGGGTAGCTGTTCACCGTGATGCCCGCGCCCTCGAACATCGCGTGGTGGTTGTCCCAGGTCGGGTCGCTGACCCAGATCGCGCTGCCCGGCAGCCAGCGTTTGACGAAGTCGGCGCCAACACGCAGGCCGCCGCTGCTGCCGACGGTCTGCAGCGTGGCGACGCGGCCGCTCGTCAGCACCTCGTGGTCGGTGCCGAAGAGCAGCTGCTGCACCGCCGTGCGCATCGCCGCGGCGCCTTCGATGGGCAGGTAGCTCTTGGCGCTGCTGGCGGCCAGCATCCGGGCTTCGGCCTGGCGCACGCAGTCCAGCACCGGGATGCGGCCGGCGTCGTCGAAATAGATGCCTATCGACAGGTTCACCTTGTCGGCGCGGGGGTCCTTCTGGAAGGCGTCGTTGAGGCCGAGGATGGGGTCGCCGGCATAACGCTCGAGGTGTCTGAAGAAACTCATGGCGCAGGCGCGGCGAGGGCCTTCTGGATGTCCTGGCGCAGGCTCTCGGGTGCATCGTTCGGCGCGTAGCGCTTGATGACCTGGCCGTCGCGGCCGACGAGGAACTTCGTGAAGTTCCACTTCACGGCCTGGGTGCCCAGCAGGCCCGGCGCTTCACTCTTGAGCCACTGCCACAGCGGGTGGGCGTCGCTGCCGTTGACCTTCACCTTGGCCATCATCGGGAAGCTGACGCCGTAATTCAGCTGGCAGAACGAGGCGATGCTGTCGTTGCTGCCCGGGTCCTGGCCACCGAACTCGTTGCTCGGGAAACCCACCACCACGAGGCCCTTGTCGGTGTAGTCCTTCCAGAGCTTTTCCAGCCCCGCGAACTGCGGCGTGAAACCGCAGGCGCTGGCGGTGTTGATGATCAGCACGACCTTGCCGCGCTGGGCAGAGAAATTCGCCGGCTGGCCGGCGATGGAGACGGCGTCGAAGTCGTAGAGGCTTTTGGCCATGGCAGCGGCAGTCCTTCTGTAGGGGACCGGCATGTTAGCGCCACCCCCCTTGGCATGCGGGTGCGGCTGGCGTTGACAGCGCCGGGGCCGCAGCCCACCATCGCCTGCTCCCGTCGCCTTCGCCCACCCCGCCCCGTCTTCATGCCGCACCGAGTCGCGTTCCTGGGCTTCACCGAGTCCGAGCGTCATGCGCTGAGCTCGTACTTCCGGCTCGCCCACAACCGCAGCCCGAGCTACGCGCACGTGGCGACGCTGACCGACGCCGACCTGCTGGTGGCCGACGCCGACCATGGGCCGTCGGTGCAACTGGTGCTGGTCACCGAGCGGCTGGGCGAAACCGTTTTCATCGGGGCGCAGGCGCCGCCCGGCAGCGCGGCGTGGATGCGGCGGCCTATCGACGCGCTGCAGGTGATGCGCGAACTCGACGGCGTCGTCGCCCGCCTGATGCCAGGGCAAGCCGCGCGCGACGACGGCGGCGAACACACCACCATCATCCAGGCCATGCGCCGCCGGCGCGAAACCGCACCCGAGCCCGAAGCCGCCGGTGCGCAGGGGCTTCTGGGCGACCTGCCCTTCAGCGCCGCCGTCCCCGCCGCCACAGCGCGCGCCACCGCACCGGCGGCTTCGGCCTGGCCCGCCGAGACCGCGCCGGCACCGCCGCCCGCGCCGGCGCTGGACGACGACCCGCGTGAAGAGCCGCCGGCCCACTTCGATGCGCTGCCGTCCGTCCCCGGCCCGCTGACCCTGCGCGACCCGCCGACGCCCGCCGCCGGCGAGCCCGGCGGGCCGCCTCTGCCCGAGCACTTTCCAGGCGCCGAGGGCCTGGTCGGCCACGAGCCACCGTTGCCGGTGCCGCCGGGTGCGTGGACCGAAGACCTGGCGGCGCTGCACGGCCTGCCGGTGCTGCGCGAGCTGGCGCCGGCGCCGGCCGCACCACCCTCACCCACACCCTCACCTCTGCCTGCACCCGCGCCTGCACCCGCGCCGGCACCCCCGCCTGCACCCCCGCCTGCACCCGCGCCTGCTGCCGTCACCCGGCCAGCGCCCACCGCGGCCGAGATGCCGCCGAAGCCTGCGGCCGCGGTGGTGCCGGCGCCGGCTGCTGCGCCCGCCAAGGCGCCCAAACCACCCAAGCTGCCCAAGGCCTCCCTGCTGCCCGGCAAGCCGCGCGCGCTGATGGTGGACGACAGCGCCATCGCACTGCTGTTCCTGGAAAAGCGCCTCGAGCGCTGGCAGATCCAGACCGACCACGCATCGAACAGCCAGGCGGCGCTGGCGCTGATGGCGCAAAACAGCTACGACCTCGTTTTCCTCGACGTCGAGCTGGGCACGGACAGCGCACTCGACGGCCTGGGCCTGTGCCGCCAGATCAAGCAGACCCCGGCATCGATGAACGCGCTGGTGGTCATGGTCAGCGCCCACCACAGTGAACTCGACCGCGTGCGCGGCAGCCTTGCCGGCTGCGACGCCTACCTCGGCAAGCCCCTGGACGAGGCCGAACTGCAACGCCTGCTGCAGCGCCAGGGCCTGCGCGCCCGGTCCGAGGCCGGGCCGGTGGCGCGCTGAGCGAGGCGTGGGCCGGGGAACTCAGTCTCGCGGCGGGAAATCGCCGCTCGCCCTTCGGCTGGCGTACAAGGCCTCGTGCGCTTCGCCTCAGAGCCTGTGACTGAATCCGGCGCGCCCGAGCGGGCGCCTCAGGGGGTGCCGATCTAGGCACAAAGCACAGCCGTAGCCCGGGCTACGGCGAGCATTTGCACCGCCGAGCGGTGCCGCCTGGGGCGCGCGAGCGGGTGTGTCGGATTTATTCACCGGCTCTCAGTCCCGGCCAGCCAGGAGGGTGGCGCCGACAATCAGCGCACCGCCCACCGCCAGCGCCGGCGTCACGCTGCCCGCACCCAGCCAGACCGCCGAGCCGGCAGCAAACAATACCTCCGTGATCATGATCACCGCTGTGACATTGGCCGGCAGCCGTGCCGCGCCGTATTGCAAGGCCAGGTTGCCGGCCAGGAAGACCGCGGCCAGGGCCAGCGCGCCGAGCACCCAGCCCGGCGCCGGCGCGGGCGGCAGCGGCACGGCGCCGGCGGCCGAGAGCGCCGCGGCCAGCCCGCCGGCCACCACCGCGCCACCCAGGAACATCGCCAGCGCACGCGCTGCCTCGGGCTGCGCGGCCTCGCGCCGCAGCATCACGTTGTTCAACGCGAAGGTGAAACCGCCCAGCACGCCCAGCCATTCCGGCAGCGTGCGCGGCACCGGCAGGCCGCCCATGCCGGCCGCGGGCCAGAGCACGATGGCCGCGCCCGTCAGCGCCAGCGCCACACGCAGGCCGGCGGCGCGGGTCAGCGGCTCGTGCAGCAGCAGGCGTGCCAGGCCCACCGCCCACAGCGGCATCAGGTAGAAGAGCAGCACCACGCGCACCACGTCGCCCACCGTCACGCCCCAGTTGAAGGCGGCGTTGGTGATGCCCGCGGCCAGCACCAGCGGCCACAGCGAGCGCGTGCGCAGCAGTTCGACCCATGCGCCGCGGCGCCAGGCCGTGATGGCTACCAGCGCCACCGCATACACCAGCACCGTGGCCCACAGCGGGTGCAGGCCCTGCGCCTGCAGCGCGCGGAAGGGCCACCACGAGACACCCCAGGCGAAGGCGTTGAAGGTCAGGGCCAGCGCCGGGCCGGCGCGCGAGACGGCTGCGGTCAAGCGCAGCCTTCAGTGCGTGTCGGAACGCGCGATGACGAGCAGCCGCTCGACCTCTTCGCGGTGCTGCACCGTGTTGCGCTTGTGCCAGCGTCGGATGACTTCCATGATGATGGCCACGGACAAGCCGAAGACCGTGATGGCGGTGAACGCCGAGAGGCCGAACTTCGTCATGCCGGCGTAGAAGGCACCCAGCGCCAGGATGCAGGCCTGCTCGTTGAAGTTCTGCACTGCGATGCTGCGGCCGGCGCCCATCAGGTTGTGGCCGCGGTGCTGCAGCAGCGCGTTCATCGGCACGATGAGGAAGCCGCACAGCGCGCCCAGCACGATGAGAAAGGGCGCTGCCACGTAGACGTTGGTCAGCACGTTCAGCCCGATCATCAGGATGCCGACAAGGATGCCCATCGGCAGCACCGAGGTCGCCCGGTCGAGCTTCATCACCATCGACGCCGAGACGGCGCCGATGACCGAGCCGACGATGACCACGCCCGCCAGGTTGCTGGCCTGCGTGGTGCCGTAGCCGAGCGCCGCCGCCGCCCAGGCGAAGACGATGATGCGCAGGTTGCCGAAGATGCCCCACAGCAGCGTGGTGGTGGCCAGGGTGATCTGGCCCAGCTTGTCGGCCCACAGGCGCGAGTTGCAACGCGCGAAGTCGTGCACCAGGCCGACGACACCGCCGGCCAGCGGCTGCAGCGGCGCCGTGGTGCGCGGGATGTAGAGGTTGAACACCGCCGCGATCACGTAAAGGAAAACGATGACCGAGATCGCCGCCTCGGGCGCGGTGTCGATGCTGGTGGTCATGCCAGGCAGGTCCAGGCCCAACAGCATCGGCGCCAGCTTCGGCCCCACGAGCTGGCCGCCGAGCAGGATACCCAGGATGATCGAGCCCACCGTCAAACCCTCGATCCAGCCGTTGCCCTTGACCAGCTGCGAAGGCGGCAGCAGCTCGGTCAGGATGCCGTACTTGGCGGGCGAATAGGCCGCCGCGCCCAGGCCCACCACGGCATAGGCCAGCAGCGGGTGGCCGCCGAACAGCATGTACAGGCAACCCACCACCTTCACCGTGTTGCTGACGAACATCACGCGGCCCTTGGGCAGCGCGTCGGCGAAGGCGCCCACGAAGGGCGCGAGGATGACGTAGAACAGCGCGAACATGGGCGCCAGTGCCGGCGTCTGCCAGGCCGGGGCGTTGCTCATGCGCAGCAGTTCGATGGCGGCGACCAACAGCGCGTTATCAGCCAGCGAGCTGAAGAACTGCGCCGACATGATGGTCGAAAAGCCTTTTTTCATCTGTCGCGCGCAGCGGGGCCGTGCCCGGGGGCCGGCCCATCTTGTCTCCATCTTCGGGGCGCGCGGGTTATAGCACGCGGTCCGCGGGCCGTCGGTGCCCGGCACAGGCGGCTGGCAGAATGAAGCACGGCAGCCGCGCATCCCTGAACGCGGCCCGCCCGACGACCTTCATGCCACGCCCGATCGAAGCCCTGGTCCACCCCGACGCCCTGGCGCACAACCTGGCGCGCGCCCGCGCCGCCGCGCCCGATTCACGTGTGTGGGCCGTCGTCAAGGCCAACGC
>Ga0335397_10007898_pt1 | contig 13466 bp, 10 predicted proteins | sample MAT04_FD_205740 | JGI IMG/M metagenome (GOLD analysis project Ga0335397, IMG submission 205740) | Freshwater microbial communities from Lake Fryxell liftoff mats and glacier meltwater in Antarctica - MAT-04 (spades assembly) (version 2) ...
GATGCTTTAAAATATAAATATGCACCCTTCAAAAAGAAAAAATCTGTAGTACACAAATCCGAACTCGACGATTGCCAATTCATTGAACAGCAATTGTTTTTTTCGGATTAGCTGCAAAGTGGGTTAAGAATTGCCATGTTTCCGGTAGTTGATGTGAGGTAGCCTGAATCCTTTTCTGTTTTTATCTGGAATATTATCCTCCAATACTTGCCGTTATCCCAAACTGAGCAAATTTAGCAATCGCTTTAACCATAGTCTCTTTCCGGGGTTCTATTAACTTTTCGAAATTATCTGTTTTACCCAGCTTCATATATTTATTCTGTGCAATGTTATGGTAGGGCAGAAGATGAACTTCTTTTTTATCACCGGCTAATCCTGCAATGAATCCGGCAGTCTGCTCAATATTTTCATCGGTATCATTTACTTCGCCTATCAGAGGTATCCGGATGATTATTTTTGCTCCTGTTTCAGCAAGGATCGTTAAATTATGAAGTATCAGTTCATTTCCGGCTTTAATCCATTTTTTATGTAATACTGAATCCATCATTTTCAGGTCGTACAGAAACAGATCCGTATGCCTGGCAACTTCCAGGATGGTTTCAGTACTTACATTTCCGGCTGTATCCACAGCCCTGTGAATTCCGCTTTTCCCGCATGCTTCAAGCAATTCGATGAGCATTTTTTTATGAACGAGAGGTTCACCACCCGAAAAAGTTACACCCCCACCGGATTGGTCGAAAAACACCCGCTCTTTTTCAATTATATCCATTATTTCACCAACTGACATTGTTTGTCCAGACATCTCAATAGCTTTGGTGGGGCACACTTCAGCGCATTTACCACAAATAATGCATAGTTCCGGATTGGTGACAATTCCATCTGTGGTGAGACGGATCGCGTTCTCAGGGCAAACATCAACACAGCTCCCACATCTGATACATTTTACCGGAGCGTACATTTTTTCAACCTTTGCCGAAATACTTTCGGGGTTATGGCACCAGGCACAATGCAGGTTGCAACCTTTAAAAAAGAGTACCACACGGATACCGGGCCCATCATTTATGGCATAGCGCTTTATATCGAAAATCAGGCTCTGGGGCATTTGGGCGAATTAGAGGATTGTGCTTTTATACAGTTTTCAGCATTGATCTGGTCGGAAGACCGAAGTCCGAAGACCGAAGCTTAAATCCGATTCCTGTCTTCCGACTTCCGACATCCAACATCCAACATCCGACATCCGACTTCCAACATCCATCAGAACGAATCATTCTCGGTCCGCTCAATCACTTCCTGCTGCAAATCCGCATTCATATCATTAAAATAATCACTGTATCCTGCCATGCGAACCAGCAGGTCTTTGTAATCTTCCGGACAAGCCTGAGCTGCATACAAGGTTGCTGTATCAACAATATTAAACTGTATGTGATGTCCGCCGAGGGTGAAGTAACTCCGGATAAGATGTCCCAGTTTTTTGATATCCTCTTCCTTACGCAACAGGCTAGGTAAAAACCTCTGATTCAAAAGAGTTCCGCCGGATTTTACATGATCGAGTTTGGTTAGGGATTTAACAACAGCCGAAGGCCCATGCGTATCAGCACCATGCGAAGGTGATGTGCCGTCGGAAATGGATTTTCCGGCTAACCGTCCGTTGGGTGTGGCTCCCATCACCTTGCCAAAATAAACGTGACAGGTAGTTGAGAGCATATTTAAATGGTATTTTCCACCGGGTTTGATATTTGGTTTGCCATCGATAGTTTCTACAAGATCATCATACACTTTAACGGCAATTGAATCAGCATAGTCGTAGTCATTTCCAAAAAACGGCGTTCGGTTAATTATGGTTTGGCGGAGTAATTCTTCGCCTTCAAAATTTTTCAGTACGGCATTCAGAACCCTGTCCATGCTGAATGTTTTATCTTCATAGACATGTTTTTTTATTGCAGCCATACTGTCGGTAACTGTGCCTAATCCACAACACTGAATATAGCTGGTATTGTAACGGGGACCTCCATCGTAATAATCTTTTCCCTTTTTGATACAGTCTTCAATCACTACCGAAAGAAAGGGCGCTGGCGCATATTTTGCGAACATACGGTCGATGTAGTTGCTGACTCTCATTTTCTGGTCAACCACAAACCGAAGTTGCCTGAGGAAGGCATCGTAAAGGTCTTCGTAAGATTCGAAATTCCTTGGATCGCCGGTTTGAATTCCCACTGTTTTCCCGGTAACGGGATTCACTCCATTATTCAGTGTAATTTCTACTATTTTCGGAACATTAAGATAGCCCGTCAACAGGTAGGCTTCCTTTCCGAAAGCTCCTGCTTCGATGCAGCCACTGCAACCACCTTCGCGGGCATCCTGTAGTGATTTTCCCTGGCGAAGCATTTCAAGAATATAAATATCAGGGTTAAAAACCGAAGGATATCCGTGTCCCTGGCGGATTACATGTGCAGCCGCATTAAGGAATTTATCGGGTGTTTTAGCGCTGATATGTACCGAGTTACCAGGTTGCAAAATATGTAATTCCTCTATAACTTCAAGCATGATGTACGAAACTTCACTGGTTCCATCCGTTCCATCACCTTTTACTCCGCCAATGTTGATATTGGTGAAATCATTGTAAGTACCGCTTTCGCGGGCTGTAATGCCGACTTTGGGTGGGGCCGGGTGATTGTTAACCTTAATCCAGAAACAGGAAATAAGTTCTTTGGCTTCGTCGCGGGTAAGGGTGCCTTCCGCTATCTCTTTGTTGTAAAATGGTGCAAGATGCTGGTCGAAATGCCCGGGGTTCATGGCATCCCAGCCATTCAGTTCGGTGATAGTTCCAAGGTGCACGAACCAATACATTTGTATAGCTTCCCAAAGGTTCCGGGGCGCATGGGCCGGAACCCGGCGGCATACTTCGGCTATTTTTCTGAGTTCACCGGCCCTTTTCGGGTAATTGTGTGAAACAGCCAGTTTTTCGGCTAATTCAGCGTGGCGTTCGGCAAAAACGATTACGGCATCGCACGAAATATCCATGGCTTTCCATTGCTCAGATTTATCAGTAGCCTCGGGATCGTTCAGGTAATCGAGTGAAGCCATATTGGCAGCAATTTCTCTTTTGAAATCCAGCATCCCTTTTTTGTAAATCTTTCCATCAAGAGAAGTATGGCCGGGTGCGCGCTGTTCCATAAATTCTGTAAACAGACCTGCTTCGTATGCTGCCCGCCATTCATCAGGAACATGGCTGAATATGCGCTCGCGCTGTGTTTTTCCTTGCCAGTACGGAATTACCTCCTTTTCATAAAGGCTGATATCTTCCTGGCTGATAGTGTAGCGCTGCATATCGCGGGTATTCAGAACATGAAAATCTTCAACACTGTGGCAGGTTAGTTCCGGAAAAGTAGGAACACATTTTGGCTTCGGACCGCGTTCGCCCACGATTAATTCACCTTCACCTAAATATATGGTTTTCTTTTGGCAATGATCAAGGAAATTGAAGGCCCGAAGTACGGGGATAGAGTATTTTCCATAATTTTCTTTGTAGAAAGCAGTTTCGTGGAGCGCCCGTTCGATGGAAAGGGATGGTTCGGTTTCGAAACTAAGTTTGCGGAGTTTCTGAATGCGCTCATTCATTCCCGGTCCTGTCTTTTCCGGTATTTGATCGTAATAATTGCCTTCTGTTGTTGCGGGTCTTTCAGGTTTTAAGCTGTGGGGAATTATTTTTTCAAACATAGGGGCTCACTTTTTTAGCTCTTGTGTGCATTTGTATTCAGTCTAAATTATTATATGCAGAAAAATCCGTAGCAGAACTCACGGAATACTTGTACTTGACTAAGTAAATAACAAGGGGATAGTTTAATTGTAGAACATCAGGCACTCGAACAGTCGTCTGTAGCTTTTCAGAAGGTTGGGAATAAATATTGAGGTTTCCATTGATTCCAATATGTTTCTGGATTTCCTTTCAGTCTTTAAAAAGTACCTTTTGCAGAAACAAATATACATATTATCCCGAATAATAACCCCGTTTATGAATATCTGGACGTTGTAAATCAAAATTTGACTAAAACTGATTTGAATTAAAATTCATCAAAAACTCAATTGTAATGACTCCGGCGCATATTTCTCATTTCCGGCTTCCCCACACCTGCACAATCACAATACCGGTAAGCATTAACAGGCACCCTGCCAGGTTACGTAAACTCAAAATTTCGTTGAGTAAAAGCCAACCTCCAATAACCGCAAATACTGTTTCGAAACTCAGAATAATGGAGGCATAAGCCGGGTGAACATGTTGCTGGGCAACAACCTGCATGGTGTATGCTATTCCAACTGACATAAATCCACCATAAAGCAACGGAATTGCTGCCTGTAATATTGATTCAAGCGTGATAGTTTCGAATATAAATCCCGTGCCCAGACTAAGTAAGCCGCAAACCATAAACTGAAAGGCCGAAAGTGGTAAAGCTGCATGTGTATCAACCAGTTTGTTAATGAGTTGCACATGTGCTGCCCAGAAAAATGCGCTCAAAAGAATAAGCACATCACCTTTCTGCAAAACGAAAGACCCGTTAATTGTGAGAAAGTACAATCCGGCCAGTGCAATAAAAGCTCCGGCCCAAAGTAGTTTAGTTATATGTTGCCCCATAAAAATACCGATCAGCGGCACAAGAATTACATAAAAACCTGTGATAAAACCTGCTTTACCGGCTTCGGTGTAAACCATTCCAGCTTGTTGCAGTGAAGCACCGATAAACAGAACAACTCCAGCCTGCAAACCACCTTTAATAATATTTTGCTGTTTTTGAGCCGTATCTTTCCGTTTGTGTTTAATCCATAATATAAGCGGAATCAAGGAAGCACTCCCTAATAAAAAACGAATGCCATTAAAGGTGAAAGGGCCAATAAATTCCATTCCCGCCCGTTGAGCAACGAATGCAAAGCCCCAGATAGCTGCAGTAACCCACAGCATCATGATTGCTCCCCGATTGTAAACTCCTTTCTGCATGTTCCAAATAATTCACAAATTTACACGAATGATTTTCTTTAACGTTCATTTTTCCAAAACAGAGATCAATAAACGGTTTTAAAATTCAAAATTCAAAGGTCAAAATGAATAATGAACAGTAATTAGCTCCACAACTGAATGACAACTCATTCCTCGCAACTCTCCAAAAACTCAACCCTCCACAACCGAATGACCACAATAACTTCTTGTCAACATAAACTTCTCAAAAAAACGTATCTTTGACCAAATAAATCCAACTTACCATGCAACTTTTATTGTTAAGCAATTCGACCAATGCCGGAGAAGAATATTTAGGCTGGCCTCAGGAAATTCTCAAAAAGTTTATTGAAAAAAATAAAATTCAATCCTGCCTGTTTATACCTTATGCCGGTGTAACAGTTTCCTGGGACGAATACACTACCCGTGTCCGTGCAGTTTTCAGCATTTGGGGATGTGAGATCGAATCGGTTCACACAAAGTCTGATGCTGTTTTATCGGTTAATGAAGCCGAATGTATTGTTGTTGGCGGAGGAAATACATTCCGCCTTGTACAAATGATGCACGATACAGGGATTATGGCTGCCATCAGTGAAAAAGCCTTGGCTGGAACTCCTTTTATCGGTTGGAGTGCAGGTTCGAATGTAGCTTGCCCGACGCTTCGTACTACCAATGATATGCCTGTTATTCAGCCGTCATCATTTGATACCTTGAACCTGATTCCCTTTCAGATAAATCCACACTACCTGGATGCAAATCCCGAAGGTCATGGCGGCGAAACCCGCGAGCAGCGGATCATGGAATTCCAGGCACTTAATCCCGAGGTTGTTGTAGTTGGATTGCGCGAAGCCACTGCTTTATATCTGAATGAAAGTAATCTGCAATTGCTGGGGAAAAGACCCATGCGATTATTTCTGGCAGGTAAGGAACCAACAGAGTATCAGCCGGGAGCGAATATTGATTTTCTGATATCGGAATAACCTGTTATTTAATTAGTTAAAATCCAAACACAAATACCTGACAGAAATTTGTACGGTCAGGTATTTCTTCGCATCGTTATTGACGAATCTTAATTGCTATTATCACTGTGGAACTAGATTTAGGTTTCAAAATTCTGTCTTTCTTTTTATCTTTGCACCATGCACGAAACAATTCTGATCCTCGATTTTGGCTCGCAATATACTCAGCTCATTGCCAGAAGAATACGCGAACTAAATGTATATTGCGAAATACATCCTTTTAATCATATTCCTGAATTAGGTGACCATGTGAAAGGGGTTATCCTGTCGGGGAGCCCTTTTTCAGTTCGCGACGAGAATTCACCTGCACCCGACCTGTCAACTATCAGGAACAAATATCCGCTGCTTGGCGTATGTTACGGAGCCCAGTATTTGTCCATAACCGATGGTGGGGTTGTTGCTCCATCCGAAATCAGGGAATACGGACGTGCTAACCTTTCGTTTATTGATCATAAAAATGAACTGGTCCGCGGGATGACCGATGGCGGCCAGGTATGGATGAGCCATGGCGATACCATTCTCGAAATTCCCGATAGTTTTAAAATAATTGCCAGCACTCCGGATGTAAAGGTTGCAGGTTTCAAAATAAGCAATGAACTTACTTACGGCATTCAATTCCATCCTGAAGTTTATCACAGTGTGGATGGCACATTGCTTCTACGAAATTTTATAGTTGATATCTGTGGATGCACCCAGGACTGGACTCCATTGGCGTTTGTCGAAACCACGGTTGCTGAATTGAAAAACCAGCTTGGTGTTGACAAGGTAGTTCTTGGTTTGTCGGGTGGTGTCGACAGCTCAGTTGCCGCCGTACTGCTTCATAAAGCTATAGGAACACAGTTGTATTGTATTTTTGTTGATAATGGCTTGTTGCGAAAGGGCGAATTTCAGTCTGTTCTCGACTCGTATCAGCATATGGGCCTGAATGTGAAAGGGGTTGATGCTGGTAAGCGTTTCCTCGATGCGTTGAAAGGAATAAAGGAGCCTGAAGCCAAACGGAAAGCAATAGGCCGCACTTTTATTGAAGTTTTTGATGAAGAAGCACACCGTATTAAAGATGTGAAATGGCTTGCACAAGGCACTATTTATCCGGATGTAATTGAATCAGTTTCGGTTAAAGGACCTTCGGCAACCATTAAAAGCCACCATAATGTGGGCGGGTTACCCGATTTTATGAAACTAAAAGTTGTGGAGCCATTGAAAAGCCTCTTTAAAGATGAAGTCCGTCGGGTTGGTAATACATTAAAAATTGATCCGAATATTCTCAGCAGGCATCCTTTCCCGGGGCCGGGACTTGGTATCCGCATATTGAGCGATGTAACACCCGAAAAAGTTGCAATTCTCCAGGAAGCGGATGCAATTTTTATCAATGGGTTGAAAAGCCATGGATTATACGACAAAGTATGGCAGGCGGGAACGATGTTGCTTCCGGTTCAATCCGTCGGTGTAATGGGCGATGAAAGAACATACGAAAATGTAGTTGCTCTCAGGGCGGTAACGTCAACCGATGGCATGACTGCCGATTGGGCTTACCTTCCTTACGAGTTTCTTTCGGCCGTTTCGAGTGAAATAATCAATAAAGTGAAAGGAATAAACCGTGTGGTTTATGATATTAGTTCAAAACCGCCGGCTACCATCGAATGGGAGTAGGCTGTGAGTATGCTGTTTCAGTGACTTATAGCATTCGCTAACTGAGATCATTGTAGTTTATAGCCTTCTTTTTGCTTATTTTTACAGCCGTTGTAGTCCTTCTCTTTTATTAAAATACATTGCAATGCGTACTCGATTTTTCTATCTTCTGATTCTCTTGCTGCTTGTAATATCTGTAAATGCTCAGGCACAGGAAGTTACTGTAAAGCGATCGGCAGTTGTTGAGAATTATAAGGGTAAACCTTACTATATTCATTTTGTGAGCGCGGGTGAAACCCTTACTTCTATTGCAAAAGCCTACAATGTTACTATCGAAGAGATTGCAGCCGAAAATCCGGCAATTGATAAAGGTCTGAAAGCTGATATGGTTATCCGGATTCCGCAAAAAGCGGTTTCAGAGACTCCCATACCTGAAGTTAAGCCGCTGGGAAAGAAAACTGATGTTGTTCCAAAAGCTGATAGCTCCGACTTTATTCTGTATCTTGTTAAAAAGCAGGAAACCCTTTACGGTATTTCAAAGCAGTTTAATAGTACAGTTGAAGATATACTCAATTCCAATCCTGGATTGGATGTTTTGAAAGACGGAATGGAGATAAAAATCCCAAAAACAAAATCTATTGATAAGACAATTAAAAATGAACTTTCTAATGAAAAAGTTACAAAACCTGATGCAAATCCGGATGAAATTGTTGTAAAAACGGGCGAAACACTCTATAGCATTTCTACGGCACATAATTTAACAGTTGACGAACTTATCGACCTGAATCCACAGTTGAGTAGCGGGCTTAAAGCAGGTATGATTATAAAATTACGTAAATCAGTTATTGAAAGTGGTTCGAAGCCTGCGATTATAGCTGACACAGCAAACGCATATAAGCCTGCTTATCCGGGTAGTTGTTATAGTATTGATAATCTGAAAGCTACTTATAACATTGCACTTTTACTTCCTTTCGCTCTTGATAATGCTCCTGCTGCCTTGGATGCGTCGGCTGAAAATGATCCCTCTGCCTTTGAGAGCTTTAATTATATACAGTTTTACGCTGGTTTTATGATGGCTGCCGACTCACTCGAAAAATACGGGTTAAAAGCGAAGATTCAGGTTCTTGATGCAGACAAACTTAACGATACGCTCACTATAAGGCAGATTTTACGGAAACCGGGAATGGATAAAATGGATCTGCTTGTCGGGCCAATGTATGCTTCATCGTTTACAATTGCAGCACGTTTTGCCAAAAAACATGAAATAGGAATCGTAAATCCACTGTCGCGCCGCGAAAATATTACTGAAAGAAATCCTTTTGTAATAAAAGCACAGGTTTCAGAGGCCGGCATTTCGGCAACACTAATTTCGTTTATCTGTAAAAATTACCCTGGTTCAAATATTGTTGCAGTCCGCAACGATAATAAAGAATTCAAAGCTCTGGCTGATGATTTTAACTCACATCTGAAAACGGAGATTACGGGTGATGTTTTTAGCGGAACGCTGCAACAATCTGTATTTGCGAACGATCAGATTTCTGATGTTACAAAGAAACTGAAGTCAGGTGTTAAAAATATTGTAATTATGTTTTCCAATAGCAAAACAGCCGTTCCTAATTTTGTTTCACTGTTGAATCAATCTGCCAAATCACATGATATTATCCTGGTCGGTATGGATGGGTGGGATGAACTTGAACTTGAAACTGAATTTCTTGTAAACCTTAATTATCACCAGGTTGCTTCCAATTATCTTGATTTCGAAAGTGAAGCTGTACAAAAATTTACAAACAGTTTCAAAGCAAAATACGGGGCTATCCCTTTAGCTTCAAAACATGCTTTCCTGGGATATGATATTGGTTGGTATTTTCTTACTTCTCTGATGAAATATGGCAATAATTATCTTTCCTGTATGCCTGGAAATAGTGGTACAGGTTTGCAATATAATTTTAATCTGGCAAGCGCAAAACCTGGCGATGGATTGCAAAATACTGATGTTGCCATATTAAAACTCCAGGACTATAAAATGGTACTCGTTGAGTAGATTTTCTACAATCAGTTTTCCTGGTATTAAACGTCAGGATTTTCCCCTTCCAGCCATTATTGCAAGTATTTCTGAGGCTATTTCCTCAATTGATTTAGCCGTTACAGTTATTATTGTCCATTCAGGATGGAGCTGATAATACCGCATGGCAAAGTTGATTTCCTTAGATACATATTCGGGTTCTGAATAATTACTTACATTTCCGCCTAGGCGTACGTTTCTGGTTTTGCGTAATTCCGAAAGGCGCGAGGCATTGGTAGTGAGGCAAAAAACCTTTGCAGGATCAACCTTTTTTAACATTTCCGGCGGATTGAGTCCTATAATAATAGGTACATTAGCGGCAAACCACCCTTTGTAAGCCAGGTATATGCTGAGGGGCGTTTTAAAAGTGCGCGAAACTCCAAGCAATACCACATCTGCATCAATCAGGCTTTCGGTACGCTGACCATCATCGTGGTTAAATGCAAACTGCATGGCATCAATCCGTTGAAAATAGTCGCGGTTGAGTTTGTTGTAAAGCCCTGGTTGCTGCGAAGGTTCGTGTATAAACTGGCTCGAAAGCCGTGTGAGCAAAGGTCCCATAAGGTCGATTGTTTCCACATTCCTGTTGTGGCTTTCGCGGATGATCAGTTCGCGCAACGAATCGGTTACTAATGTGTGTACAATAAATGCTCCCGATTTTGAAGCTTCGGTTACAATTGCTTTCACCCTGCCGGGTGTACTAACATCCGAATGAACAACTACATCAATATCCGTTCCCGGAAACTGAGTTAGTGCAGCATGTAAAGCTTGTTGAGCGGTACGTCCAGTACCATCAGAAACAACAATTACCTGGTACAAATTTGAAGATTTTAATGGTTATATTTGATTCCTTAATCAACTAAACACAAAGATAACCATATTCTTATAAATGGTGCTACGGAATCGTTCGGATAACTCTTCTGAAAAATGAGAAATAAAACAAGTACTTCCTTTTTCCGGGTGCCTGATAAATTAATTTTCTGCAACAATGCTTTTCCTTTGTTCCCGATTCTTCAAAAACTGAATAAATCGTGCAATCATAAAAATCAATACAAATACAAAAATAATGGTCGCTCCTGAGGGTATATTCCAGTAATAAGAAATAAGCAACCCGCAAACGCTTCCGGTGAAACTGATGATCATTGACAGGATGATAATTTTCTTGAGATCGTTAACAAACAGGTTTGCAGTACTTTGAGGTATTGTTAAATACGAAATCACTAGTATGATTCCTGCAACACGGATATTAATTACAATTACGAGTGCTATCAAGGTCAGCATCAGGTAGTTAAAAGTTTCAACCGGCGCATTGTGCGAACGGGCATATTCTTCGTCGAAGGAAATAAAAAGGATTGTTCTGTAAAAAAGCAGGAAAATAACCACAGTTACTGCAGCCAGTAACGCCATCATAACCAGGTCAGTGGGTGTGACTGTAAGAATGCTGCCAAAAAGATAAGACATCAGGTTAGGAGCATATCCGGGTGTAAGATAAATAAAAATAATCCCCACTGCCATACCGAATGACCACAAAATACCGATAGCTGAATCCTCGCGAATATCGGTCTGTTTGGAAACAAAACGTATCCCAAATGCTGACAGAATGCTGAAAACTGCTGCGCCTAATATCGGGTTTATCCCCAGGAAATACCCGAGACCAATTCCACCGAAAGAGGCATGTGTAATTCCGCCACTGATAAAAACCATGCGCCGGGCAACAATATAAGCACCTATAAAACCGCATGTTATGCTGGCCAGCAAAGCCGCTTCGAGGGCATGAAGCACAAAGTCGTACGATAGGATTCCTGCCATCTTAGTTGTGCTTACGATCGTGAAGTTGAGTATGATCATGATCAGTATGATCATGATCGTGGCTGTGATTGTGTTTTTGCAGCACAGTATGGGGCACATCGCCGTGAGTTATGATCTGCAACGGGCAATTGTAACCGGCAAGTTGCTCTTCGGTAATGATATTTGAAGGATGATAATGCAGGTAAGTGTTTACGCAGGCAATTGTTTTTACGTAATATGAAATTGTCCCCACGTCGTGAGAAATGATCATTATAGCCATTTTCTTATTGAACTGCAGCAGCAACTCGTACATTTCGTGCTCAAAACGGTTGTCAACAAAGGTATTAGGTTCGTCGAGGATTAATAACTTTGGTGAAGAAATAAGTGCCCGGCAAATAAACACACGTTGTAATTGCCCACCGGAAAGTTCCCCGGCAGTTCGTTTCGCAAGATGCCCGATTCCCATCTGTCCGAGCAGATCCAGCGCCTGGGTTTTGTCTTTGGTGGAATACCTGCTCAATCCTTTTCCCGCCGACATCAGCCCCGATAGCACAATGTCCTGAACTGTGATCGGGAATTTCCTGTCGATGTGCGATTGCTGCGGCAGATAGCCGATAAAGCTGCCAATTTGGTCATCGAACCGTCTGATTGAACCTGAAACAGGTTTTATCAGCCCAAGTATCAACTTGATGAGCGTAGTTTTTCCACCACCATTTGGGCCGATTACCCCGATAAAATCCTGATCCGAAACGGTTAACGAAACATCACGAAGTACTATTCCGTTGTCGTAACCGGCTGTAACATGTTCAAGTTGAATGAGTTCATTCATGGTTTCGGATTATCAGTTTTCAGCAATCAGTTTTGCCAGATTGATCATATTTTCGGGCCAGTTTTCGGCCATTGGATCGAAAACAATAATTTTACCATTAATTTCACGGGCAATAGCTTCGGCATTTCGGGTGTCGAACTCTTTCGAAATAAACACCGCTTTTATTTCTTTTTCTTTAGCTGTTTTTATAAGTTCCGCCATATAGGCGGGCGAAGGCTCTTTCCCGTCCTGCTCAATACTGATTTGGGTAAGGTTATAATCACGTGCAAAATAACCTAGTGCCGGATGAAAAATAAGGAATGATTTCCCTTTGGAGACTGCCAGTGTTACACGAATAATATTGTCAACCGAATCGGCCAGACGGATAAACTTTTCCAGGTTATTTTTGTAATAAGCTTTATTTGCTGTATCTTCTTCTGATAGTGCTTTAAAGATATTTTCAGCCTGAATTTTCATACATGCCGGTGAAAGCCAGGTATGCGGGTCAGTACCATGATTTTTGTGTTCACCTTCATGTACATCACCATGATTGTGCCCGGTGAGCATTTCTATTCCTTCACTTGTATTAATTATTTGCATTTTAGGGTTGGATGCTTTGAACCGGTCCATCCAGGTAAGTTCGAAATCGAGAGCTCCTAAACTAAAATAAAACCCGGAAGAAGCAATTTTCTCCATATCACGCGGGGCCGGTTCGTAGGTTTCGTGGTTCGAACCTTTTGGTAACATTACCACTACATCGTATTTATCTCCAGCAATATGTGTAGCCACCAATTTCTGGGGAATAATGCTTACAGTCAACTGCGTCTTCTCACTTACATTATTATTTTGCTGACACGAAACCAGCACAAACAGGGCAAGAAGAACAAAAAAGGTAGAAAGGAGTCTGATCATAGGTGCAAAAGTACGAATTATGCCCTTTAACCTAAAATTGATTTTTTTTGAATCTCAGAATTTCCCTTTTATCTGGCTATTTTGAACAGTACCATAAATACAATACTTCGTTAAGCTTTTGCATTGAACTGAAAGTCAAGCAGTTATGAAAACAATTTATTCATATTCAAATGATTGAAAATCAGCTTTTTGCGTCTTTGCGTCTTTGCGTGAGGGGAAAAAAAAATAACGGACTATTGAATAAGAAAACGAGTTTTAAAT
>Ga0335397_10007900_pt1 | contig 13466 bp, 12 predicted proteins | sample MAT04_FD_205740 | JGI IMG/M metagenome (GOLD analysis project Ga0335397, IMG submission 205740) | Freshwater microbial communities from Lake Fryxell liftoff mats and glacier meltwater in Antarctica - MAT-04 (spades assembly) (version 2) ...
GATGCATCTGGTTCCCCCCACGTCGGTCCCCTCACGTCCTAGCGTGACAGCGAGACCGAACCGGTGCGTACGGATAGGCGCGACACCTATCCGTACGTACCAGAACCAGGGGGGTGGGTGGCACGGTGCTGGACGACGAGCAGCTCGAAAGCTATGGCCGCGACGGCTTCGTCGTACTCGGCGAGGTCCTGACAGGCGACGAGGTGGCCGAGCTCCTCGCCGTCGAAGCCCGGCATCGACCAGTGCAGGCCTTCGCCACCCCCGGCGTCGACTCCCTGCTGCTGGTGCGTGACCAGCTCACCGCGCAGTCCGAGCCGCTGCGACGCTTCGTCACCGGAGGTCGCCACCTCGGTGCGGTCACCCAGGTGCTCGGCCCCGACGTCGCCTTCACCCACACGCAGTTCATCACCAAGCTGCCCGATCCGGGCCAGGTCGACTCCTGGATCCCGCTGCACCAGGACGACGGGTACGGGACGCTCGACCCACCCCTCGACGCCACCGTGTGGACAGCGCTGCACGACACCGACGAACGCAACGGCTGCCTGGTCGTCGTCCCCGGATCGCACCACCGTGGCCTGCTCGACCACCGGCCGGACGCCCACAACCCGGCGCTACGCGGCGTGGCCGACGAGGATGCGGTCGCCGTCCCCCTCCCGGCCGGCCACGCCGTGCTGTTCAGCGGCCTCACCCTCCACGGTTCGGGCCCGAACCGATCCACCCAGCCACGCGTGGGCATGCACGCCCGCTACTGCCACCCCGGTGTCCGCATGGCCAGCACCGGCGACACGCCCGTGCTCGACGACCGCCACTCATGGATGGTGGCCGGTGAGGCACCCGCCGACGCCTGGTCCACCGCCAACGCCAACTTCACCCGTTCTGGCGTAGACGGCTAGGTGGGACACCTAGCCGTGGATGCCAGAACCAGTGGGGTGGTTGGGGCTATTCGAAGGCGAGGCCCATGTCGCGGAGCATGGGGAAAAGGTTCTCGGGGGCGTCGGGGGCCAGGGCACCAGGCGTGTAGGTGACGGCCCGAAGCGTGCCCGTGAACGGGAACGGCCCGAAGCGCTCGTAGAGCTCCCAGGACACCGGCGACCGACGGTCGATGCCCACGTCGATGCCCTCGAAGGGGGCCATCCCGAACAGCTGCGTCACGCCCGGCAGCGTGCCCCGAGCCTCGCCGTCGACCGACAGCGTCACGTCCCACACCCAGCCTCCGGGCGCAGCCAGGTCGACGCGCACCACGTGCGACCCGGGCTCGAGCGGGCCCGCATCGAGCGTGCGTATCCCACCGCGGCCATCGTTGTGGGCGAACCACACGTGGCCGTCGAGCACGTACGCGAGATACCCCGCCCCCTGGTCGCCGTGGGCCACGAGCACGCCCTGGTCGCCCGCAGTCGTCGTCAGCTCGATGTCGATCACGCACGACCGGAACCACACGAGCTGGACGCTGCGCCAGCGCTCCAGCGTGGGCGTCCCGGCCACGATGCGCACCGGCTCGCCGAACACGGCGGAGCGCTCCGGGCGAAGCAGGTACTTGAGGTTGGCGCCCTCGTCGAGGGGGTAGACGTGGTTGCGCTGAGCTTCGGCCTCCCACGCCGCGGCCAGCTCAGCCACCGTCTCGGGGTGGGCGTCGGCGAGATCAAGGGTCTCGGTGGGGTCGGCGTCGAGGTCGTAGAGCTCCCACCGCTCCCCCTCGAACGAGGTGAGTGCCGGGTGTCGGGTCACGATCTCCCAGCCGTCGCGCCGATAGCTCCGGTGGCCGTTCATCTCTTCGTACTGCTCGGTGTGGGCGTTCGGCACGGCAGGATCGACGAGCACCGGGGCGAAGGACACGCCGTCGGGCACCAGCCAGCGGTCGTCGGTCGTCGACGGGTGGTGGACGCCGATCACGTCGAGCAGCGTCGGCAGCAGGTCGGTCAGGTGCGTCCACTGCCGGCGGAACGACCCCGGCTCGACACCCCGCGCCTGAAGACCCACCGGCCACGACACCACGAACGGGACGGTGTGACCGCCGGCGTGGGTGTTGATCTTGTAGAGGCGGAAAGGCGTGCCTGAGGCCATGGCCCAACCCCGCGGGTAGTGGGGCGTGGTGGTCGGTCCGCCGAGGGCGTCGATCCGCTCGAGGTCGGCGTCGACGTCGTCGCCTTGGAGCAGGTGCACGTAGTACGCCGACGTGCCCGTCACCTCACCTTCGCGAGACGCCCCGTTGTCGGACGTGAAGATCACGATGGTGTTGTCGAGCTCACCGAGGTCGCCGAGGGCCTGCACCAGTCGTCCCATGTTCTGGTCGATGTTGTCGACCATGGCCGCGTAGACTTCCATGTGCCGAGCGAACAGCCGCTGCTCGTCGGCGGTGAGCTCGCCCCAGGCCCGCACGTCGTCGCCCGCCTCGGCGTTTCGCGGGGGTAGGACGGTGCCCGGTGTCAGCACGCCGGTGGCCAACTGCCGCTCGTAGCGGGCCTGCCGGAGGGCATCCCACCCGGCCTCGTAGCGGCCGCGCTGCCGCTCGATGTCGACGGCCTTGGCGTGCAGCGGCGCGTGGACGGCGCCGTGAGCCAGATAGCAGAAGAAGGGTTGGCGGGGGTTCGACGCCTTGCGCTCGCGGATCATCGAGATGGCTCGGTCGGTCAGATCGTCGGTGAGGTAGTAGTCGTCGGGGTAATCGTCGATCAGGACGTGGTGGTTGTCCTCGGTGAGACGATGGGGCTGGTGCAGGTTGGTGAAGGCGTCGAGGAAGCCGTAGAAGCGATCGAAGCCGCGCTGGCAGGGCCACGAGTGGCGGGGTCCGGCGTCAGAGCAGTCGCTGTCCTTGGTCAGATGCCACTTGCCGAGGGCGAACGTGGCATAGCCCTGCGCCCGCAGGATCTCGGCTGTGGTGGCCGCGTCGGCCGCGATCTCCGAGGCGTAGCCCGGGAAGCCGGGGTCGACATGGGCGACGGTGCCCACGCCGGCGCGGTGGTGGTTCACGCCCGTGAGCAGCGAGGCCCGCGACGGCGAGCACATGGGGGTGGCGTGGAAGTTCGTGAAGCGCAGGCCACCAGCGGCGAGGGCATCGATGTTGGGCGTGGGGATCTCCGAGCCATAGCACCCGAGGTCGGCGAAGCCGAGGTCGTCGACGAGCACCACCACGACGTTGGGCGCACCTTCGGGGGCGACAGCCCGCTCGGGCCACCAGCCTTCGCTGCCGGCGAAGGTCCGGGTGATGCGTCCACCGAAGCCCTCTGGCGTGCTCCGAACCTGTGGCTGCTCGTCCACGGCGTCGACCCCCGTCGTCCCTGGCGACGGCCTGGTCCGTCGAACGTCCCTTGGCTAGCACATCGGCGCGTCGACCTGACGAGCCGTCAGGTCGACGGCGTAGCGGACGGGAACCAACGAACGGCAACGATCGTCGTACCTGCATCACCGATCCCCGGGAGGGACCCATGCCCGCACTGCCGTCCACCACCTCGTCCACCTCCGCACGACGCCGCTCGTTGCGGAGGGCCGCCGTCGTCGTGGGCCTCGCCGCCCTCGTCGGCGTGTCGGCCTGCTCGAGCGATCCGGCCCAGGTCAACGTGGCCGCACCGCTCGACCGCGGCCCCGACGCCCTGCCCGACGGCGTGACCGTCGAGGCCGTGGGCGAGATGGAGGGCGCCCCCGACACGATGGGCATCGACTTCGGGGTGTCGGTGAAGCGGCCGACCGTACAGGAGGCCATCGACGAGGCCGCCGTGAAGGCCACGGCCATGCTCGAGGCGGCAAAGGCCAACGGCGTCGACGAGAAGGACATCCAGACCCGCAACTACACCGTGCAGCAGGACTTCACGTACCCGAACAACGGCGCCCCTGTACCCGACGGCTTCCGCGTCTCGAACGTGGTCCACATCGACATCCGCGACCTGGACAAGGCCGGCGCCACCATCGACGCGGCCACGACCGCCGGCGGCAACGACACGGTCGTGCAGTCGGTCAGCTTCTCGCTCGACGACGATGCCGCCGCCCTCGATGCCGCCCGCGCCGACGCCATGACCAAGGCCAAGGCCAAGGCCGAGCAGTTGGCCGAGGCCGGCGGCGGCACGCTGGGTCCGGTGCAGGCCATCAGCGACGTGGCCGTCGAGACCTCCAAGTTCACCCAGGTGGGGAACGCCATCGACGCTGCCGCCTACGACGAGGGCCGGGCGTCGACGCCCATCAGCCCCGGCGAGGTGACGTCATCGGTCACCGTCCGAGTCCGCTTCACCCTCGCCTGAACCCGACAGTTCCGCCCCCACCCCACCCCACCCCACCCACACCCCCACCCACCCCCCGCTCGAACCGGTGGACGTTGATGCGCACATAGGCGCGACAACGTCCACCGGTTCGTCGGTTCGTCGGTTCGTCGTTCGGGGCGGGGCGGGGGCGGGGCGCCGAATCCCGTGCGGGGACGAGAGCCCGACACGCCTAGCCTGCTCCGGTCGGCAACGAGGCCGACGAGTCGAGTGAACGAGCAGTGACGTGGCCCCAGCCGGACACGATGAGGTCGGCGACCTCACCGTCCCCAACAACGCGCCCACAGCGGGCGACTCCGGCGAGCCCATGCCGCTCGGCGTGCTCGTCGTCATGTCCGTGCTCATGGTCGGCGCCAGCCTGGCCGTGTTCCCCTTGCTGGCCGAGATCCAGACCGAGCACGGTCTGTCCACGGCCAGCCTCGGCATCGTCGGGGGCATCGCCTTCCTCTCGTCCGTGGTGGCCCAGCTGGTGCTGGCGCCGTTCGCCGATCGCGGCCACGAGCGCAGCATGTTGGTGGCCAGCCTCGTGCTCACCGCCTTCTCCCTCAGCGCCATGGCGCTGGCCTCCGACGTGGCCACCATGTCGCTGGCCCGGGCCCTCGAAGGCATCGCCTTCGGCATCTACCTGCCCGTCACCCGCGCCATCGTCACCCGCAACGCCGGCGATTCGGTGGGTGAGCGCCTCGGCCGGCTGTCGAGCGCCGAACTGATCGGCGTGGCCGCCGGACCGCTGTTGGCCGCCGCCCTGGCCGAGGCCACCTCGGTCGACGTCGCCCTCTACGCGTTCGCCGTCCTTGCCCTCGTCACCGTGCCCATCGGGCTGCGCGTGCCCATCCCCCGACTGACCGACCCCGACGAGCCCGTCATCGTGGATCCGGCCAGCGACTCGCTCGACGCCGCCTTCCCCGGCCTCGGCGCCCAGCTCCCACCCCGCCGCCAACCGGTGCTGGCCCTCGGGATGCTGCGCGAGCGTCCCGTGCAGATCGCCGTGCTGTTGGCCGTGTCCATCATGGTGCCCGTCGGCGCCTACGACACCTTGTGGTCGCGCTTCCTGACCGACCTCGGGGCCAGCACCACGCTCATCGGTCTCAGCCTGGCCGCGTTCGCGCTCCCGTACATCGTGCTGGCCACCCGCGCCGGCCGGCTGTCGGACCGCATCGGAGCCGTGCCCGCCACCGTGCTCGGCATGATGATCACCACCGTCATCATGGTCATCTACGGCTTCATGACGAGCCCGTGGATCATCACCGGCTTCGCCCTCATCGAGTCGACCGGGCAGGCGCTCGCCGCACCGGGGAGCCAGGCGGCCATGGCTCACGCCGCCGGTGAGCATCGAGCAGCAGCCGGCCAAGGCCTGGCCGGCGCCATCGGCACGTTCGCGGCCGGGGTCGTGGCCACCATCGCCGCGCCGGTGTACGACGCCGGCGGACCGGCCGTGCTGTTCAGCGCCACGGCTGGGTTCGTGTCGCTCGTGATCCTGACGGCGTGGCTCCTGCACCGGAGCACACCGAGCGACCCTGCCGGCCCCATGACGGTCGCGGGAGTACCCACCACGGCCGTCTAGGTGGGAGGCTGGGACATGGCCGCTGCTCCGTCCCCCACCCCTTCCCTGCCGTGGCGCGTGTTCGCCCTCACCGGGATCGGCACCATGAAGTTCCTGTCGCTGAGCGACACGGCCTGGGAGAAGTGGGAAGCGGCGATGCCGGCCACCCCGCCCCGCAAGGCCATCCGCACGATGTGGGCGAGCACCGTGGCCCTGCACGTGGCCGAGTCGGTGGTGGTGCACCGCAAGGCGAGTGCTGCCGGCCTCGCCTCCCCCGGACGCTGGGCCTTCAACACGCTGCTCTACGGCTTCCCGGTGATGCGGCGCGTCAACGCCGCGAGCCACGCGTGATCACCGACGACGTCGCTGACCGGCCGGTCAAGGCCCGCCGCCGCGCCCCGCGCCACGACGCCTTCGCCGTGTGCGCACCGGGCCTCGAACAGGTCGTGGCCGCCGAGCTCCACGGGCTCGGCCTACGCACCGGCACCGCCGTGCGCAGCGGCGTGCCGTTCAAGGCGTCGAGCCGCGAGCTCTACACCGCCTGCCTTTGGCTGGCCACGGCCGAGCGGGTGCAGGTCCGGGTGGCATCGTTCGAGGCGCAACGCTTCCCCCAGCTGCTCGACGGCGCGGCCGACGTCGACTGGGCTGCCTACCTCGCCCCCGGGACGCCCCGGCTCGTGCGGGCCAACTCGAAGGCATCGAAGCTCTACCACTCGGTGGCCGTCGCCGAACGGGTGGCCATGGTCGTCGACGACACCGTGCCCCCGGGCAAGACGCCGAAGCCCGACGAGGAACAGCCTCAGATCCTGGTGCGCGTCGTGCGCGACCAGGTCACCATCAGCGTGGACGCCTCGGGCCCGCTGCATCGCCGGGGCTGGCGGTTGGCCGTGGCCAAGGCGCCGCTGCGCGAGACGGTTGCCGCCGCCGTGGTGCGAGCGTGCGGCTGGACACCCGACCTCCCAATCATCGACCCGTTCTGCGGCGCGGGAACGCTGCCGGTGGAGGCTGCGCTGCTGGCTCGCCACATGGCGCCTGGGCGGCACCGCACACCGCTCGTGGCCCAGTGGCCGTCGTTCGAGCCGGGCACGTGGGCCAGCGCGGTGGGCGCGGCCGACGCCGGTGTCCTGCCCGCCCCTCCGGCGCTGATCCACGGCGCCGATCGCGACGGCGGTGCCATCACCTCGGCCACGGCCAATGCCGAACGAGCGGGCGTTTCCGACTCGATCAGCCTGGCCAACGCCGCCGTGTCCAACCTGAAGCGGCCCGCGGGACCGGCCGGTTGGCTGGTCACAAACCCACCGTGGGGCGATCGGGTGAGCGGATCGAGCGACCTGCGCAACCTCTACGCCCGCGTCGGCGACCTCGTGCGCACGTCGTTCGAGGGCTGGAGCCTGGCCATGATCGTCCCGGTCAGCCCGACCTCGGACAAGCTCGTCGGGCAGACCGGCCTGACCTTCACCGAGGCGTTGACCACGTCGTCAGGCGGCAACACCCTGCGGCTGCTGGTGTTCACCCCGGCCGTCGGGGCCGAGCCGACCAGGCATCGCGCATGATCTCCCTCGAAGTGGGTAGGGAATCACCGTCCCGCGCCACCCCGAGGAGCCCGTCCCATGGAGATCGTCCGCACTGCTGAAGGCACGCTCATCGTTCCGGCCGAGCCGGGTCGAGCCGACGCCGACGCCACCGATACCGACGTCGTTGCGGCGCCCACGGGTCGGGCGCTCCACCCGGGCGAGGGCGGCTACGACGAAGCGCTCGCCGAGTGGGATCGCCAGCAGAACCCCGACCGCGAACCGGCCGTCTCGACACCGACCGGGCGCGACGAAGCCATGGCCGTGGTGCACGCCGTGGCCACGTCCGAGGACCACGACGTGGCTCCGGCGGTCGAGGCGCTCGACGATCCCGAAGCCAGCGGCGAGGCCCTCCGCCACGTGCTGGTGGGCGGCGTCCACGCCGTCGAGGACTTCGCTGCAGAGGTGGCCGAGGCCGAGGGCGGCGAGGTGCTGCCCGCCCACGAGGCCACGAAGATCATCGGCGAGGTCCTCGCCGAGCTCGACTGATCGACTCGGCGGTCAGCCGTAGGAGAGCATGGTGATCCACTCGGCCACGACGGCCGGACGGTCGACGCCGTCGATCTCCACGGTGATGGTCTTGGTCACGAAGACGTTGTTGGCCTTCTGCGTGGCGTTCGACAGCACGGCCGTGGCCCGGATCTTCGAGCCGACGCGCACCGGGTTCACGAACCGCACCTTGTCGAACCCGTAGTTGACGCCCATCAGGATGCCTTCGAAGCGGCTCATGTCCTGCGGGATCGACGCGCACAGGTGGGTGAGCATCGACAGCGTGAGGAAGCCGTGGGCGATGGTGCCGCCGAACGGCGTGGCCGCCGCGGCTTCGGGATCCACGTGGATGAACTGGTGGTCGTGAGTGATGTCGGCGAACTGGTTCACCGTGTCCTGTGTGACCTCGAACCACTCGCCGGTTCCCTCGGTCTGGCCGATGGCGGCGGTGTAGGCGTCGAAGGCCTTGGTGGCGAGCTCGGACATCTGGTGCTCCTCGAGGTGGGGCCGGGATCGGCCGGCGCAGTGCGGTGCCGAACCCTACCGAACCCCCCGCACGACCTCCCCGACTCGCCTTGGGGTGGCTCGTCGAGGGGAGATGATGGCAATCAGGGCGGCCACGACGCTCAGGGAGAGCGATCCGAGCATCAGGGCCTGGTCGATCCCCTCGAGGCCGTGGCGCTCGACCACGTGGTAGGCGAAGTGCGGCACGGCGTAGACGAGCCAGGCCACGGCGATGGCTCGACCGGCCCGCCACCCGCTCGTGAGGGCCCAGGCCGTGGCCGCTGCCAGGGCCAGGTTGAGGGCGCCCACGTCGCGCACCAGGTGCTCGTTGAACGGCCCGTCGACCGAGACCCACGCCTGCCCGCCGCCGGGGAACACGTCGTAGAACGACTGCGGGGCGACCAACGCCCACGCCCCGACCAGCACCCCACCGAGCAGGAGCCACCACAGCGCCAGGCGCTGCCACGAGCCCGCCGCATCTGGCCCCCGCCGATCGAACCTCCGGAGCTCGGCGGTCGACAGCAGGTCGGCGAAGGTCTCGCGAGCCGACGGGTGTGCCGGCCGCCAGCCGGTGGCGTCGCGCAGCTCGCGGTTCGATACGCGGTGTGAGAAGGCCAGCGTTCCCGATCGAGCCGCCACCTGGCGACGCACCGGCGACGGCAGCAGGCGCACCTTCTTGCGCCCGACGGCGTCAGCGAGGGCTCCGGCATAGGCGATGCGAGTCAACGGCTCGTCGTCCACCACCTCGTAGGTGCCGGCCGGGGCGTCGACCAGGGCCACCACGGCCTCGGCGGCGTCGTCGATGTGGATGACGGACTGGTAGCCGTCAGGCTCGCCGGGCAACACGAGCCACCCGCGCCGGCCGAGTCGGACGGCGAGCTCGCTCTGCTCACCCTCGGGCGCGTGGAACAGCCCGAAGCGGGCCACGATCCCTCGGCCTCCCCACCCGGTCGCCGCGGACGAGAAGCGCGCCACCTCGGCCTCGGCCACGAAGACGGCTTCCGTGATCGGCGTGGACTCGAGGGGTTCGGTGGCATCGAGCCAGCGATCCCCGCCGTCGGCGTGGGCGAACGACAGCGCCTCCTGGATCAGCACACCGGCCCCCGCAGCGAGCGCAGCATCGACGAGGTTGGTCGACACCTCGCGCCGGATGCGGTCGTTCTCGACCCAGGCCGACGGCGACGCCGACCGGACGGGCGAGGGGATGTGGGTGGCCAGGTTGAGCACGACCCCATGGCCGGCGACGGCACCGCGCACGGCGTCGGCGTCGAACAGGTCGACGGTCGACGGCGTGGCGCCGAGCCGTCGGAGCAGCCCGGCCTTCTCTTCGGACCGGGCCACGCCGGTCACCGCGAACCCGTGGGCCACGAGCCGGGTCACCACCCGGTGTCCGAGCACCCCGGTGGCCCCGGCCACGAACACCCGACGGGCAGCATCGTTCGGAACCTCGCTCATGACAGCACCTTGCTCATGAAAGCACCTTCGTGAACCAGACCAGGCCCTTGCTCATCGCCTCCGGTGAGGCATCTCGACCCACCCCGGCGGCCAGGTCGGCCAGCGTGTGACGGGCCAGCTCCGCACGCCAGGCATCCTCCGCCGCCCACATGGCCCGAGCGATGCCGCAGGGTTTCGGGTAGGCCGCGCGGTCGTCGATCCCGGCCGGTCCGCGCTGGCGGATCTCCGTGCATCGGAACGCCGGCTCGGCACCTTCCACGGCCAGGACCACGTCGAGCACCGAGACCTCGGTCGCCGGCTTCGCCAGGCGGTAGCCCCCCGCTGCGCCCGGAACGCTCACCACGATCCCGGCCCGGGACAGGGCCTGTAGGTGCTTGGCCAGATACGGCCGACCGACGTCGTGGTACTCGGCCAACCGGGCCGCACTCAGCGTGACCTCGGGCGGAAGCAGGGCCAACACGGTGCAGCAGTGCACCGACCACTCGACGCCTTCACCCAGTTTCATAACCCGGATAATAACTATCTGAGTTAGCTCCGTCAACCATCCCGGAAGGCCGAGCGTCGGACGGCGAGTCGCCGACCATGCCCGGACGCGGCGGATCCCCGCCAACGACCGAGCACGCAGCTCGATCGGTGACGGGGATCCGGGCGGGGATCAACCTGCCGAGGTCAGCAGGGCGAAGACGGGTACGCCCACGGCGAGCTGCCCTGCCACTGGTAGAGGTGCAGCGCCATGGCGTCCTGATCGGCAGGCGCGGCGTTCGACGGGTGGATGCCCGCCAGATCGCCTCGGCCGGCGTGGCGGACGGTGTTGTTCCACGTGGTCTGCAGGAACTGGTACGCACCGCCGGCACCAGACGACGAGTTCACGGCCCGGTAGTTGCCGCCGGACTCACGCCGCACGACGCAGGCCAGGAAGGAGTTGGCTGGGCCGCTCGAGGCGGCGACCGGCGCCGCCGCGGGTGCTGCGGCCGGTGCCGGGGCGGCCACAGGAGCGGGGGCAGCGACGGGAGCCGGGGCCGGGACGGGCTTCGGGGCCGGCGGGGGCGGCGGCGGGGTCACGAACCGGGCGAAGGCGGCGCGCTCCTCGTCGGAGCCGGCCAGCAGGCGGAAGGCCAGCTGGGCCTCGGGCGCCTGGGCGTCGTACCAGGACGGGAACTCGACGGCGGGATCAGGTGCGGCCGTCGTGGTGGTGGTCGGCGCCTCGGTGGTCGAGGGGGTGACCGGTGCTGGGATCGTCGGGTCGGCGCCGGCGGCGTCCGAGTTGTCGCCAGCCGGCGACGCGAACGCGGGGACCGCCAGGGCCAAGAGGATCGCTCCCGACACGGCGGCGATGGCGAGGCCGCGGGTGCGACCGGTACTGCTGTCTTCGGTGCTTGTCTCTTCGGTGGTGAGCGTCATAGGACGGCGCTCCTTTCCCGGTCGAGGTGTGCTGCGAATCGACCGGAGCCGTCTCGCCACCCCGGCTGACCGGCGTTGGGGACGACATAGGCTGCGGGTTTTCGTCATGCAATCGCAACTTGCGCGCAACCGTTTCGCAGCAGAACGAGCCGGGCCCTTGAGCGCCTTGACACATACAACCTGCAGGTTCATGGAGCAGGTCGCGTCTTGGTTGCAGCACCAGAACCCTTGCCGTCACTGGGATTTGGGCATACCCCGACGCCGATGCACAGGTTCCACCCGGCGTGGAGGTTGAGGCTGCCTCGCCCAAACCTTCGATTTCACTGTGACCAACATCACATGTCTGCAGCGCGGCAGAAATGACAACTCTGTCGTGCGAATCGGCGATGGCCGCCGGCCGTCGCTCACGCCCTCAGTCGAACCAGTGCCACGCCGCACGGGTGCGCGACAGTGGATCGTCGACCACGCCGACGCGATGGTCGAGCACCATCGTCGAGCGGGCCTCGCCGTAGGGGGGCCACACCACGCCGCCGCCGATCGGTCGGCCGGTGCGGGCGAACGACGTCCACGCGTCTCGCATGGTCACGGCGAGGTCGCGGGGCGCGTCCGGACCGGTGAACTGCGCCACGCCGGGCTTGTCGAGGGTGTCGAAGACGAACGGGATCTCGAGGGCGTGACACGACCCCAACAGGCCGTCCATGGCCGTCGACGCGAACTCGAACCGGTAGGCGAACGTGTGGTCCGGCTGGTGCTTGCGCTGGGCCTCGAGCAGTCGGATGGCCGGGAGGCGGAACACCTGATCGGTGAGCACAGCCGTCCAGCGCTGCTGGGGCGTGGCGTCGGGCATGTCGGCGCGATACGCCGCCGCCAGCTCCTCGGCGTTCGGCGTGGACCGCGCCAGGCGCCGCTCGATGGTGGCGTCGTCCTCGACCGACGACGACGTCAGGCCGAACAGTTTCCACTCCTCGGCGGTGGTGCCGGTGAGCAGCGGGACGTCGGCCGCGGATCCCGACGCGATCGCCGCCAGCGGGTCCTCGAACAGCAGGTGGCCGTCGATCACCGGGCCGAACGTGAGACCGAGCGCCCCGCCCCGGTTCCTGGCCGCCCGTTCGGTGGTGAGCGCAGCAGTCACCGCGATCTGGGCGTCGAGCACCTGCACTGCGTCAATGGCCCGGGCAGCAGCCACGTCCCGGACGCCGAGGGCGGCGAGCAATCGATCCGCCACCTCCGCCGCCTGGTCGACGGCCACCACGTTGTGGGCGGCACCACTCTGGAGGATGGCCTTGTGGAACAGGCCCGCCACCGACGGCGTGGCCAGCAGGGTGCCGACGCTCATCGCGCCGGCCGACTCGCCGAACACGGTGACGTTGCCGGGGTCGCCGCCGAACGCTTCGATGTTGTCCCGCACCCACCGCAGGGCGAGCACCTGGTCGGCCAACCCGCAGTTCCCCGACCCAGCAAGATCGTCATCGACCTCGCCCAGGTGCAGCCAGCCCAGGGCGCCGAGACGGTAGTTGATGGTCACCACGACGACGTCGCCGGTGGTGGCCATGGACGTGCCGTCGTACCAGGAGATGCCGCCCGACCCGGTGACGAAGCTGCCACCGTGGATCCACACGAGCACCGGGCGACGGGCCCCGTCGCACGCGGGCGTGACCACGTTGAGCGCCAGGCAGTCCTCCCGCCAGTCCGGCGGCGGTGCTCCCGTGAGCAACTCCATGGCGCCAACCGGCTGCATGGCCGGCTTGGCGAAGGTGGTGGCGGGGCGCACGCCCGTCCATCCCGCGTGCGCCGCGGGCAGCGCCCACCGCCGCTCACCGATCGGCGGCGCGGCGAACGGGATGCCCGCGAACAGGCGAACGCCGGCCCCCTCGCGCCCCTCCAACCGCCCGCGGTCGGTCTCGATCACCCGCTGCATGCGACCCTCCAACGGCTCGACGTCCGATCGGCACGCTAGCCATCCGCCGTGACCGATGGTCGATTCTGGCTTACGCTGCAAGTCGAAACGATGCATGTTCCAATTCCGTGGCTTCGAGGAGACCCCGTGCCAGCCCAGCTCCGCGTCGATCGGCCGAACCCGGCCGACGGCGACACCACCGCCGACCTCGCCGGACTGGCCGTGTCGCGTCCCGACGGCGAGGTCGCACACGCCGCCGGACGCAAGGCCGAACGGCGACAGCGACTGCTCGACGCCTCCCTCGAGCTGTTCGCCGAGCGTGGCTACGCCAACACCCCCATCGAGCTGCTGTGCCGCAC
>Ga0335397_10007901_pt1 | contig 13466 bp, 14 predicted proteins | sample MAT04_FD_205740 | JGI IMG/M metagenome (GOLD analysis project Ga0335397, IMG submission 205740) | Freshwater microbial communities from Lake Fryxell liftoff mats and glacier meltwater in Antarctica - MAT-04 (spades assembly) (version 2) ...
GACATGGCCGCGCGGTCTTTGCGCGAAGCGCAGGTGGACGCCGAGCGCCTGCTGTTGGCAACTCGCGCAGCGTTGTCGGCTGACGCGGCATTGCTGACGCCACAAGAGCATGTGGCCATTCAAGCCAGCCTGTCAGCGCTGGAAAGTTTGGCCGCAGGCGCCGACGCCCACGCCATTGAGGCCGGCGTTGACGCCGTGGCCACTGCCACTGAAGCGTTCGCCGCCGCGCGCATGAACCAAGGCATCCGCCAGGCGCTGGCCGGTAAAACGCTGGACCAGATTTGACGCACAGGCCTGCCAGGCCTTCAGTCAACCCATAGAAAAATTCAGCGCTCCATGCCCATCATCCGCATCCTGCCCAACGCCGAACTCTGCCCCGAAGGTGACACGCTCACTGTGCCAGCCGGCACCTCGCTGTGCGAGGCGCTGCTGGAAAACGGCATCGCCATTGAACACGCCTGCGAAATGAGTTGCGCGTGCACGACCTGCCACGTGGTGGTGAAGGCCGGCTTCAAGTCGTTGGGCGAGATGGACGAAAGCGAAGAAGACCTGCTGGACCGCGCCTGGGGCCTGACACCCACATCACGCCTGAGCTGCCAGGCCATCGTCTCGAATGAAGACGTGACGATCGAGATCCCGAAGTACACGATCAATCACGCCCGGGAAAACCACTGAGGCCATCCGCAGGTCGCTGCGGTGGGTCTGGTTTGTCGAAGTCCCTACACTTTCTCTCATGAAAGTACTGGGTTTTGAATCATCGTGCGACGAGACTGGCGTGGCGCTGGTGCAACTGCTGGCTGGCAGTACACCCGAGTTGCTGGCCGATGCCTTGCACACCCAGGTGGCCATGCATGCGGCTTACGGCGGGGTGGTGCCCGAGCTGGCCTCGCGCGACCACATCCGCCGTGTGCTGCCGCTGACCCGGCAGGTGTTGGCGCAAAGTGGCAGCACCCTGGCCGAGGTCGATCTGATTGCCTATACACGCGGCCCGGGTTTGGCCGGGGCCTTGTTGGTGGGTGCAGGCTTCGCGGTCGCGTTGGGCATGGCGCTGGGCAAGCCCACGCTGGGCGTTCATCATCTGGAGGGCCATTTGTTGTCGCCGTTCCTGGCCGCAGACGCGCCGCAGTTTCCGTTCCTGGCCCTCCTGGTGTCTGGCGGTCACACCCAGTTGATGGCCGTGACGGCGGTTGGCCGCTATGAATTGCTGGGCGAGACCATCGACGACGCCGCTGGCGAGGCTTTCGACAAGAGTGCGAAGTTGTTGGGCCTGGGCTACCCCGGCGGGCCGGCGTTGGCCCGTTTGGCTGATGCCGGCAATGCCAAAGCCTATGCCTTGCCCCGACCGTTGTTGCACAGCCCGGACTTGAACTTTTCTTTTGCCGGCTTGAAGACGGCAGTGATGACGGCCTGGCGCAAGCTGGGCGTTGCGCCCAGTGAGCAGCAGCGCGCCGACATGGCGGCCAGCACCCAGGCCGCCATCGTCGATGTGCTGGTGGCCAAGACCTTGCGTGCCCTGGCCCAAACCGGCTTGCGCCGCGTGGTGGTGGCCGGTGGGGTCGGAGCCAACCTGCGTTTGCGCCAGACCTTGGACGCGGGTGCCGCACGGGCTGGTGCGGTCGTGCACTACCCGCCACTGGCGCTGTGCACCGACAACGGCGCCATGATCGCCGTGGCCGCAGCACTGCGTTGGCAGGCCGGACTGGCTGAGCTGAAAACCGACGGTGCGTTTGACGTCAAGCCGCGCTGGCCGTTGGCGGATATGGCTCCACCAGCGGCAACAGCCTAACGATCAATTGACAGTGATTTTTGATGCCGTCTTCAGCGTCCGCTTGGGCAGTGTCAATGCCAGCACGCCATGCTCAAGCTTGGCGTTGACGTCGGCCTCGTCCAGCTCGGTCGGCAAGACAAAGCTGCGGGCGTAGTGAGCGGCCAGTCGTTCGCGGTGGATCAGCTTGTCGGTCGCCGGCTTGGTGTCATCTGGCGCTGGCGTGCCCTGGGCCTGGGCTTGAACGGTCACCCGTCGGCCGTCCACAGACACCCGAACGTCGCCTTTGCCCACGCCTGGCAGGTCCATGTGAACGGTGTAGGCGGTGGCGTTCTCGGTCACGTCCAGGCGCGGCTTGTGGGCGCCTTCGACGCCGCCCTCGCCGCCGTCGCTACTGGCACCCTGCGATGGTTCCGGTCGGCTTTGCAAACCGTCGTTGAAAAACTGGTTCAGGCTTCGTGCCAACTGGCGCGATGAGAAGGCCGTACTGCGGGTCATGGGAATCACGAACATGGGGTCTCCTAGAATGGGCAAAGAATGTTGGTCTGTCAGTGCCGCATCGAAGTTATGCGGTTTGCTGCAGCGCCATGTTCCCCACATAAGAACGGCCTGGATGCTTTCAAGACCGTTGGTTTTCTTCTGCTTTGAGTCATTGATATGCCACAAACCCGCCGCATCTTGTTGCAATCCGGCTTGATCTTGCCGATTGTTCTTGCGCTGCCAGGCGCCATGGCGCAATCGCCGCCGCTGGCTGCCAAGACCGAGCCCATCACCCTGGCCCTCATCGAAGGCCTTTCCGGCCCCTTCGCCAACGCCGGCGAGGCCGTGTTCCGCAACCTGCTGTGGGCCACCGAGCGAATCAATCAAAGCGGTGGTGTGAAACTGCCAGGTGGCGCCCGGCCGCTGGCTTTGCTGCGCATGGACAGCAAGGGCAACACCGAAGAAGCGCTGTCGCTGTTGCGCGGCGCGCTGGACCAGCGGGTGGCCTTTGTGTTGCAAGGCAACAGTTCAGCCACTGCGTTGGCGTTGGTGGATGCGCTGGACAAACACAACGCACGTGAACCTTCGCGCCGTGCACTGCTGCTGAACTATTCCGCCGTTGAGCCAACGCTGACCAACGAGCGTTGCAGCCCTTGGCACTTTCGGTTCGATGCCCATGCCGACATGCGCCTGGCGGCCTTGACAGACGCGCTGCGAGACGACCGTGAAGTCCAGCGCCTCTACCTGTTTGGGCAGGATTACAGCTTTGGCCAACATGTGTCGCGCCAGGCCCGTGTGATGGTGGCCGCCAAACGGCCAGACATCCAGATCGTTGGCGACGAGTTGCACCCGCTGGGCCGCGTCAAGGACTTCTTGCCGTACGCTGCCAAGATCGTTGCCAGCCGTGCGCAGGCGGTGTTGACGGGCAACTGGGGTAACGACCTCACGCTGCTGGTGAAGGCCTTGCGCGAAGTGGGTTCCAACGCGCGGCTGTACACCTTCTACGGCAACGCACTGGGCGCGCCCGCAGCCATGGGCGACGCCGGCGTAGGCCGCGTGCTGGCCGTGGCCGAATGGCACCCCAACCTGGGAGGTGCCGCCTCTGATGCGTTCTACGCCGCCTTCAAGCAGCGTTTCCCTGAGCCCAAAGACGACTACGTTCATGTGCGCATGCAGGCCCTGGTTGAGATGCTCGCGCGAGCGATCGAGCGGGCAGAAAGCACCGAGGCAACGGCCGTGTCGCGCGCGCTGGAAGGTGCCGTACTCGACCCGCAGTGGCTGGGCGGCCTGCACGCTGCAAGCATGCGCGCAGCGGATCACCAACTGCAGCAGCCGCTGGTGGTCAGCGTGATGGAACGCGCCGGCTCGCCCGGCGTCAAGCACGATCTTGAAGGTTCGGGTTATGGTTTTCGCACGCTGCGGCGCTTGGACGCCGCTGCGGCCAGTCAGCCCCACAGTTGCGTGATGCCTCGGCCAGAAAAGGCGCCGGGCTGATCGTCAGGCGCGAAGTACACCCGCTGCTTGCACCAACTCCAAACCTACCCCAGTGATCCTCGTCCCATGCGCCAAGCCATCCTTGATTTGCCTGGTTCCAAGATTCGCGAAGTGGCCAATGCCGGCCTGGGTCGCAGCGATGTGCTGGCCTTCTGGTTCGGCGAGAGCGACGAAGTCACGCCCGAGCCTGTGCGCCAGGCCGCAGCGCAGTCGTTGCTGCGGGGTGAGACCTTCTATTCCCACAACCTTGGGTTGCCGGAGCTGCGTCAGGCCATCGCCCAATACACCAGTGGCCTGCATGGCGACGTTCAGGTCGACCGTGTCGCAGTCACTTCCTCGGGTGTGACGGCGTTGATGCTGGCCATGCAGATGTTGGTGGGGGCGGGTGACGAAGTGGTGGTGGTTGTGCCCGTGTGGCCCAACCTGACCGCGCAGCCCGCCATCCTGGGTGCGAAGGTGCGCCGTGTGGCGCTGCGACCCGCCAGTGGCGCGTGGGGGCTGGACATGGAAGAACTGCTCGCGGCTGTGACGCCCCGGACTCGGGTGCTGCTTGTCAATGCGCCCAATAACCCAACCGGCTGGACGATGACTCGGGCTGAACAACAGCTGTTGCTGGACCACTGCCGCAACACCGGCACCTGGATCGTGGCTGACGAGGTCTATGAGCGAGTTTTTTTTGGCGATGCCCTGGCTTCGCCCAGCTTCCTGGACATCGCCACACCCCAAGACCGCTTGATCGTGGCCCATAGTTTCAGCAAAAGCTTCTTGATGACCGGCTGGCGTTTGGGTTGGCTGGTCCTGCCCGAGGGCGGGTTGGACGCAGCCGGCAAGTTGCTTGAATTCAACAGCTCGTGTGCGCCGGTGTTTGTGCAGCGCGGGGCGCTGGCCGCGCTGGCGATGGCTGAAGAGTTCGTGCCTGGCTTGATCAACCGGCTACAAGCTGGACGCGACCGTTTGCTCGCCGGCTTGCAGCAGCTGCCAGGCGTGACAGCGGCCGTACCGCAAGGCGGCATGTACGCTTTTTTTCGGGTGGCAGGTCAAGACGACTCGTTGGCTTTCGCCCAACGATTGGTGGCCGAACATGGCCTGGGTTTGGCGCCAGGTTCGGCTTTCGGCCCAGAGGGCGAGGGCTGGTTGCGCTGGTGTTTTGCGTCAAAAGATTTGGCACGCCTGGATGCCGGCCTGGAACGGTTGGCGGGCACCGTGCGCTGAAAACGCCCTTGTTTCATTCGGCGGGCCAGGCAACAGCCTGGGCTACACTTCGCAGTTCCGCTGGGCCTCAGGGCTTGGCGGTCAGCACGGCGCCGGTTGGTTTCACTGGCGACCGCAAGTAACCCCAGGAAACCGTTTGGCAACCATTTCAGCATCGGGCTTGCAGCTCGTGCAGCGCCGGGCGGCAACTTCCTGAAGGACCTCTGGTCCCGATTCCGTAGGAAATTTCCATGACCCTGGCCATCACCGCCATCGCCGACATCGTCAAGGCAAACGCCCGGACAACCGCTGACACGGGCAGCCCAGAGGTTCAAGTTGCGCTGCTGACTGCGCGCATCAACGAACTGACGCCGCATTTCAAGCTGCACTTGAAAGACCACCATGGGCGGCGTGGCTTGTTGAAGATGGTCAACCAGCGCAAGCGTTTGTTGTCCTACCTGAAGGACATCGACGCCGAGCGCTACACCGCGCTGATCGCCAAGCTCGGTCTGCGCAAATAAGCCCTCCCGGGCTCAGGCAGCCGCGCTGCGGCGAGAGGGCCCGGTTTCACGTTTCACCCACCCCGGCCGGCATTTGCTGTGTCATTCCATTGAAGCCATGCCAGGTGGTTTCAACGGAATGGCATCAAGCGGCCCAACCCACTGAGGACGACTCGCATGAGCATGTTCAATAAAGTCAGCAAAACCTTCGCCTGGGGCCAACACACGGTCACCCTGGAAACCGGCGAAGTCGCTCGCCAGTCCACTGGCGCGGTCGTGGTCAGCATGGGCGACACCGTGGTGCTGGCCACTGTGGTCGCCAGGACCGAGGCCAAAGCGGGCCAGGACTTCTTCCCGCTGACCGTGGACTACCTCGAGAAGACCTACGCCGCAGGCAAGATTCCCGGCAGCTTTTTCAAGCGTGAAGGCCGCCCCAGCGAGCTGGAAACCCTCACCAGCCGGTTGATTGACCGCCCCATTCGCCCGCTGTTCCCGGACGGATTCCTGAACGAAGTGCAAGTGGTCATCCATGTGCTCAGCCTGGACCCGGAAATCCAGGCCGACATTGCCGCGTTGATCGGCACCAGCGCTGCGCTCTCCATCAGCGGCATCCCTTTCAACGGCCCGATTGGCGCGGCCCGCGTGGGCTATATCAACGGCGAATACGTGCTGAACCCGGGCCAGCTGCAGTTGGCCAACAGTCAGATGGACTTGGTCGTGGCGGGCACCGAAGCGGCCGTTCTGATGGTCGAGTCCGAAGCCGACCAACTCAGCGAAGAAGTCATGTTGGGCGCCGTTGTCTTTGGCCACGAGCAAGGCAAGATCGCCATCAATGCCATTCATGAATTGGTGCGTGATGCTGGCAAGCCCGTGTGGGCTTGGGCAGCACCTGCCAAGAACGAGCCCTTCATCGCCAAGGTCACCCGTCTGGCCGAAGAGGGTCTGCGTGCGGCTTATCAGATTCGCAGCAAACAAGCCCGCACGCAGGCTTGCCGTGCAGTGACAGCCGACACGCTGGCCAAACTGAAGAGCGAAGGCGCTGAATTCGACAGGTCAGATGTTGAGACGCTGCTGTTCGAGATCGAAAGCCGCATCGTGCGCAGCCAGATTCTGTCGGGCGAGCCGCGCATCGACGGACGTGATACGCGCACTGTGCGCCCCATCGAGATCCGCAGCGGCGTGTTGCCGCGGGTGCACGGCTCGTCGCTGTTCACGCGTGGCGAAACCCAGGCGCTGGTGGCCGCCACACTGGGCACCGAGCGTGACGCCCAGCGCATCGACGCGCTGGCCGGTGACTTTGAAGACCGCTTCATGCTGCACTACAACATGCCCCCCTTCGCCACCGGCGAAACGGGCCGGGTGGGCAGCCCCAAGCGGCGTGAGATCGGCCATGGCCGTTTGGCCAAGCGCGCCTTGATTGCGGTGCTGCCGACCAAGGCTGACTTCCCGTACACCATGCGCGTGGTCAGCGAGATCACTGAATCGAACGGGTCATCTTCAATGGCCAGCGTCTGCGGTGGCTGCCTGAGCTTGCTCGACGCCGGTGTCCCCTTGAAAGCCCACGTGGCTGGCATCGCCATGGGCTTGATCAAGGACGGCAACCGCTTCGCTGTACTCACCGACATCCTGGGCGACGAAGATCACCTCGGCGACATGGACTTCAAGGTGGCCGGTACCAACAGCGGCATCACGGCGCTGCAGATGGACATCAAGATCCAGGGCATCACCAAGGAGATCATGCAAGTTGCGTTGGCCCAGGCCAAAGAAGCCCGTTTGCACATCCTTGGCAAGATGGTGGAAGCCGTGGGCGGCGCCAAGACCGAGGTGAGCGTGTTCGCACCGCGCCTCTACACCATGAAGATCAACCCGGAAAAGATCCGCGACATCATCGGCAAGGGCGGCGCGACCATCCGCGCGTTGACTGAAGAAACCGGTTGCACCATCGACATCGGCGAGGACGGCACGATCACCATCGCCAGTACCGATGCCGACAAGGCCGAGTTTGCGAAGAAGCGCATCACCGAGATCACGGCCGAGGCCGAAATCGGCAAGGTCTACGAAGGCCCGATCACGAAGATCCTGGACTTCGGCGCGCTGGTCAACATCTTGCCGGGCAAGGACGGTTTGCTGCACATCAGCCAGATTGCTCACCACCGGGTCGAGAACGTCACTGACTTGCTGTCTGAAGGCCAGATCGTCAGGGTCAAGGTCATGGAGACCGACGAAAAGGGCCGCATCAAACTCAGCATGAAGGCACTCCTGGACCGGCCTGAAGGCTTTGTGGAAGAAGAGCGCCCGCGCCGCGACTTTGGTGATCGTGACCGCGGTGGTGACCGTGGCGGAAGGGGTGACCGTGGCCCGCGTCGTGACCGTGAGCCGCGCGAACCCCGCGAGCCACGTGCGGATGCCGCACCCAGCGACGCGCCACGTGCCGAGCAGGGCGACGCTGGCACTCCACCGCGCCAAGACTGAGCCTTGGCCGACGTCAGCGTAAGCACCATGCGTGCCATTGAAATCGCAGGCTTTGGCGGACCCGAGGTGCTGCGTGAAGCGCAGCGTCCCGCGCCCGTGCCGGCGGCGGGCGAGTTGCTCATTCATGTTCAGGCCAGCGGCGTCAACCGTCCGGACGTGCTGCAACGCAAGGGGCTGTACCCCATGCCGCCAGGCGTGTCGGACCTGCCAGGTCTGGAAGTCGCGGGCACGGTCGCCGGTGGTGCGGTGGAAGATTTGGCCGCGGCTGGCCTGAAGGTCGGCGATGCCGTTTGTGCCCTGGTGGCTGGCGGTGGCTACGCTGAACAGTGTGTGGCGCCAGCGGGTCAATGTCTGCCCGTGCCACAGGGCTTGACCATGGTGCAGGCGGCCAGCCTGCCCGAAACATTCTTCACGGTGTGGCAGAACGTCTTTCACATCGCTGGCCTGAAGGCCGGCGAAACGCTGCTGGTGCAGGGTGGCTCCAGCGGCATTGGTGTGACCGCCCTGCAACTGGCCAAGGCCATGGGTTGTACGGTCATCGTCACGGCTGGCAGCGACGACAAGTGCGGCGCTTGTGTGGCCCTGGGTGCAGACGTCGCCATCAACTACCGTACCCAGGATTTTGTCGAGGAAACGCTGCGCGCCACCGCTGGGCGTGGCGCCAACGTGGTGTTGGACATGGTGGCAGGTGACTACCTGGGCCGTGAACTGAAGTGCATGGCCGACGACGGTCGCTTGGCCCTGATCGCTGTGCAAGGCGGCACAGCGTCACAAGTCGACGCCGGCTTGTTGCTGCGCAAACGCCTGTCGATCGTCGGCTCAACCTTGCGCCCGCGCTCGGTGGCCTACAAGACGGTGCTTGCGCAAGCCTTGCGCTCCCAGGTGTGGCCGTTGATTGAGGCCGGGCGCATCAAACCCGTCATCCACCAGGTCTTCCCGGCCGCAAGGGCTGACCTGGCGCACGCCTTGATGGAGTCCAGCACCCATGTCGGCAAGATCGTTCTGAACTGGCAGACCTGAAGGAGCACCTGCCATGACCCTGCGCAAGAAGCTCATCGTTGGCAACTGGAAGATGCATGGCAGCCGGCCTGCGAATGCCGCATTGTTGGCCGACATTCTTGCGGCCCGGCCTTTCACCGCCGACGTGGCGGTGTGCGTGCCGTTTGTCTACCTGACCGAGGCGGCGGCCACCTTGGCCAGCAGCGACCTGCGCTGGGGCGCGCAAGACGTGTCGGCGCATCCACAAGGCGCGTACACAGGCGAGGTGTCCGCCGGCATGCTGGCCGAGTGCGGTTGCCGCTACGCGATCGTCGGCCACAGCGAGCGCCGCGCGCTACACGGCGAAACCGACGAAGAAGTTGCCAAAAAAGCCCAAGCGGCATTGGCCAAGGGCGTGACGCCGGTGGTCTGTGTCGGCGAGACCCTGGCCGAGCGCGAGGCCGGACACACTCAAGCCGTCGTCAAACGCCAGCTCTCCGCGGTGATTCACACCTTGGCGCATTGCGCGGCAGAAATGGTCGTGGCGTACGAACCGGTGTGGGCCATTGGCACTGGTTTGACGGCCACACCCGAACAAGCGCAGGCCGTGCACGCGGTGCTGCGGGCGCAGTTGCAGGCGGCCACCGGGCGCGCAGCAGCGATGCGCATTCTTTACGGCGGCAGCGTCAAGCCAGACAACGCGACGCTGCTGTTTTCTCAACCCGACATTGATGGCGGTTTGATCGGCGGCGCGGCCTTGAAGGCCGCAGACTTCGTCGCGATCTGCAGAGCCTGAACGCGGGTGCTGAACGCAGGTGCTGAACCCCCACGCCCGCACTATCTCTTGACTGGAGTTTTGACATGCAGATTTGGATGACCGTAGTCTTGGCGGTGCAGCTGCTCACCGCGCTGACCATGATTGGCTTGGTGCTGATCCAGCACGGCAAAGGCGCCGACATGGGCGCGTCGTTTGGTGGCGGGTCTTCAGGCAGCTTGTTCGGTGCCACCGGCAGCGCCAACTTCTTGTCGCGTTCAACGGCGGCCTGTGCCACAGTGTTTTTCCTCTGTACCCTGGCCTTGGCCGCGGGTGCAAACGTCAGCGGCAAGTCGCGCAGTGAACGCGGCAGCGTCCTGGACCGTGCCGCGCCAGCGGCATCGGCCCCATTGGCTGCGCCGCTGCCCAATGACGCCATTCCGGGCGCAGCGCCAACCAACACGGCTGTGCCCGCTTCGGTTGGGGACAGCGCTGCGGCCACCGCGCCGTCAGCTGTGACGAAGCCGCCGGCAGCAGCGCCTGCCAGCGCCAGCAAGTAGGCTTGCTGCACTGCAAGAAAACTAGGGTTTGTGGCTAGAATCTTGAGTGGGTCGCTGCCTCGGATTTGCTGTTCGTAGACAGGCAAGAACAAGCCCAAAGACGTTATGCCGACGTGGTGAAACTGGTAGACACGCTATCTTGAGGGGGTAGTGGCGAAAGCTGTGCGAGTTCGAGTCTCGCCGTCGGCACCAAGACCGCAGAGCCAGGGTTGCTTTCCCTGGCAAGACACCCCAGAAAACGCACCGATCCCCGACGCATGGACCTGCAACCTTACCTGCCCGTGATCCTGTTCATCCTGGTGGGTGTGGCAGTCGGCGTGGTACCTCAGGTACTCGGTTTCATCTTCGGTCCGAACCGCCCTGACGCTGAAAAGAACAGCCCCTACGAATGTGGCTTCGAGGCGTTTGAAGACGCTCGCATGAAGTTCGACGTGCGCTACTACCTGGTGGCCATCCTCTTCATCTTGTTCGACCTGGAAATAGCCTTCCTCTTCCCGTGGGCGGTCGCACTGCATGACATCGGCGCGGCCGGTTTCTGGGCCATGATGATGTTTCTGGCCATCCTGGTTGTTGGTTTCATCTACGAATGGAAAAAGGGCGCGTTGGACTGGGAGTGACCCAGGACACGGCACATCACCATGGGAATTGAAGGCGTACTGAAGGAAGGCTTCACGACCACCAGTCTGGACGCGGTGATCAACTGGTCCAAGACCGGTTCGCTGTGGCCCATGACCTTTGGCCTGGCCTGCTGCGCGGTGGAAATGATGCACGCTGGCGCGGCGCGTTACGACATCGACCGCTTCGGCATGTTGTTTCGACCCAGTCCGCGGCAGAGCGACTTGATGATCGTGGCCGGTACGCTGTGCAACAAGATGGCGCCAGCCCTGCGCAAGGTCTACGACCAGATGGCCGAACCGCGCTGGGTGCTGTCGATGGGTTCTTGTGCCAACGGCGGCGGTTACTACCACTACAGCTACTCAGTTGTGCGCGGCTGCGACCGCATCGTGCCGGTGGACGTGTATGTGCCTGGCTGCCCGCCCACGGCCGAAGCGCTGCTGTACGGCATCTTGCAGCTGCAGGCCAAGATTCGTCGCGAAAACACCATCGCGCGTTGATTGTTTTGGACAACTGCCTGACGTGACCCAGAAACTTGACACCCTGCAAGCAGCGCTGCACAGCGCCTTGGGCAACGCCATCCACAGCCTGACGCGCGTGCGCGGCGAGATCAGTGTCACCGTCAAACCGGGTCGTTATGCCGAAGTGGCGCTGGCGCTGCGTGACCACCCGAGCCTGAAGTTCGAACAGCTGGTTGACCTGTGCGGTGTCGACTTCTCCGACTACAAGAACCAGCCCTGGGAGGGCCAGCGCTTCTGCGTGGTCTCGCATTTGTTGTCGGTGTCGAACAACTGGCGCGTCCGGCTGAAAGTGTTTGCCGCCGACGACGACCTGCCCGAGGTGGTCTCACTTACGCCCATCTGGGCCTCGGCCAACTGGTTTGAGCGCGAGGCGTTTGATCTGTTCGGAATCGTGTTTGAAGGGCATCTGGACCTGCGCCGCATCCTCACCGACTACGGTTTCATCGGTCACCCCATGCGCAAGGATTTCCCCGTCACTGGCAACGTCGAGATGCGCTACGACGCCGAGAAGCGGCGGGTGATTTACCAGCCAGTCAGCATCGAGCCGCGCGAGATCGTTCCGCGTGTGGTGCGCGAAGACCGGTACGGCGCCGGCGCTCCAACGGTGAAGCACTGACATGGCGGAGATCAAGAACTACACGCTCAACTTCGGCCCGCAGCACCCGGCCGCGCACGGCGTCCTGCGCCTGGTGCTCGAACTGGACGGTGAAGTCATCCAGCGCGCCGACCCGCACATCGGGCTGTTGCACCGCGCCACCGAAAAACTCGCCGAGAGCAAGACCTTCATCCAGAACCTGCCCTACATGGACCGGCTGGATTACGTGTCGATGATGTGCAACGAACACGCCTATTGCATGGCCATCGAGAGGCTGCTGGGCGTGGACGTGCCTGTCCGCGCGCAGTACATCCGTGTGATGTTCAGCGAGATCACGCGGGTGATGAACCACTTGATGTGGCTGGGCGCGCACGGGCTGGACTGCGGCGCGATGAACATCTTCATCTACTGCTTCCGCGAGCGGGAAGACCTGTTCGACATGTACGAAGCCGTCAGCGGCGCGCGCATGCACGCCGCCTACTTCCGCCCGGGCGGTGTTTATCGCGACCTGCCTGACGCGATGCCGCAGTACCGCGTCAGCCGCATCAAAAACGAGGCCGCGATCAAGGGCCTGAACGCCAACCGCCAAGGTTCGCTGCTGGACTTCATCGACGACTTCACGCAGCGGTTCCCCAAGCTGGTTGACGAGTACGAAACCCTGCTGACCGACAACCGCATCTGGAAGCAGCGCACCGTGGGCATTGGCGTCGTCACCCCCGAGCGCGCACTGAACCTGGGCTTCACCGGCCCCATGCTGCGCGGCTCCGGCCTTGCCTGGGACCTGCGCAAGACGCAGCCGTACGAGGTCTACGCCCAGATGGACTTCGACGTGCCGGTGGGCGTGAACGGCGACACCTACGACCGCTATCTGGTGCGCGTCGAAGAGATGCGCCAGAGCAACCGCATCATCCAGCAGTGTGTGGCCTGGTTGCGTGCCAACCCGGGCCCGGTCATCACCGAGAACCACAAGGTGGCCCCGCCGTCGCGTGTGGACATGAAGACCAACATGGAAGAGTTGATCCATCACTTCAAGCTCTTCACCGAAGGCATGCACGTGCCCGAAGGCGAGGCCTACGCTGCGGTGGAGCACCCCAAGGGCGAATTCGGCATCTACCTGGTCAGCGATGGTGCCAACAAGCCGTATCGCTTGAAGATCCGCCCGGCCGGTTTCAGCCATCTGGCGGCGCTGGACGAGATGGCGCGTGGCCACATGATTGCTGACGCCGTGGCCATCATCGGCACCATGGACATCGTCTTCGGGGAAATTGACCGATGAGCGCAGTCGGCGTGGCTTTTTCCGTGAGCGCCAGCACCCGCGCGCGTTTTGACGTGGAAGTCGCCAAGTACCCTGCTGACCAACGGCAGTCGGCGGTGATGGCATGCTTGGCCATCGTTCAACAGGAAGTTGGCTTTATCGAGCCTGCGGCTGAAGATGCCATTGCCGCCTATCTGGGCATGGCGCCGATTGCCGTGCACGAGGTGACGACCTTCTACAACATGTACAACCAGCAGGTGCTGGGTCAATACAAGTTGAACGTTTG
>Ga0335397_10007904_pt1 | contig 13464 bp, 10 predicted proteins | sample MAT04_FD_205740 | JGI IMG/M metagenome (GOLD analysis project Ga0335397, IMG submission 205740) | Freshwater microbial communities from Lake Fryxell liftoff mats and glacier meltwater in Antarctica - MAT-04 (spades assembly) (version 2) ...
GAGCGTGATGACGCGCGTGTCGACGGACACCACCTGTTTGGCCGGCCCGGCGGTGGCTCCGGATTCGCTGACCGTCGTGACCTGCAACCCGCGCGCGGTGAGCAGCCGGAGGGCGTCCTTGCGGCTCGGCGCCTCGAGCGTGTCGGCGACGGCCTTGCCGGCACGGTCGCGAGCGCTGTAGGTGAAGCGGGGCATGGGTCAGAGGACGGGCAAAAGCCGATAGGCGAAGGGCGAAAGGGAGGAAAAAACCACTGATAGCTGCACGCGGTTTTCCGTGGACATTCGCTGGGGCCGCCCATCGCCCATCGCCCATCGCCTTTCGCCTGAAGACAGGATCTTCATTCTTCCTCCTGCCTTCTCACTTCTCTGCGACGGTGATCACCCGGAGCACTTCCTCGAGCGTCGTGTAGCCGGCCTTCACTTTTTCCCAGCCGCTCTGGCCGAGGGTGCGCATACCGTGCTTGCGGGCGGTCTCGGCGAGGGTCCGCGTGCTTTCGCGCTTCAGCACAAGTTCGTGCATTTCATCGTTCAGGCGGAAGATCTCGAAAATGCCGATCCGGCCACGATAACCGGTGTTGCGGCAGCGGTCGCAACCCACGGGAGACTTCAGCTCGGTGATGAGCTCTGCCTCGGCCGGGTTGCAGCCGAGGATGGCTAGGCTCTCGATCAGCTTGATGCGGGTGACCGGTGCGGGCTTCGAGCAGGCCGGGCACAGGCGGCGAACGAGGCGCTGGGCGATGACGAGCTCGATGGCGGAGGCGACGAGGAAGGGCTCGATGCCCATGTCCACCAGACGCGTGATGGCGCCGGGCGCGTCGTTGGTGTGCAGCGTGGAGAAAACCAAGTGGCCCGTGAGCGACGCGCGGATGGCGATCTCGGCGGTGTCCTTGTCGCGGATTTCACCGACCATGATGACGTCGGGATCCTGGCGCAGCACGTGGCGGAGGGCGTCGGCGAAGCTCAGGCCGATCTCGGGCCGCACCTGCATCTGGTTCACGCCGGGGACTTCGTATTCGATCGGGTCCTCGATCGTGATGATGCGGAGGTCGGTGGAGTTGATCTTCCGCAGGAACGCGTTGAGCGAAGTCGACTTGCCGGAGCCGGTCGGGCCAGTGACGAGGATGATGCCGTGCGGGTAGTCGAGGATCGCCGTGATCTGTGCCTGCTCCTCGGCGCTCATGCCCAGGCGGTCCATGGTATAGGCCTCCTTCTTCTGGTTGAGGAGGCGGAGCGAAATGGACTCGGCGTAGATCGTTGGGATGGTCGAGACGCGGATGTCGAGAGTGGTGCCGTTGGCCTTGAAATTGATGCGGCCGTCCTGCGGCAGGCGGCGCTCGGAAATGTTGAGGCGCGCCATGATTTTGAGGCGCGAGATGATGGCGTCCTGGAAACGCAGGAGATTTTCCGGCACGGGCACGGGCACCAGCAGGCCGTCCACGCGGTAGCGGATGCGCAGCTGGCCCTCTTGCGGCTCCCAGTGGATGTCCGTCGCCTGGTCTTCGACCGCCTGCGAAATCACATCGGTGACGAAGCGCACGACGGCGGCGTCCTCGTCCACGACCTCCTCGTGCTGCGCAGTCGTTTCGGGAGCAACGTAGGAATCGTCGCCATCATCGAGCGAGCCGGAGCCGACGCCGTAGTTTTCAATGAGGAGCTGGTGCACCCGCTCGGGAACGGCGAGGTGCCAGACGGGCGGGCGCGAGGTGAAGGTGCGCAGCCAGTCGTTCATCACCTCGTCCGGCAGCCACGCGCTCGCGAGGTGCAAGGGCGGAGGGTTCGAGCCTGCCTCGGCGGGATCGCCGAAGCGGATCGGGATGATCTGGTAGTCGTGGACGAGGCGGGCGGGGAGGAGGCCGCGGGCGGCGGGATCGGGCTCGAGGTTGCTGGCGGTGGCGAGCCCCGCGGCGGCGGCGAGGGTGATGAGCGCCTCGGACTCGGGGAGGGAGAGCGCGGCGGCGAGGACGGCGAGGCGTTTTTCGCGCGGAGCCTCGAGCAAGGCCTGGCGCTGGGCCTCGTCGAGGCGGACGTCGAGAGACGCGGGCGGGGTCGCGGGAGCGGACGCAGTCATGGGCGGGGCGAATCTACTTCTTGCCGTCGGCCTTGGGGGGCGGCGGGGTCAGGAAGTGCTCGATTTGCTCCTTATTGGACTGCCGCTCGATATCCTTGCGCGTGTCCACGGTGCCCTCGCCCGGCGGGACGACGTGGGGGCGGATGAAGAGCAGGAGTTCCGTGCGTTCCACGGTATTCTCGCGGGCGCCAAAAATCTGGCTGAGGATGGGGATCTCGTGGAGGAATCCGATCTTTTTGCGGGTGGCGTTGAATTTGTTCCGTTGCAGGCCGCCGAGTACGAGCATCTGCCCGTCCATGACATTGACGAACGACGTGGCGAGGCGCGTGCCGATGATGGGCTGCTGGTTGTTGTCGATCAGGACACTGCCGATGACGTCGTCCACCTGCTGGGAAATCTTCAGCTGGATGCTGCCATCGTCTCCGATGAGAGGCGTGACCTTCAGATCGATAGCAATGTCCTGATAGGTGACTTGGGACTGGGTGGTGATGCCGGTGGTGCTGGCGGACGTTGGAGTGGCAGTGGAACCCGTGATAATTGGCTGTTTCTGCCCTACCTTCACTTCCGCCTCCTTGTTGTGCGTAGTCATGATCATCGGGGCGGAGAGGATCTTCAGGTTATTCTTGGAGCCGGCATCGGTCATGGCCGCGGTGAAGGACAGCGGATCAACAATGCCCGAGCTGATATCCCAGCCCGCCACGGAACCGGCAAAGCCGGTGATCTTGGTGACGCCGAGGGGATTTCGGCCCACCGTGAGGTTGAGCGCGGAAATACCGGTCTTATCGGCGTCAGACAGCGTAACCTCGGCAATGACGACCTCGATGCGCACCTGGGCAAGCAAGATGTCCACCTTCTCAACCAAGTCGCGGATGAGGCGGATGTCGTCGACGGTGCCGGAGACGACGACCGCGTTGCTGCGGTCGTCGGCGAGGATGGTGACGAGGCTGCTGAAATTGGTCGTGCCCTCGCCGAGGACGGCGATGGCCGGTGCGGTGGTGGCCGGAGTGGCGACTTGGGCGGGTCCGCCGGCGGGGCCCGGGGTGGACGGCTGCACTTGGCCGGTGCGGGTGGTGTCGGAGCCCGTTCGCTGCGCGGCGTTCTGGCCGGAGACGAGCGAGCTAAGCAGTGTGGCGACGTCCTTGGCGGTGGCGTGCTTGAGGTAGATGACCTCGTTGCGCGTGTTGGGGTCGGCCTTGACGTCGAGTTTGTCGATCAACTCGTCGAACAGCGGATACTGGCGCGGATCGGACAGGAGGACGATCTGGTTGGTCCGGTCGTCGGCGCTGTAGGACGTGGCGCTGCCCAGTTGGTTCGCGAGCGGGCCCTGGAACATGGCGCGGAGCTTGTTGACGAGATCGCTGGCCTTGGCGCCGTTGCGCAGGGTGTAGAATTTCGGCTTGAACCCGTTGGCCGAGGGATGGTCGAGCAGGCGGAGCAGGTTCTCGACGCGCTGGAGGTTGCTGATGGAGTCGGTGATGAGCGCGGCGTTGGCCTTGTCGAGGACGACCACACCGTTGGCGACGCCGGGTGACATGAGCGGTGTAATTTGCGGGGCGAACTCGCTGGCGCGGAGGAATTCGAACAGGAAGAGCTTGGTGGCGATGCGACCGCTGGGGGGCAGCCCAAGGGTGGAGCCCTCGATCATCTCGGGCGCCTCGTTCTTGACCTGCGCGAGCGCGACGACCTTGAGGAACTTGTCGCCGAGCGGGGCTATGCCAACGCCGTTGAGTCCCAGCACGGTCTCAAGGGCGAGGATCGCCTCGGACTTGGGGATCTTTTTGTTGATGACCAGGTGATACGTGGCCGCAGGCAGGGCCTGGGGACGAAGAATCGTGCGCCCGGTGTAAAGTTCCAAGGCGCCCAGCACCGTGTCGATGTCGGCGTCGGGGAGCTTGATCGGGCCGACGAGTTCTTCCGAGGTCGGGGTGGGAATCAACTCCACGGGGTCCCCGGCAGCCAAGGTTCCCCCGGTGGCGGAAACGAGGCAGAGGGCGAGGCTTAGGCGGAAAAAACGCGGGCTCATGCAGGAAAGCGATAGGGAGTTGATGGGCCGGAGCCGGAGCGCAGATGAAAGGTGAATGCCTCGGGCATGTAAACGGCTATGACGTGGCAGTGCGCGGAAAGTTGCCCCGGCCGGGCCGATTTGTCGCTTGCCGGGCTGGAGGGGTCACCCAACGCTCGGGCACCGCGATGCCGAACAGCTTTGGAAAACTCTTTACCATCACCACCTGGGGCGAAAGCCATGGGGCGGCCGTGGGCGTGGTCATTGACGGCTGCCCGCCAAACCTGCCGCTGACGGTGGAGGAAATCCAAGCCGAGCTCGACCGCCGCCGGCCGGGCCAGAGCGACATCGTCACCCCGCGCAAGGAGTCCGACAAAGTCGAGTTCCTCGCCGGCATCTTCGAGGGCCGGACGATGGGCACGCCGATCTCGTTGCTCGTCCACAACACCGACCAACGTCCGGGGGCCTACGATGACATGAAGGACAAATTCCGTCCATCGCACGCCGACTACACCTATCAGGCCAAATTTGGCGTGCGCGATCATCGCGGCGGCGGGCGCAGTTCCGCGCGCGAGACCATCGGCCGCGTGGCAGCGGGCGTCATCGCGAAGAAGATTCTCGCCCTCGCCGGCAACGTGGAAGTGCGGGCCTTCGTCACGGCGGTGCATGACATCACCGTCCCGGCCGGGTTGCTGGAAAAATTCCCCACGCTGGCCGAGGTGGAGGCGACCGCGGTGCGCTGCCCGCATCCTGCGACGGCCGCGGCGATGATTGAGCGCATCAAGGCCGCGCGCAGCACGGGCGACTCCGTGGGCGGCGTGATCGAGTGCCGGGTCCGCGGCGTGCCGCCGGGCTTGGGTGAGCCCGTGTTTGACCGCCTCGAGGCGGACCTCGCCAAGGCGATGCTGTCGCTGCCGGCGACGAAGGGTTTTGAAATCGGCAGCGGGTTTGCCGGCACCCGCCTGAAGGGCTCGGAGCACAATGATGCGTTCGAGCCGCGCGACGGCCGCGTGCGCACGGTCACCAACCGCTCGGGCGGAGTGCAGGGCGGCATCAGCAACGGCGAGGAGATTGTCTTCCGCACGGCGTTCAAGCCGACGGCCACGATCCTTCAGCCCCAGCAAACCGTGGATGTGCACGGCCACGCGACCGAGCTGGCCGCCAAGGGCCGGCACGACCCCTGTGTGCTTCCGCGCGCAGTGCCGATCGTCGAGGCGATGGCGGCGCTGGTCATCGTGGACCACTGGCTGCGCCAAGCGGCGCAGAACCGGACGTTTAAGTTCTGATTCTTTACCCGCGAAGGTTCGAACTGTCGGAATTTTTGACCACGGATTTCACAAGTGGACACGGATCAATCCTAAGACAGCCTTGGGATTGATCCGTGTCGGGTGGTGCAATCCGTGGTCAACGGTTTGTGAACTCCGGGCAGTTGCCTCTTTGCGCTGTTCGTGTACTTCATGGTGCATCTCCCATGGCTGACCAACCTCTCGTTTATGTGATTTTGGGCGCGGCTGGTTCCGGCCGCCGCGAGATTGTGGCCGATTTGATCGAGGGCGGCCTCGCGGAGGGCGACCGTGCGGCGGTGATGCTGTCCGCGGCCGAGGCGCCGGATAGGTTGGACGCGAAGCTGCCGGGCCTCGCACGCTGGACCTGGACCGACGACAGCATCGACGGCATGCTCCCGCGAGAGGCGACACACGTGTTTTTTGTCACGGATGGCCGCACGAACCCGGTGGACCAGCTCGAGGTGTGCAAGGCCTGGCTGGAAGGGCAGGGAGGCGAACTCGGGCGCATCCTCTGCGTGGTGAACTGCGCGCTGGCGGAGAAGAACCCGGCTTCGCTCGCGTGGTATGAGGCCTGCGTGCATTTCTCCGATGTTGTGCTGCTGACCCGCCGTGAAGGCGTGGCGAATAAGTGGCTGAGCGAGTTTCGCGCGCATTTCGACAACCTGTTTTATCCCTGCCTGTTCGAGCTGGTGAAGGCGGGGCGGGTGAAGAATCCCGCGCTCGTGCTCGATCCGTTGGCCCGCCGGATGTCGCATGCCTTCGACGCCGAGCAGGAGTGGGTTTTCACCGACTCCGAAGGTGACGAGATTGAGGAGGATGAGGAGAGCGAGGGCGAGGAGGAGGTCGAGGTGACGGCCGCGGTGGATCCGTATTTTGTCCGCGACATGGCCCAGCGCCGGGAAAAGAAAATCCCGGATATCAGGAAGTTCCTGGAGCAGCCGCCAATCGGTTGACGGAAAACGGATGTCGTTCAACGGGTGGACCGGGCGCTCCGCCGCGCGGTGGATTGAGAGACAGGCAGCCGCGCGCGGAGCGCCCGGCCCACCTACAATCTAACCGCGGCTGCTCTTCAGGAGCACGCCGGAGTTGCCCGCGATGTAGTAGCCGGCGGTCAGCCCGATCACGAGCATGGTCAGCTGGCTTTGCATGAAGGCCGGGGTCGATCCCGCGGTCGCGCGATCGGAGAAATACAGCACGCCGATGCGGTGGAGCACCCGACCGGCGACGAGCAGGGTCAGCCCAATACGGATGGTCGTGTTGGGCGTGTAATAATGGGGTTTGGTCCCGCCGATTTCGAATTTGGTGAGGTGCAGCCCAACCCACGCGAGCAGTCCGCCGAGGCCGGGACCGCCGCCGAGGCCGAGAAGCATTCGCGGCACGGGTGACAAGAGGATCAGCAGGCCGGCGGCGAGCAGGCTGAAGATGACGCGGCCCGTGATCAGGTGGCGCGGGGGGAGCAGCTGCCGGCCGACGTTGCGGTGGAAGCGGCGGTAAATCCGCCAGGCGAGGGACGGCAGCGCGAGCCCGGGCGCAGGCTGGGAGGGTGGGCTGACATGATACGCGGGCGGTTACTTCACGGCCGCGACGGCGGCCACGAAGGCCTTGGCGCGGGTAGTGATGAGGGCCCAGTTTTTATCCTTCAGCGTTTTGGCATCGATGAGCGAGGTGCCCGCGGCGGTGGCGAAGGCGCCGGCCTTGATGAATTCGCCGACGTTCTCCGCGTTCACGCCGCCGGTGGGGACGAGGGCGATGTTGGGAAAAGGGGCGCGGACGGACTTGATGTAGGCCGGGCCGAAGAACTCGGCGGGGAATACCTTCACGGCGTCGGCCCCGGCATCCCAAGTGTTGAGGATTTCGGTCGGGGTGAGCGCGCCGCTGAAGATCGGGATGTTTTGCTGGCGGCACTCGGCAATAACGTCGGGACGGAAGGCGGGGGTGACGATGAAGCGGGCGCCGGCGGCGATGCCCTCGCGGGCGGTGGCGGCGTCGAGGACGGTGCCGAGTCCGAACACGAAATCAGGCAGCACCGCAGTGGCCTGGCGGAGCATGGCGATAGCCCCGGGGGTGGTCATGGTGAGCTCGATGCTGGTGAGACCGCCGGCGGCGAGGGCGCGGGCGCAATCGAGCAGGCCGTCGGAGGAATCGGCCCGGATCAGGGCAATGACCTTTTCGGTTTTGATCTTGGCGAGGACGGCGTCTTTTTTCATGGGAGCGTGCAGCGTGGTGGGATGGTCAATTGAAGGGAATCACGTTTTTGACCGGAGCCTTTAGTGAATTTGAAATCCTGGAAATCAGGCCCAAGAATAGTCCGTTCCGGGAGAGGAGAGTCTACCTCCCCGTCGCCGCTTTTGGCTGGTCCGCTCTTTTTTGCCGGCTACATCGAACAGGCGGCCCAACGGGCCAACGACCGTGTCCGCCGAAGCCTTGGTGAGGATGGAAGCCATTCATCTGAGTTCCGGCTGGATGATCTGGCGATGTCGGGGCGCTGGCTGGCTGCGCCCTTTCCGCGATAAACCAATCCCGGCGCAGCCAGCCCCGGGCCCCTCCGGTCGGACCTTTGGTTTGCGGCGAATAACGACCCTAATCACCGCACTCTTTGCGGTGTTTAGGGTTACATCACCGCATGGGTTGACACCGGAGGAATTGACATACAAAAGAGATACTATGCCTGCCGTCCTCACCGTCCGTCTCACCAAGGAAGAACAAGGCATCCTCGCCAAGCGTTCAAAGCGCGCGGGGATGAAAAAAGCCACGTTCGTCCGCAAGTTGATCCGCGACGAAGAAATCGTCACCGGCGCTGACGCGCTCGCCTGGGGCGAGCGGCACTGGGGTGATTCAGCCCTGCGCATCACTCCCCGCAGGTGAAGCGCTACCTGCTCGATTCCTCCTTCCTCATCGACTATTTGAATGAGGTTGCCAGCCGCCAAGCCGGGCCGGCCCACGCTTGGTTTCGACGCCATCCTGGCGCTGAGCTTTGGGTTTCACCGGTAACCTCTGCCGAGGTGTTGGAAGGCGCGGCCGATACCGGGGCGGTGCGGGAGGCATTTCGCGCCTTCCGCTGGCAAACCATCGGGCGTCAACACGCCAACCGCGCCGCCCTGCGCCAGAGCCGGGCCGCGCAGCGCATGGGCGAGAATGACGCTTGGCAGGTCGCAGTGGCCGAGTGCATGGACGCGGTGATCGTCGGTCACGACCCAGCGGCCTTTGAACGCTTGGGAGCAGGCTACGACGACCACCGAAAGCGCTAAAGGTTTGGTTTCTTTCCGGCCTGCCTTCCTTTGCCTTATCCTTGGCCGCCCTCAATCCTCCACGTCGCGACAGCGCGCATCGATTAGGCGAGCGATTTGGTCGATCTCCTTGTCAGTCAGGCTCCTGCTGGGCGCTCGTTTGATGGCTCCCTCCAATTGCTTTTCCATGACCACGATGACTGGCCCAATACCCTTTGCTACCACGTACCAACCCGGCAGAGCCAGGACAGGTTGAGCGGCCAACCCGAGTCCCGTCATCTTATTTAGCCACTCGGACAACCAGCGCGCACGATCCACGGCGTTTCTTAGGCCAAACTCATCCTCCGCCCAAGGCCAGATGAGCCGGTGGCCATCGTATGCCACCTTATGGGCTTCGTAACCTTCCCGGGCGCGCCCTTTTCTTCGAGTCTTGGTCTCGACGGCGAAGAGGCCGTTGGGTCCAACGACGACGTGGTCGACATTGAAAGTGCGTTTGCCGCCTTCCGCAGGGATATCGTGAAAAACACGATATCCAAAGGCTACGAGTGGAATCAAAGCCTCGCCCACGGCACGCTCGCCCAAGTAGCCCAGACGATCGTTCCGGATGCGAAAAACACGTTTCAGAATCCAGCGACCACTGAACCAGATAACGATCGCGCCAATCCCGCAGATGACGGGAAGCGCTACATAAAGCCGTGTGTGTGGAGCTAGCCAGAGGAACACACTTAGTGTTAGCGACATGGCGAAAACGGGTGCCATCGCTGCAACGCCGAACAAGAACACGACGTCCTCATCAAACCGGTTCATCCGTTGCCGGAGTGACTCTCCTGGCCCACGTAGCAGCTTAAATTGGAGCGGCGGTTTTTCCCTCCGCCGTTGCGTCAAATACCACGCGATGCCGAGGACCCCAGCGACGAAGAGTAGAAAGTAGAGTGCGAAACCAACAACCGTCCAATTTTGCTCGTTCATGCGGATCTGAGTTGGCCCGTCCAGCCCGGCATCTGCAAGGTCGCCCCTCTACCGCATTTCCGGTAGTCCAGCGCGCTTGCTCCCTATCGCGTAACTGCCACAACAGCAGGCTCCAGCTAGATGCCCACCCCTTCTTCGACTTCCGGCATTCGTGACAACCACTCCCGAGGTAGCGTCGGCGATTTTCTGCGCCAACAGCTTAAGGCCGGTAGTGACCTGGATTTGGTCACGGCCTACTTCACGATATTCGCCTACGATAAACTTAAGGTTGAGCTGAACCAGATGGGTCGGATTCGTCTTCTGTTTGGCGAAGCTGCATTCATCAAGACGCTTGAGCCCGATAAGAAAGATGGAGCGGCTTACGTCCTGAATGACGATGGTCTAACTTTAGCTAGTGGCCTGAACCAACGTCATCTCGCGCAAGCGTGCGCCAAGTGGATGAAGGACAAAGTGGATGTTAGGTCGGTCACCAGGACCGGCTTTCTTCACGGCAAGATGTCCCATATCCGTCGCGGTGAGGTCACAGCCGCAATCGTGGGCAGTTCAAACTTCACGACGCGCGGGCTTGGCCTCGCCGCCACGAACAACAACGTCGAGCTCAACCTTGTCGTTTCGGATGATCGCGATCGTGAAGACCTGCGTGCCTGGTTTGAGGAGCTGTGGAATGACCAAACCCGCGTAGAAGATGTCAAGGCGCAGGTGCTGGACTACCTGATGCAGGTCTACGCCGACCAATCGCCGCAGTTCGTCTATTACAAGACCCTCTACGAACTCTTCCGCCGCTACATCGAGGAGGGACTGGCCCTGGATAACACCCTCCGCCAAATCCGCCTCCCCGATACGGGGATTTGGAAGGCCCTTTTCAGTTTCCAGCAGGACGGCGCCAAATCCGCCATCAACAAGATCAAGCAGTACAACGGCTGCATCCTCGCCGACAGCGTCGGTCTGGGCAAAACCTACACCGCGCTTGCCGTGATCAAGTATTTCGAGCTGCGCAACGAGAAGGTTCTCGTGCTTTGCCCCAAAAAACTCCGCCGCAACTGGACGATCTACCGCCCCACCAGCACCCTCTGCCCCTTTCCGGAAGACCGGTTCAGCTATCACGTCCTCTCCCATACCGATCTTAGCCGGGAATCGGGTGATGCCGATGGCCACGATCTCCGCAATTTCAACTGGGCGGCCTACGACTTGGTCGTCGTCGATGAGTCCCATAACTTCCGCAACAACAAGCTGGCCACCCAGCGGCCCGGCGATCAGCAGCCTCGGCGCAGCCGCTATGAGCGCCTCATGGCCGACATCATTGCCGCCGGGGTGAAGACCAAGGTGCTCCTGCTCTCCGCCACGCCGGTCAACAACCAGCTCTCCGACCTGCGCAATCAGATCTCCTTCATCGCCGGTGGCGATGTGGCCCGCGATGACGTGGCCGACGCGGCCTTTGCGGAAAATCTCGGCATCGCCTCGGTCAAGGAGACCACCCGGCTCGCCCAGTCGCATTTCACCCAGTGGGCAGATCCGAAACAACCGGCGGCCCAGCGCAAGACCCGCGACTTGATCGCCTCCCTCGGCGGGGACTTCTTCAAGCTCCTCGACGGCCTCAGCCTCGCCCGCTCCCGGCGCCAGATCGCCAGTTATTACTCCGGGGAGATGAAAAAGCTCGGCGGCTTCCCCCAACGCCCCCCGCCCAAGGCATTACATGCCCCGATCGATCTCGACCGGCGCTTCCTTTCCTTCGAGCAACTCGACAAGGAAATCAGCGCGCTCGGCTTGGCGCTCTACCATCCCACCAAGTTCCTCCGAGACGAAGGCGACCTGCCCCCCGAAATTCGGGCCGCCTATCAGGCCAAGATCCTTGGCGGCTTCACCCAGGAAGGCCGGGAGAAAATCCTCATCTCCATGATGAAGGTAAATTTTCTCAAGCGACTCGAAAGCTCGGTAGATTCGTTCCGGCTCACCTTGCAGCGGACCATCGAAAAAATCGACGGGCTGGAAAAGCGGATCACTGATTTCGAAAAACATCTGGACGAGAATCCCGACCTTGATTTCGACTCGCTCACTCCCACCGAATTTGAAGACCCGGACTTTGACGGCGAGGATTTCACCATCGGTGGCCGCCGCCGCATCCACCTCGGCCATCTGAAACTCCGCGAATGGCTCGAGGCTGTTCAGCAAGACCGTAAAAAACTGAAGGAGCTCCTGGAAAAGACCCAGTCCGTCACCGTCAAGCGCGACGGCAAGCTCGCCGAACTGAAGGAGCTCATCGCCGCCAAGGTCCGCCAGCCCACGGTCAACCGCGACGGCAAGTCCATCCGCAAGGTCCTCGTCTTCACCGCCTTCGCGGACACCGCGCGCTATCTCTACGAAAACATCAGCCCGTGGGCACGCAAGGACCTGAAGATCCACACCGGTCTCGTCTGCGGCGACGGTGGAAACGCCGCTTCCCTTGGCCGCACCGACTACGACGACATCCTGACGAATTTCTCCCCGGTCGCCAAACGCCGCGCCGAGCAGGCGGCCGGCTTTCCCAACCAGCGCGAGGAGATCGACCTTCTCATCGCCACGGACTGCATTAGCGAAGGCCAAAACCTTCAGGACTGCGACCTGCTCGTTAACTACGATATCCACTGGAACCCCGTCCGCATCATCCAGCGCTTTGGCCGCATCGACCGCATCGGCTCGCGCAATGACTCTGTCCAGCTGGTCAACTTCTGGCCGGTCCAGGACCTCGACAAATATCTCGGAGTGAAGCACCGCGTCGAAGCGCGCATGGCCCTTGTCGATCTCGCCGCCACCCAAACCGACAACCTCCTCGACACCGCCCAACTCGAGGACCTCATCAAGGAGGACCTGCTCTTCCGCGACCGTCAGCTCAAACGCCTCAAGGACGAGGTGCTCGACCTTGAGGACCTCGACGACTCCGTTTCGCTGACCGACTTCTCCCTCGATGAATTCCGGCAGGATCTCCTCAACTTCCTGCAGACGCACAAGGCGGAGCTGGAGAGCGCCCCTCTCGGTCTCTACGCCGTCGTTCCATCCGTGGCAGACATTCCGATGGCCCAGCCGGGGGTCATTTACTGCCTCAGGCAGAAGACAGGCACCGATACCCCGGCCAACGAACGCATCAATCCACTCGCTCCCCACTACCTAGTTTATGTCCATGCCACCGGCGAGGTGCGCCTTGCGTTCGTGCAGGCCAAGACGGTCCTGAACCTCTTCCGTACGCTGGCGCTCGGGAAATCCGAGCCTTATGTTGAGCTCTGCCGGCTTTTCGACCGCCAGACGGAGCAGGGGAGTGACATGCGCGCGTACTCGGCTCTGATTGCCCGGGCGGTCGCCTCTGTCGCCGACACTTTCCAGCAGCGTCTCGCCACCGGCTTGCAGGGGAACCGCTCATTCATCCTGCCGACGGCGGCTGATCAGCCCCAATCCGACTCAGCCTTCGAGCTGGTGACGTGGCTGGTGCTGTTGGATAGCCCGCCCAGTCCGGCCAAGGGGGGGGCAAGATAATGCTCACGGCTCTCGAACAATTGAACACCTGGATGCAGGCAGAAGAGGGCCGAAACCTCGAATTCAAGGAGGCTAAGGGTAGTTATCATTTTGAGGATCTGGTGAAGTACTCTGTGGCATTGGCCAACGAGGGCGGCGGCAAGATCATCCTGGGCATCACCGATAAAAAACCGCGTCGTGTCGTAGGCTCCCGTGCCTTCGAGACTCTGCCCCGCACTGAACAGGGTATTGTGGGTCGGATTCACCTGAAGGTCGTCGCCGAAGAGATCATGCATCCTGACGGCCGCGTGGTAGTCTTTCATGTCCCGCCCAGGCTCCTCGGACTGCCCGTTCAGGACAAAGGGACCTATTGGATGCGCGCTGGGGACGAGCTGACGGGAATGACCCCGGATATGCTGCGCACTATTT
>Ga0335397_10007915_pt1 | contig 13452 bp, 9 predicted proteins | sample MAT04_FD_205740 | JGI IMG/M metagenome (GOLD analysis project Ga0335397, IMG submission 205740) | Freshwater microbial communities from Lake Fryxell liftoff mats and glacier meltwater in Antarctica - MAT-04 (spades assembly) (version 2) ...
CGCAATCCGCCCCTTTCGCGGCAGCCCCCAGATCGCCGCAGGGGTCGTGGTCGCTGCCGCAAGCGCAGTCGCCAACGCCACGCCGTGCACGTTAACCGCCTCAACAATCGCCGCCATCAAGCTCGCGATCGGCGCGACCTGCAGCGAGATCAGCCGGCCCTCGGCATCGAAGCACGGCAAGCTCGCCTGCCCGTCTGAACTCAAGCTCAGCCGCTCGATCGGCGCGCCGGCTGCCAGCGCTTCGGCCAGCGCTTTCGCGGCGGGGATCTCGCCTGCGGCGATAAAGTCGGGGGTGCTGCTGGTGGTCAAGTCGATGCTGCCGCCTTCGTGCGCGAACTTGATGCCGTCGTCGAACAGTGCGGCGTTGCGGTTGACGTGGGTGGGGTGCCACTGGCTGATGGGTACCGGCCAGCGGGAGCTTGCCTCGCGCAGCAGGGCGAGTCCTTCGGGGGCGTCGCCGACGTGTACGAGTACGGTGCCTTTCTTGCCGGCGAGCATGCCGCCGACGCGGGCGTCGCTGGCGAGGCGCGCGAGATCGGCGGCACTGGGCTGCGAGCCGCGGTGGTCGGCGATGGCGATCTCGCCGAGACCGATCATCTCTGGCACCAGCATCAGGTCGCGGCGCACGCTGCCGGTGAGGGTTACCGGCGGCACCTGGTAGGAGCCGGTGAGGGTGTAGGTGGTCAGTCCGTGTGCGGCGAGTGCGCGCGCGCACGCCAGCAGGTCGGCGTGGCTGCGGGTGACATCGTCGGTGCCGAGTGCGCCGATCATGGTGGTCACACCGGCGGCCAGTGCGGCTTCGGCGGGCAGTGGCGGCATGCGGGTGGCGAAGCCGCCTTCGCCGCCGCCGCCGCCGAAATGCACGAGGCTGTCGACGAGGCCTGGGCAGAGCAGGTGTCCGCCGGCGTCGATCACGCGCGGTGCGATGCCGAAACCGTCGGGCCGCAGGTCGCGACCGATGGCGAGGATGCGGCCGAATGCGACCAGCACGTCGCCGCGCCCGGCGGGCTGCGGGGTCATCAACTCGGCGTCGCGGATGAGCAGCAGATCAGACATAGGAGATACCTACCGCGATCGCCACCGTGAGGGCCGCGAGCGCCATCAGCAGCAGCATGAACTTCAGGATGATGCGCACCCACACGATCCAGCCCAGACCGGCCACGCCGATCGCGCCCATCATCGCCGCGGAGGTGGGCATGACCAGATTGGTCAGTCCATCGCCGAGCTGGAAGCACAGCACGCTGATCTGCTTGCTCACGCCCACCAGTTCACCGAGGCCGGCCATCAGCGGCATGGTGATGGTGGCCTGCGCGCTGCCGGAGCTTACGAAAAAGTTGAACGCCGACTGCGCGGCGAGCATGCCCCACGCCGCGAGCAGTTCGGGTGTGCCTTCTATCGCGTTGCCCGCCGAGAACAGCAGCGCATTGAGCACCGAGGGCGCGTGCGGATCGCTGCCCCCGAGAATGCCGAGCAGGCCCTTGGCCAGCGCGATCACCAGCACTACCGGCACCAGACTGCGCACGCCATCGGTGAAGGCCTGCGCGGCACCATTGGCCGTGCAGCGCCCGCCGAGCACCGCCACCACGCCGGCGAACAGCCCGAGGGTGAAGAACTGCGCGGCGATCTCGGCGATGTAATAGCCGCCGGCGACCACGCCCCACACGATCCAGGCCACGGTGGCGAGCACGGCGAGCAGCACCGTGTGGTCGACCCAGTTCAGCGGCGCAGGCGGATCGAGTGCAACATCGTCGAGGCTTTCTTTTGCGCGGCGTGAGGCGGCGTAGCGCAGGGTAAAGGCCACGCCGACCGCAGTGAATGCGGCCCACATCACGAGGCGAAACGGGGTGCCCGACAGCAGCGGCACGCCGGCAATGCCCTGCGCGATCGCCACGCTGAACGGATTCATCCACGAGGTGCCGAAGCCGATCTGGCTGGCCATGTAGGTGACCATCACGCCGGTCTCCGGCGGATAGCCCAGGCGGCGGAACAGCGGCAGCAGCAGCGCGAGAAAGGCAATCGTCTCCTCGCCCATGCCGAACACCGCACCGCCCAGCGAGAAGGTGATGAACAGGCTTGCCAGCAGCAGGCTTGGACGATGGCCCAGCGCGCCGACGAGGCGCCGGATGCCGTTGTCGATCGCGCCGCTGGCCTGCACCAGGCCGAATGCGCCGCCGACGGTGAGCAGGAATGCGATCACGCCGATCGCCGCGCCATTGCGGTTGCCGGAGGTGAAGCCGTCGAAGAACAGGTTCAATACGCCGGGCGTGTCGCTGCTGCTGGAGAACAGCACCAGCGGCACCGGGCCATCGCCGGGCTGGTAGCTGCCCAGCGAGATCGGTACGCCGGCGGCGAAGGAGCCGGCCGGCAGGATGGGCACCAGCAGTGCGACCAGCAGCGCCAATGCCAGCAGGATCAGCAAGGTGTCGGGCGTGCGGCTGGGCGCGGTGGCCTGGTTCATCGCGGGCTCTCGATCGGAAAACATCGGGGCGTCCCTGCCCCGTTGCGCGCCGCAGGGACCTGCGGGCGGCATCCAGCGATGGGTATCAGAAGCGGCCGATCCAGCGCAGGGTGAAGAAGCGTCCGAGGGCGTTGTGGTTGAAGGTGTCCACCGAGGCGCTGGCGCCGAGTGCGCGCGGTGGGTCGCGGTCGCCGAGGTTGTTGACGGTGATCGAGACGCGGTGCACGTCGTTGATGTTCCAGCCGACTGCCGTGTTCAGTACCGTCCACGAGGCCACCCGTGCGGTGGTCGAGATCGCCGCCGGATCGAAGCGGAAATCGTCGGCGTAGGAGCTGGTGTAGTTGGCCCACAGCGAGAGGTCGACGGCCTTGGCGGTCCAGTCCAGCGACACCGTGCCGCGCCACTTCGGATAGCGGTACTCGTCGTTGAACTCGACCAGACGCTGGCCATTGACGCAGGGGCCGTCGCCACGCAGTGCCAGCGTCGACGCCGAGCACGACTCCGAGCGCTCGAACGAGGTGACGCGGGTGGCATCGACGCGCAGATCGAGCGCGCCGCCGAACAGATCGTCGGTCAACGCGTGGTCGGCGCCGAAGTCGAAGCCGCGCGTCCGCTGCACGCCGATGTTGCCCAGCGGGGCGAATACCTCGCCGCCACTGAGCGCGCGGCCCAGACCCGAGGCGGTCTCGATGCCGATCGCGCCGGCCGGTCGCGGCCGGCTGCCGTCGGAGTAGGTGTAGATCAGCGAGGGATCGACCAGTGCGCGCCGCAGCAGGCTGAAGTAGTCGACGTCGACCAGATTCTTCTGCTCGAAATCCCAGTAGTCGAGTTTGAACGTGGTGCGCTCGGCCGGCGACCACACGAGGCCGAGGTTCCAGGCGTCGGAGGTTTCCGGCTGCAGGTCCTCGTTGCCGAAGATCTGGCTGAGGATGGTCTGCGGGCGCTGGTTGGACGGCGGCGTGCCGGAGCCGCTGGCGCAGAAGTTGGTGAAGAACTCGCTGGATGATCCGCACGGCAGGGTGAACGAGGCCGCCGTGGTGCCAGCGCCCGCCTGTGCCAGCGAGGGTGCGCGGAAGCCGGTGTTCCAGCCGCCGCGCAGCACGAGCTGTTCGGTGGGCCGGAAGCGAAAGCCGACCGAGGGATTGAAGTCGCCGCCGAAGTCGGAGTAGTAGTCGTAGCGTGCGGCGAGGCGGACATCGAAGTTGTCGGTGAACGGCAGCAGCGATTCGGCGAAGGCGGCGCTGGCGTTGCGGTCTGCGCGCGCGGACTTCGAACCGAAGCCGTAGACGCCCGGCACGCCGGTGAGGCGATCGACCTGGGCCAATGGCGAGGGCTGGTCCGCGATGCGATCGCGACGGCCCTCGACGCCGAAGGCCCACGCGATGTCGCGGTCGCCGATGCTGCCTGCGCTGCCGTTGAGCTTGAAGTCGGCGCCGAGGCTGGTGGATTCGCCGTCGCGCGGCACCTGTTCGAGCACCAGCGCGAGCACGCGCGGATCCTGCGTGGCCTGGCCTGCGAACGGGTTGTACCAAAGCCCGCCGGTGGCCGGCGTACACGTGGTGGTGCCGTCGGCGCACAGTCGTCCGCGCATGGCCGCGTTGATGCGGCTGCGGTTGTAGATGCCGCCACTGGCGAACTGCTCGGCCTCGCTGCTGGCGTAGGTCACCGCACTTTCCCAGCCCCAGTCGCCAAACGCGCCGCGCAGGCCGCTCAACGCCCGCCAGTTGCGGGTGGTGACATCGATCTGGCGGGCATCGGGGAAGCGGCCCCAGCCGCGGATGTCTTCGGTCGCACCCAGGCCGCCAGCGCGCATGCGCGCACGCAGTTCGGCCGGGAAGGCCGGATTGTCGAAGCCGATGCGCACGTTGCTCCACGGCGCGGGTGCGCTGGTAGCGAAGCTTTCGTTGCGTTGTGCCTGCAGCTCGCCGAAGTATTCCAGCGTCTCGCCGAGCCGGGCGTGGAAGGTGCCGTAGGCGCCGATCGAGGTCAGCTCCGGATCGAACGCGGTGTAGTCGCTGCGATCGAGCGCGCAGTAAGCGCCGAGACTGCCCAGCGGAAAGCCCGCGCGGCCGTCGAAACGCTGCTCGGCGGGGCAGCCGGCTTCGACGAAATCGTTGCGGCTGAGGTTGCCCCAGTTGTAGCTCGGAAAGATGCCCTGCTGCGAGGGCACGCGCTCGTCGCGGGTGAAGCTGCGGTCGCGGTTGTAAAAGCCGTTGCGCTGGAACGCGTCGATCACCAGCAGGCCGCCGGCATCGTCGTCGCCGAAGCCCCACACGACGTTGACGTTGAACTTGCCCTCGTCGGTGTCGGCGCTGGAGTCGCCGGCGCTGACCGAGACGCGAATGCCTTCGAAGTCGCGACGCAGCACCACGTTGATGACGCCGGCTACTGCGTCCGCGCCGTAGATCGCCGATGCGCCGGCGGTCAGGATCTCGATGCGGTCGACCGCGGCCAGCGGCAGCGCGTTGATGTCGACGAAGTTCTCCGAGCGCACGCCGTTGGAGAACGAGGCAGCGGCGACGCGCCGGCCGTTGACCAGCGTGAGCGTGGAGCCCGCACCGAGGCCACGCAAGGATGCGCCGGCCGATCCGACCGGCGAGTCGGCCTGCAGCGCGCCGGAGGTGGCGGTGTTGAAGTTGCCGGTACCGCCGCCGGTCTCGGAGACCAGTTGCAGCACGTCGGCGAGCGAGGTCAGGCCGAGGCGCTCGATCTGCTGCGAGTCGATCACCTGGATCGGCTGCGATTCAGCGAGATCGACGCCGCGCAGGTTGGTGCCGGTGACGGTGATCGCCTCCAGCGTCTTGGCATCATCGTCCGGCGCGGGCGTGGACTGGGCAACGGCGGAAGCGGACAGCAGCAGCGCGATGGCCGCGCTGAGTGGCTTGAAAGCATGCATGGCAATCACCTCATGAATCGACCGCGCAGCTTCGCGCTCGTCGATGACGGACTGGGGATGTCGGCGCCACGGCGTGGCGCGAACGCAACCGGACCCCGCGTCGCTACGACGCGGAGGTACTCAGACGCGGGGACCTATTCGTCCCACCACTCGCTGAGATAGAAAGTCCGGCCGATGTGCCGGATGTGGTTGCGTGGCTTGGGCATGGATGATGATTGCGCGAAGGCGCGGCAGATATAAAGGTTTTGTTTTGCTGCCGTCAAGTGTCGGACGCACTGGCCGCGAAATTCTGCTATCAAACCGGCTTTGCGCGCGGACGCCTGACCATGCGATTTGTGCTTGTTGGCTTGCTGGTGGGGTGGGGGATTTCGGGCCCGGGCGCGGCTGCGGATGCCGAAAAGGCTGCGGTGGTGCCGGTTCGAGAGGTCATTGTTGCTGGCGGTGCGCTGGCGACCTGCGCGGATACTTCGCCGCGGGCGTGTGCGACGCCGCCGGAAGGCGGTATCTCGAGTCCGGGCGCCGCTGCGGATGCCGAACAGGCCGCGGTGGCGCCGGTCCGTGAACTGATTCTTGCCGGTGGTGCGTTGGCGATGTGCGCGGATACGTCGGCGCGGGCGTGTGCGACGCCGCCGGAAGGCGCGCGGCCCGCGACCCGCTATCGGCTGGACGAGGCAGCGCTGTTGCGCGCGCTGGAACCTGCGTTGTGGACTGCATCGGGCGCGCCGTCGGTCGACGCTGTTGCTGCGCTGCTGGGTGCTGCGCGAGTCGCGCTGGGCGCGCGCGCGGAGGCGTCGGAAGGGATCGATGCGGCCACGCTGGAGGGCGCGCTGGCAGCGGTTTGTCCGACGGCACCGTGCGCGGCGCAGAGTTTTCCGGCGCCATGGTCGATGCTGCTCGACGCCGAGCGCGGTGCGCTGCTGGCAGCGTTGGAGCTGCCGACGGTCGCGGCCGATGCGGGGCGGGTGCGGGAGCGTGCGTATCCGGCGCGCAGCAAGGTCGCTGGCGGCGTGCGCGTGCTCGTCGCCTTCGTGGCGGCAGCAAAGGTGCGCAGCGCAGGCCGGCCGCGTATCGCCGTGGTCACCGCGTCGGCCTTCGATTCGATGGAGCCGGTGGATTTTTATCTGTCGCTGTTCGCAGCGCTCGATGCCGATGTGGTGTGGTGGCCGGTGGACGCCGCAGTTGCGGCCGCGCGGTTCGAGGCGCAAGACTGCGATGCGCTGCCGCGCTTGCGTCTTGAGCGATTGCAGCTGTCGCAGCGCGAGCGCATCTATCCGGACCTCGCAGCCGAGCAGGAGCGGTTCTGCCGCATGCAGCCGACGTCGATGCCGCAGGTCGACGGTGTGTTCTTCGGCGGTGGCGACCAGTGGCGGCTGCGGCAGGCGTTCGTCGATGCCGAGGGGCGCCCGAACGCCTGGCTGATCGCGCTGCAACGGGCTCACGCCGCAGGTCGTGTGGTGGTGGGTGGCACCAGCGCGGGTGCGGCGGTGCAGAGTGGCTCGTGGATGCTCAGCAATGGATCGGTGGAAGCCGCAGTGCGCGGGTCGATCCAGCAAGCGCTGCCGCCGGAGCCGGGCTGCGCGCGCGGCGATCGCTGTGGCGGTGTGGCCGAGGATCAGCTCACGCTGTGGGCCGACGGCGGACTGCGCCTCGCCGAAGGTGCGATCGTCGACACCCACTTTTCGGAACGTGCGCGCGAGCTGCGCCTGCTGCTGGCGATGCAGGCAGCCGATGCGCGCTGGGGCTATGGCGCCGACGAGACCTCTGCGCTGGTGCTGCGCGAGTTCGCTGACCGGCGCGAGATCAGCGCCGTGGGCGAGCACGGCGGCTGGGTGCTGCATCGTCCTGCCGGTCAACGTGATGCGGCACTGGCGTGGTACCTGGTGCCGGGTGCGACGTTGGTGATCGCAGGCGACGAGGTCCGGCTTGCGCTCGACGAAAAGGTCGGCCGCGCGAAGCGCCCGCCGCGGCAGCCGGTGGCGAATGCGTTCGAGGCTGGCGCGCTGCGCTCGCTCGCGCAACGGCTGGCATGGCGCTGCGGTGATGGATTGTCCCTGCCGGCTGGTACCGCACGCGCTGAACTTCGGTGCCTGCCTGGTCATCGAAGCTGGAGCACTGCCGGCGGACTCAACGGTGTTGGTCCGCTGGCGCTGGTGCTGCGGGTCGGGGCGACCCACCCCACCGGCCATCGCCCATAGGGCAGGTCGCCCCGACCTGCCATCGCGATCGCGACGACCGCCATCGATGCGCTGGCGGCGATGAGGGTTGATGGGGTGCGCTTGCGATGATGCGGGTTGGTGCGATGCGCAGAGCGGCGGGTCGGGGCGACCCACCTTACGAACGTGGCGCGTGGGGTGAGTCGCCCCGACCTGCCATCACGATCGCGACGACCGCCATCGATGCGCTCGTCGTAGGAGCGCGCCGTGCGCGCGACAGCGGCGGTGGGATGTGTGGTGCACCCGGGTGGGACGGTCGCGCACAGGGCGCGCTCCTGCAAGGAATCTGCGGCGTGCATCGCGCAAACGCGGATCGAACGGGCGAGGCGCGCACGGCGCTGGCGGGCCGCGGAAGAAAACGGATGCTTCTGCCCATCCGTACGTTCCCGCACCGACGGTTGGATACGCACCCGCCACGCTCAGACGCCGAGATTCGCGTTTCGATTTCGCTTTGACCGCTGCTGCCGGCAAACAGCTAATGCAGTCCGTTTCCCTCTAAGGAATTTCCATGTCCCACACTGCCACTATCGCAAGCACCGCTCACAAGACCGCCGCTGCCGAGCATCAGGCCTGTGCCGAGCATCACTTGAAAGCCGCGCAGTGTCATGACGCTGCCGACCCTGCCGAGGCGCAAGTCAATGCAGCGCACGCCATGAAGTGCTGCCAGACGGCGACCAAGAACACGGCCACCGCGTGCGAGTGTTCTGCCAACTAGCGCCGGGCTGAAATTTTCAGGTCATGCCTTGGCGCGCCACCAAACGGGTGTCGGCAATTCGAGTCGGGCGCTGACGCGCCATGGGGTCGACGTGGCTTTGATCTCATGCGGAATCGCGGCAGCGATTTGGATGGGTGCGCCTATCTGCGTACGTTCGACAGCAACAGGAGAAAGCTAGTGAAATACTTTGACGACCGCATTGTTCCCTATCTGGTCGTGGTCACGCTTGTTGCCGCCTTTCTTTATGCTGCGTTCCTCTACCGCGAAGTTCCGAAGGCTGCAGAACAGCGTGAAAGATCTGCTGAATCCGTGACCAACCATGAGCCGCGCACATGAAAACCAACCGCGCAGTTGCCATCGCGCTGCTCGCCCTGACTCTGACTGCGTGCGTGGAAAGTTCACGCCTTCCATTGCACGCGGACGTGGGTCCGCAGCCCACGCTCGTGGAGCCGGCACCAGGGCTGCTGCCTACCGTCAACATCGCCCCCGCATCGCCGTGGCCCGCTGGGCAAACCCCGGTTGCCGCTGCGGGCATGCAGGTCAGCGCATACGCCAGCGGCCTGGACCATCCGCGTTGGCTGTACGTGCTGCCCAACGGCGACGTGCTGGTGGCGCAAAGCAACGCGCCGCCGCGGCCTGAGAATGGCAAGGGCATCAAGGGCTGGGTGATGGGCAAGGTGATGAAGCGTGCGGGCGCGGGCGTGCCCAGCGCCAACCGCATCTCGCTGCTGCGTGTTGCCGGTGGCGATCGTCAGCCCGCCGTGCGAACGGAATTTCTTGAAGGCTTGAACTCGCCCTTCGGCATGGCTCTGGTGGGCCAGCGCTTTTTTGTGGCCAACACCGATGCGGTGATGGAATACGCCTACAGTACAGGCCAGACGCGTATCGAAGGCAGCGGCCGACGGCTGACCGACCTGCCCGCCGGACCGATCAATCACCATTGGACCAAAAGCCTGATCGCCAGTCCTGACGGCAGCAAGCTGTATGCGACCGTGGGCTCCAACAGCAACGTGGCCGAGAACGGCATCGCGGCCGAAGAAGGTCGCGCAGCGATCTGGGAAATAGACATCGCCACCGGCACCAAGCGTTTGTTTGCCACCGGCCTGCGCAACCCCAATGGCATGGCGTGGATGGACGCACCGCCCGGCCCTGTAAAACTGTGGACCGTGGCCAATGAGCGTGACGAGATCGGCAGCGATCTGGTGCCCGACTATCTGACTTCAGTGACGGATGGCGCCTTCTATGGCTGGCCCTATAGCTGGTTCGGCGCGCACGTGGACACTCGCGTTGAACCGCCGCGCCCCGACCTGGTCGCGCGCGCTGTGGCGCCCGACTATGCGCTCGGCGCGCATGTGGCAGCGCTGGGGCTTGCTGCCAGTGGCGGCAGCCCGCTCGTAGCGCTATTGACCGGCGCGGCGACCAGCACGCCGCAGACAGCCGTCGCGCCGCACGGCGTTTTCATCGGCTTGCATGGTTCGTGGAACAGACGACCACACTCGGGTTACAAGGTGGTCTACGTGGCTTTCGCGGCGGGAAAACCGCAGGGCTTGCCCGTGGACGTGCTGACCGGTTTTCTGAGCCCGAAAGGCAAGGCCTGGGGCCGCCCGGTCGGCGTGGCCATCGACAACACCGGCGCGCTGCTGGTGGCCGACGATGTTGGCAACACGGTGTGGCGCGTCAGCGCGCTTTGACCAAGGGCGACAGCCGTCGAGTGACAGCGTGCGCCTTCCCATGCAGGCTCTGCGCCCTGCGCGGCAGGGCGTGAACCTGCGGAAATCGTGTTCTCGCTGGCTGCGGCTCGCGCCGGGACGGTCGCGTAGGTTGCGTGACCTGGGCTCGCGGCGCGACGACTACCGGTCTGTAGTGGCGCTGCCGATTGCGCCAGCCGCGGCGGATTCGCTCGCGGCTGGCGCGGCCAGCGTTACTTCTTTGGAGCTTTTTCTACGGGCGAGATGTGTTCGGCAACTGCCTGCCACCCGCCCTCGGCGCGCTTGAGCACGAGCGTAAAGAGCTCTTCGAAGGATTTCTTGTCCTCCGTCCCGCGAATGGTGCCGGTGGCAAATGCGAGGTTGCCGTCGACGACGACGCGATCGACGGTGCTCGACATCGCCGTAGGCTTGCTGCGCTTGGGGTCGGCGAAATCGGCAAACGCCGTTGCGCGATCGTTGAGGCGGCCGTAGGTGATGACCTGGTAGTCGCTTGCCACCAAGGTTTCGAGTGTTGCGGTGTCGCCGGCAAGATAGGCCGTGTCATAGCGGGCGATGAGATCACGCACGCTGGCATCGTCGTCGGCCTTGGCCGAGGTGAAGGCCAGCAACAGCACGATGAAGAGGGTGGCAATGTTTTTCATGATGGGTTCCCCGTTGAGTGCCCAAGCGGGGCACATTGATTAGAACGAAAAATCGGCCTGATGGGGGTCATGACCCTGGGCGCGGGGTCGGCGCGACTTCGGCGCGACTTCGGCGCGGTCGCGCGCAGGGCGCGCTCCTGCCCCAGCCCGCCAACCGTCTGTAGGAGCGCACCCTGTGCGCGACCGGAACATCCGGATGCAGCGCGAACCCGATCGCTGCGGTCGCTTCAGCCCGCGCGCACCGGCACCAGCAGGAGCGGCACGCTCGTGCTGCGCAAAACCGCATGGCTCACGCTGCCCACCAGCAGGTCGAACAGTGCACCGCGGCCATGGGTGGCCATCACCAGCAGGTCGGGTTGCAGGCGCTCGGATTCGCGCAGGATGGTGGCCGCAGTGGGTCCGCGCAGCAGCAGTGCGGTGGCCGCCACGCCTTCGGCGCGCAGCGTCTCGGCGTGGGTCTGCAGCTCGCGGTGCTGTGCGCGATACGCGTGCGCGAACTGATCGCGCACCGCTTCGCTGCTCGCCTCGTAGCCGACGAAAGCAGGGTCCGGTTCGACCACGTGGAGCAGGAAGGCCTCGACGCCGCCGCGGGCGGCGAACTGGCTCACCACGGTCAGCACGGCGGCGGTGGCGCGGCTGAGGTCGAGCGGGACCAGCAGTCGCATGCGGTTCTCCTTCAGTCTTGCGCCGGCGGCAGTGCCAGATAGGCGCGGTGAAGCGCTTGCGTCCAGCGATCGGCATCAGCGCCTGCGAGATGCGACCACTCCGGCAGGTGCAGGCCCTGCATGTCCGGATGGTCCTCGTAGTGGATGCCGGGCGCGCCGGTGCGCGCGAGCAGCACGTCCCACGTGGCTTCGCGCGGGAAGCCGCGGCGTTCGCCTTCCAGCACCTTGCCGTCGCTGGGCGCGCGCACCAACACCACGCGCACGCCGCGCGCATGCAGCTTCGCGACTGCGGCAACCGCGCGCGCGATCTGCTGCTCGATCAGCGCGGCGGCCTTCGCGCGCATCTCCGGCGTCGGTGGGCCGGCGGGCAGGCGCTGCAGCCAGATCCCGCGCACGCGCTCCGCGTACGCGACGTCCTGCTCCACCCGGGCCCACAGGCGGTGGTTGCGGTCGGCGCTGGTGGTGACCGAGATCTTCGGCACTTCCGGGTAGCGGTCCACCCCCGCACGGCGCGGCCATTGCTGCCGCTGGATCACCGTGAACAGCGCGAAGCCGGGCTCGTACCACGCGAAGCGGTTCTCGAGCAGCATCATCGACAGCCACTGCGAGGTGCGCTGCGCCGGCGTCTCGCTGCGTGCGTATCCGACCACGTCGGCGCGCAGCCCGCGGCCGGTGAAGAACAGCCCCGGCGTGACACCCACCAGCAGCGTGCCGGTGAAGTCGGGATCATCGGCGAGGTCCTCCAGTACCGGCAGCGCGGAGGTGCCCTCCAGCGCGAGCTGGATCGGGCGCGTGCCCGACAGCTGCTGCCAGACATCGAGTTGCAGATCGAACATCAACCGCGAGGAGCCGATCGCGACCAGCGACGCGCCATCACCATGGTCGATGCGACGGCGCTGGATCGCCCATAGTCCATCGCTGTTGCGATAGCCCGGTACGCCGCCAACCGAACGCCAGTAGGTTTCCCAGCCGGCCAGCGCCAGCACGAACACCGCCAGCGCCAGCAGCGCCACCCGCCACGGCGGCAGCGCGGGCAGCGCGCGCTCGAAGGCCGGGGCGTCGATCCGGCCGGGGTCAGAACTGGAAGTAGATGAAGGCATCGCTGTCGCTCTGCGTGATCGCGATCAGGAACATCATGGCACCACAGACCAGGCCCACCAGCCAAGCCGGAACACGCTGTACCTCAGCGTGCAGTTCGCGCGAGCGCATCCACCAGTGCACGACCAGCATCATGCCGATGGTCACCGCGGTGCTCCAGGCCGCCCAGGTGTCGAGCAGCGGCTTGCCGTTGGTGTCGACCAGCAGCATCGCGGACAGCACGCGCCACGCGGTGGGAAAGTCCTGCGCGCGGAAGAACACCCAGGTCAGGTTCACCAGCACGTAGGTCAGCAGCGCCAGCGCGATGCGCGTCAGCCAGCGCTCCCACACCGGCCAGTGGCCGATCCGCCCGCGCAGGAAGCGTTCGATGCACAGATACGCGCCATGCAGCCCGCCCCAGACCACGAAGGTCCACGCAGCGCCATGCCACAGCCCGCCGAGCAGCATCGTCAGCATCAGGTTGACGTAGGTGCGCGCGGGACCCTTGCGATTGCCGCCCAGCGGCACGTAAAGATAGTCGCGCAGCCAGGTCGACAACGAGATGTGCCAGCGCCGCCAGAAGTCCGAGAAGCCGATCGCCGCGTAGGGATAGCGGAAGTTGTCGACCAGCGAGAAGCCCAGCACCAGCGAGCAGCCGATCGCGATGGTGGTGTAGCCGGCGAAGTCGCAGAAGATCTGCCCCGAGAAGGCCAGCGTGCCGAGCCAGGCATCGGTCGGCGCGAGCATGTCCTTCGCGCCGAACGCCGCGTCCGCAGTGGGCGCGAGCAGCCCGTCGGCGATCACGATCTTCTGGAACAGCCCCAGCACGATCAGCATCAGCCCCCACAGCACCTGCGGCGCGCTGGCGATGCGCGCCACCGCGAACTGCGGCATCAGGTCGGTGGGGCGCACGATGGGACCGGCCACCAGTTGCGGAAAGAAAGTAACGAACAAGGAAAAGTCGAGCAGCGAATCGGCGGGCTTGGCGCGCCGCAGGTAGATGTCCAGCGTGTAGGACATGGTCTGAAATGTGTAAAACGATATGCCGATCGGCAGCACGATGCTCCACACGGCGGGC
>Ga0335397_10007918_pt1 | contig 13449 bp, 10 predicted proteins | sample MAT04_FD_205740 | JGI IMG/M metagenome (GOLD analysis project Ga0335397, IMG submission 205740) | Freshwater microbial communities from Lake Fryxell liftoff mats and glacier meltwater in Antarctica - MAT-04 (spades assembly) (version 2) ...
CGGTAGACGACGGAGCGAGATCGAGCGTCTCGAAGCTGACGACGATGCGGCCACTCTCGGCGCGCGCGCGATACGCAGCGGGCTGCGCGAGCGTGAGCTCGACGCGAACGCCGCGCGCCGTCGTCGTCGCCGTCGTACGCGTAATCATCGGGCTCGAGCCAGTGGCCACTGCGCCCGCAGGCAGGGTCGCGCCGGTCACGTCGAGGATGACGGTCAGGCCGCCATCGCGCGCGCTGACGGCGTACGTCGGCGTGCCGAAGTCACCGCGAACGATCAGCTCCGCGCGTCCGTCGCTGCCCTCGAGCGCGACGCCGACGGCGGTTCTCTCCGGACTCTGGGCCTCGGCTCCTGCCGCAAATGCGAGCACGACCGCGACCGCCAAGAGACCTTTTCGAGCGCACATGTTCATCTCCTGGTCTGCCTCACCGCCGATCATCGGCTGGCTTGTGCCGTGGACGCAAAAAAGCGGCTCGTGGTACTCAGCGGCATGGCCGTGGAACGCGGGTGGAAAGCAAAGCTTCGGTATCGGTCGGACGAGTTTCTCGGCGGGGGCGCGGGGAAGCAGCTGGCGTTCCTGTTCCTGCTCACCTGCGCCATCGTCGTGTTCTTCACGACGGTGTCGGCGCTGGCGTCGGTGATCGTGCCGAGCCTCGGCGTGGCCGATGGCAACATCATCGATCAGGCGTGGTGGTACTTCACCCGCCTCCTCGACGCCGGGACGATGGGCGGCGACGCCGGCAACGTGAATCGGGTTATTTCGACCGCCGCCACCATCATGGGCGTCGTCGTCGCGGGCCTGCTGATCTCGTCGCTCGCCGGCAACTTCCAGGAGCGCCTCGACGCGATCAAGCGCGGCGGCGCGCCGGTGATGGAAGAAGGCCACTTCCTGGTGCTCGGCTGGTCGGAGAAGATCTACTCGGTCATCGATCAGATCTCCGAGGCCTACGCGACGCAGAAGATCGTCTGCGTGGTGATGGCCGAGCGCGAGAAGGTCGACATGGAGAGCGACCTCCGCGACAAGGTCGTGCACCAAGACCGGGTGAAGATCGTCGTCCGCTCGGGCAGCAGCGTCTCGCTCAACGACCTCGCACGCGTCTCGTTCGCACACGCGCGTGCTGTCGTCGTGCTCGTCGACCAGAACGACATCGAAGATCCCAACCGCGCCGACGGGCGCATCATCAAGACGCTGCTCGCGCTGTTCAATCACCCGGAAGCGCGTGGCCGTCAGCAGCTGCCGCGCGTCACCGCGGAGGTGATGATCGCGGAGAACCAAGAGATCGCGGTGATCGCCTCGAACGGGCGCGCGCAGGTGGTGAAGACCAACGAGATGATCTCGAAGATCATCCTGCAGACCTCGCGCATCGGTGGCCTCTCGCTGGTCTACGACGAGCTGCTGCGCTTCGAGGGCAACGAGATTCACTACAAGCGCATCCCGCCGATCGTCGGCAAGCGCTTCGCCGACCTCCTGCTCGATTTCCCGAACGCGATGGTGGTCGGCGTCGCGAAGGCCGATGGCTCGTCGCATCAGCTCAACCCGGCGCCCGACTACGTGATCCAGCCAGACGAAGAGCTGCTGATCCTCGCCGAAGACGCGAGCATCCAGTTCGCCCCTTACGCCGGGCCGCTGCGCTTCGACCAGATGCCTCGCCTCGAGGCCGCGCCGCGCAAGCCGGTCGAGCACATGCTGATCCTCGGCTGGAACGAGAAGCTCTTCCCGATCGTGCAGGAGTACGACAACTACGTCGGCGCGGGCTCGACGCTCACGCTGGTCAACTCGCTCACGGAAGAAGAGCGCAACGTGCGCCTCAAGGAGAACCTCGCGCCGCTCAACAACGTCACGCTGCGACACCTCGTCGGCGCGTTCACCAGCCGCGCGCTGATGGAAGAGCTGCAGCCGCAGCGCTACCCGACGGTGATGGTGCTCGGCGACGCGATCGACTCCAAGAGCGCCGAAGACGCCGACACGCGCGCGATCATCGCGCTGCTGTTGCTGCGTGATGCGCGGCGCCGGCACGGCGTGCCGCGGCAGGAGGTCTGCTCCGAGATCCTCGATCCGAAGAACCGCGAGCTCGCCGCGACCACCGAGATCAACGACATCGTCATCAGCAACGAGATGGTGTCGATGGTGCTCGCGCAGATCACCTACGAGCCGCGCGTGCGCGCCGTGCTCGAAGATCTGTTCCAGTCGGACGGCAGCGAGATCTACCTGAAGCCGCTCGAGTATTACGTGCCGCCCGGTCAGGCAGCGACGGTCGAGTACCTCATCCTCGCGGCGAAGGCGCGCGGCGAGGTGCTGATGGGCGTGCAGCGCTATGTCGACGATCCGTCGCGCAAATTTGGGCTGATGCTCAATCCCAGGGATCGCCGCACGCCGTTCATGCCCGCTCCCGGCGACCGCTTGGTCGTCTTGGCAGAGGACGACGGCTGAAGAGCTGTCGAAAAAAGTCTCTCGAGCACAGCGGTAGACCGCGGCACGGCGTCAGCGCGCGGGCGTCTCGTTCTCGTCGTGCAGCGGGATCACGCGCGTGAGCGGTGGTCGATTCGGCGCCGTCGGATCATCGCGTGTGAGCACGACTTCGCCGTCGCGGATGCGATCGACGCGCCAATTGAGCAGCACCGACATCCCGCCCTCGCCGCCCGTCTGCACGGTCTCGCCGCGGCCGATGTAGTCGCCGCGCTCGACGACGTAGCCGACGCCCGTCCGGTCGTTGAACATCGCGCGCGGGTTGGCGACGCCGCTGACGATCGCGATGAGGTGCATCTCGTCGAGCCCGACCGTCGGCATGATCACGGTGCGCTGCGGCGCATCGGGCGGCCGCATGCGGAACAGCTTCGCGAAGCTCCGGAATGGATCGCGATTCACGTTCGATTCGACGAAATCTTCGTCGTGATACGAGAGCGGCGCGATGCGGGCGTCGACTCCGCCATCGGCTCCAGGAGGTGCGGCGATCGGCGTCGCGCCACCTCCGCCAGGCGGCGGCTGGGGCGGCGGTGGGCCCGCTTGGAAATCGGGCTCACAGCCAGACGCCGCACCGAGCGCGAGCGCGAGCGCGAGACCGGCGACCTGCGCAGCGGTGGTGACGAGCTTGCGCATCATGGGGCTCCCGTCGCAGGCGGCGTGGCGGGTGCGCCCGGTACGCCCGGCGTGGCGGCCGACGTCTCGGTGGCGTTGGGCCGCCGATACGTCGTCGCCAGCACGGCGACCTTCACGGAGATCTCTTCGCCGACGAGCGTCGGATCGGTGAGGCGGACGTTCTCCATGCTGATGGCGCGATCCAGCTGGCTCACGTTGAAGAAGAACTTCGCGACCTGGTGATAGCGCCCCGAAAACGCGAGCGAGACCGGGATCTTCACGTACTGCGCGTCGACCTCATCGGGGCGCGGCTCGACCAGCTCGAGGCGCAGACCGCTGAGCTCCGCGAGTCGGTTGAGGTCCTGCAGGAACGCTGGAATCTCGGCGCGCTCCGGCAGCACGCGCTTGTTCTGCCGATCGATCGCCGCGCGACCATCGAGCTCCGCGCGCACCCGCAGGTATTCGTTCTTGCGCTCTTCGGCCTCGGAGAACTGCCGCTGCAGCTGCGCGTGCATGCCTTCCGCCTGCTCGACCTCGTCGACCAGCGGCACGTGCAGCGCGAAGTAATAGACCAGCGCGATGATGCCGCCGATCATCAGGCCGAGCACCAGCTTCACTGGCGCCGCGAGCGTGGCGAACGTCTGCGCTTCTTTCACGGGCGCGGCCATCAGTAGATCACCTTGCAGCTCAGCTCGAAGGCGATGAGCGGCAGCTGCGTCTCTTCGTCCATCGCCGACTGAGTGCGCTCGAGCGTCACTTCTTGGAACATGTCGGAGAGCGCGAGCCGCGCGAGGAACTCAGCGACGTCCTCGTTGGTGCGGCCGACGCCGCTGATGTGGCACTCGCGGCTCTCCTCGGTGAACGTCGTGATCCACAGGCGGCGCGAGTCCCAGCCGGCGTTGTAGCCAGCGAGCGGGTTCTCGCGGCGGATCTCGTCGAGCCGCTGCGGATCGATCGTCGGACCACCGCGCGCTCCCTCGCTGAGGATCTTCGCGATCTCCATCAGCACGCGCGTCGGCCCGAGCTGCGCGCGGGTCAGCTCGCCAACGATGCGCTCGAGGTCGCGGCTCTGCGTGAGCTTGCCCTGCACGTCCTCGAGCAGCGCGCTGTTCGACTGCGAGCGGGTGATCTGCGCGCGCAGGTTGGCGTTGACGCTCTCCTTCTCCGCGAGCTCGCCCTGCTTGACGATGTACAGGCCGGCGAGCGCGCCGCACGTCACCAGCGCGATGAACACGTAGCCGACGATGAAGCCCTGCCCGCCCGAGGACGACGACGCAGTGGCGGTCGCCTTCGCGCCGCGCTTCTGCCCCGGGAGTAGGTTGATCCGAATCACGACGCGTGCTCGCGATCTTTGCGCAGCGCGAGGCCACACGCGACGACCGCTTGGAGCTCGCGTCCCTGCAGCAGCAGCGGATCGACGCGCTTGGTATCGGGCGCAGCTACCCGCGTCGCGTCGAGGATCTCCACTTCGACGCGGGCACGCCGCGCCACCGACTCACGCAGCGCGGCGACGTTGCCAGTGCCGCCCGAGATGATGATGCGATCGACGTCGCGATCGCCGCTCGTCGCCAGATAGAAGTCGAGTGAGCGCTGGATCTCGCCGGCGAGCCCCTCCACCGCTTGGCCAATGATCTCCGGCACTTCCTTCGGCACCAAGCCGCGCGCACCGCCACACTTGAAGGCCTCGGCCTCCTCCTGCGAGATGTTCAGCTGGCGCTGGATCTCCTCGGTGATCGCGTTGCCGCCGTTGGCGATGTCACGCGTGAACGCGGTCGCGCCGTTCGACAAAATGTTCAGCGTCGTGAGCGACGCGCCGACGTGCAGCAGCACCACCGTCTGCCCGGGCGCCGGCATGCCGTACGCGACCTCGTAGCAGTTCTGCACGGTGAACGCGTCGAGGTCGACGACGCGCGGCTTCAGCTTCGCCTGCAGCGCGAGGTTGGTGAGGTCGGTGAGCTCCTCCTTCTTCGCGGCGACGAGCAGCACGTCCATCTGCCCCTGCGCAGCGCGCTGCGAGAGGATCTGATAGTCGATCTGCACGTCAGCGAGGTCGAAGGGGATGTGCTGCTCCGCCTCCCAGCCGATCTGCTCGTCGAGCTCCGCCGGCGTCATCACCGGCATGGTGATCTTCTTGATGATCACCGAGTGCCCGCTCGCCCGGAGCGCCACATCGCGGCGCTTCTGCTTGTGAAAAAGGCGGTCGAGGCCCTCGACGATCGCGCCGGAGTTCATCACGTGGCCGTCGACCACGGTCTGCGGCGGAAGTGCGTGGAAGCCGAAGCGCACAAGTGTGCGCTGGCCTTTACGCCCTTCCTCGATCTCGCAGACCTTGATCGAGCTCGACCCGATGTCGACCCCGACGAGGTTTTTCCCTTCTGAGGCCATCGACGAGCATCACTCCTCCTCGCCGAACACGCGGACGCGGTCGTCGAGGCTCAGTCCCAAGGCCTCGAGGATCTTCCGCTTGGTGTCCATGCGGCACCCGAAGCCCTTCTCGATGCGATCGATGGTTAACACCGAGAGGTTCGCACGACGCGCCAGCTCCGCCTTGGACATCATCCGCTCGATGCGGATCTTGCGGACGTTGTTCTTCTGCTTGGCCGCGCCAGGCGCAGCCTTCTTGCCCTCGGGTGCGTCCGCCTTCGCTTCCGCGACCTCGAGGGTCTTCTTGCTGGCTGCAGGGACCGGCGGAACGGCCTCCACGCCATTCTCCCCGCCGTTCTCGACGCGGCGCGCCGGAGGCGCGAACGCCTCCGGCGGCCCCGACGTCGTCGACGGGCGCTCAGTCTCGATGGACTTGTCGTTCGGTTCCATCTGATGGGTGGGGCCGTGGAGGCGGGCCAGACAGCCCTCCTAGCACGTGCCTCACCTTATGGGGGGCGCCTTGAAATCGTCAAGGAATATGGGGTTAATTAGGGCTAAATTAAGTGCAATTGGATCGATTTATCGCCCCCATTGCGGCTCCCCCTGCGATCCGTGAAGGCGCTGTGGCCGACCCGCGTGCAGCCGGCGCTGGTGTCGTGCTCGCTCTCGGTTGTCAAACAGCGGTCGTCATCGGCTGGCCAGTGCGTGGACAGCCAAACGAGTGTCGCATCGCGGTCCGCCGAGATCAAAAAAGTGGCGCCTGAGTCGTCGCGCGGTCCGCTCGCTCGGTCATACTGCGGGCGCTGTGCGCGCCTTCGTGATCGCCGCCGCCCTCATCGGCCTGCTCGCTGCGCTCTCCCCGCTCGCGGCGATGCCCGTCGCGGCGCAGCGTCGGGCGGGGCCGCCGGCGTCGAGTGGACCCCGCGAGCATCGGGTGCGCGCAGGGCAGAACCTCGGTCGCATCGCGCGCCGCTATCAGATCTCGGTCGATGCGCTCGCGGCCGCCAACCGGCTGCGGCCTGACTCGCCGCTGCAGCTCGGCCAGATCCTCACGGTGCCCGCGCAGGGCACGATCGCGGTGCGCGCTGGCGACACGCTCGAGGTGCTCGCGCGGCGCCACGGCGTCTCGGTCGAGGAGCTGAGCCGCTCGAATCGGCTCCGCGCTGGCGCCACGCTGCGCGCCGGTCAGTCGCTCGTGCTGCCCGGCACCGCCGCCGACCGCGCGCCCCCGAGCCGCTGGGGACGCGTGCGCAACCCGGGGCTGGTCGCCCTCACCCGGCTGGCCACGCACCGATCGATGCGCGTCCGACTCGTCGATCGGCGCGGCGTGGTGCGGCGCCAAGCGCTCACCGACTTGTCCGTACTCCTCGCACCGCGGCACGGCGGCGGCCGCAAAGAGCCGCACCCTCGCCTGGTGCGCCTCCTCGCGCGCATCAGCGATCACTTTGGCGGCCGGCCGGTCGAGATCGTGAGCGGCGTGCGCCCGGCTGGGGGCTACACGCGGCGAGAGAGTCGTCATGTGGCCGGCGAGGCCATCGACTTCCGCATCCGCGGCGTGCCGAACACCGAGCTGCGCGACTTCTGCAAAACATTCGATCACGTGGGCGTCGGCTTCTATCCGAACAGCTTGTTCGTGCACCTCGATGTGCGCCGTGAGGACTCCTACTGGGTCGACCTCTCGCGGCCGGGCGATGCGCCGGAGTACGCGCGACGCGGCGCCGCAAGCGAAGGCGCGGAGGCGGAGCCGGTCGAAGGCGGCGCAGGCGCGAGCGCGGCCACCGACGACAGCGAGGCCGGCGGCGAGCCCGAGTCCGCCGACGATGGCGCAGCGCCAGTCGACGACTCCCCCGGCCAGCTCAGCGACGAGTAGCGACGCGGCGCGAGGCGCGCGTCTGCGACGAACCGCGCTCGCGCGGCGCGTTGGTCAGCGCGGCCCGGGGCAGGCGATCTCGAGGCTCTGCGCGTCCTCGCAGCGCTGATCGACGCACGCCACGAGCCGCCCACACGTCTGCCCGCCGTTGCAGTCGGCGATGCTCTCGCACGCGGTTCCGTCGGGGCGCGGCGGATCCTCGGGATCCGCTGGGCAGCCAGCGAGCAGCAGCGCGCCGAGCATCACGGCGCGAGCGCTGCGCGCTACCTTCGGGCGACTCATCCGCTCACTGCGCATCGACGGATTCATCGCGCGGACCGAGGTCGTCCGCAACCGGAGCGCCCGCGTCACGGAAATACGCCGGCGGCGCGAACGGATACCAGCGCCAGCCGTGGTCGGTCGCCCGGTCGACGACGTTGGGCGTCGCGCTGTGCTCGCCGGCGAAGTCGGCGAGGTCGTCGTTTTCAGGTGGCGGCGAAGCAGCGTCGCTCGCGCTCGGACCGCCGTCGCTGAAGGAGCCGCGTGACGCGTCGCTCGCGCCCGCGTCCGCCACGACGCTCGGGTCGGATTCGAGTGCGGGAGGCACGGGCTGTGCGCCGCCGATGCACCCGCCGAACATCGCGACCGCGACGACGACGAGCGCACTGAGCCCCAGCGCTCGACTGCGCGGCGCGTAGTTCCTCGGCGTGACGGTGTGGGCTCGACGGACCATTCCACTCCCTGGCAAAGCACGTGCGATGCCAGATGAGTATGTGCGCACGGGCGCGCGTCCGTCTATCCACACAGCGCAAATCGCGACAACGTGGCGCGGCTCCGGCACAGCTTGGCACCGGGACGCCCGCGCTCAGCTCTCGAGGCCCGCACACGCTCAGCTCTCGAGGATGCCGTGCTCGCGCAAGCGTCGATAGAAAGTGCGGCGCGGGATGCCGAGCTTTGACGCGGCGCGCACACGATTCCATCCGGAGGACTCGAGCGCCTCGAGGATGCGGCGCTTCTCGGAGCTCTTGTGTGCGTCGAGGTTCTCGGGGAGCGGCGCGCTCGGCGCTGCGCTCGTGCCGACGAGGACGGTGTCCGCAGAGGAGCTGCGCGCCGGCTCACCGACACCGCTCGTCGGCGCGTCGAGGCCGAGATCCGACTCGACCAGCGTCGAGCCCTCGACGAGCACCCACGCGTGCAGCAGCAGATGCTCGAGCTGTCGCACGTTGCCTGGCAGCGGATGCGTGACGAGCCGCTCGATGGCGCCGCGAGAGAGGCGCTTGGCGGGCTGATCGTAGCGGTCGGCGAACGCCGCGAGGAAGTGCTCGATCAGCAGCGGGATGTCCTCGGGGCGCTCGCGCAGCGGCGGCAGGTTCACGTCGACCACGCTCAGCCGATAGAACAAATCCTCGCGAAAGCGCCCCTGCTGCGCGAGCTTCGCCAGCGACTTGTTCGACGCTGCGATCACGCGCACGTCGATGGCCTCTTCCTTCTCGCTGCCGACTGGGCGGACGACGCCTTCCTGCAGCACGCGCAGCAGATCGACCTGCATCCTCGCCGGCATGTCGCCGATCTCGTCGAGAAAGAGCGTGCCGCCGGACGCCTGCACGAACACGCCACGTCGCTCGCGATCGGCGCCGGTGAAGGCGCCGCGCGCATGACCGAACAGCTCGCTCTCGAGCAGCGCCTCCGGGATGGCGGCGCAGTTGATCGCGACGAACGGCTTCTTCGCGCGCGTGCCACCGTAGTGAATCGCCCGCGCGACCAGCTCCTTGCCGGTGCCGCTCTCGCCATGGATCACGACGGGCACGCTGGTGTCGCGCACGCGATCGATGATCGCGAAGACGCGGCGCATCGGCTCGCTGCGGCCGACGATGCCGTCACGATCGTAGGTGCGCACCAGCTCGGCGCGTGCGCGATCGAGCTCACGGCGGGCGTCGTCGAGCTCCGCTGTGCGTGCGACCAGCAGCCGCTCTATCTCGGCGTTGGCGGTCGCGAGCGCGCGGTTCGCGTCCTCGAGCTCGCGCCGCCGTCGCTCGTTTTCCTCGATGAGACGCGCGTTCTCGAGCGCGATCGCCGCCTGATCGGCGAACGCGTAGAGCAGATCGAGATCGGCCTCGTCGAAGCGGCCGCGGCGCAGGCGATGCTCGAGGTAGAGCACGCCGACGGTGCGCGTGCGACCGCGGATCGGCATACACGCGACGGAGCGCAACATCAGCTTGTGCACGGACATGTACTCGCTGAGCCGCCGATCATCGCGCGCGTCGACGGTGACGATCGGCTCGCCGTCGATGAGCACCGCCTCGGCGATCGACTGGCTGAACGCGATGTGCGGATCGCCAGTCTGCGTCGTGTCGCGCGCGGTGCGCGGCGCGAGGGCGCCGGACTCGTCGACGAGCAGCACGAAGCCGCGCTCGGCGCCGGAGAGATCGACGGCGGCATCGGTGATGCGCTCGAGCAGTCGCGAGAGATCGTGCTCGGTGGCGAGCCGCTTGGTGATCTCGAGCAGTCGCGCGGCGCGGTCGTCGCGTAGCCCGCCCGCGGCGCCATGCGCCGACGGCAGCGTGCCGGGCTCGGACGGCAGCTCCGCGTTCGTCGCGCGGCGACGCACCTCGCGGCGTCGCGGATCGTTCCAGAACGGCTCGCGGTGATCGCGCGCGAGCGAGCCGGCGATCGCCTCGAGCACCTCGACCGCCATCTGCTCGTGACGGCGAGAGAGAAACTCGGCGCCGCGCAGCGCGTGAAAGCGCCCGGCTGCGGCGAGCACCTGCCACTCGAGCTCGCGGTCGTTGGCCGCGCGCACATCGCGCAGCACGTCCTCGAGGTCGCGCGTCGCGCCGTCGGCATCGCCCGTCGCGCCGCGCGCGCGCGCGAGCAACACGCGCAAGCGCAGACGGAAGTCGCCGGTGCCCTCCTCTTCCGCGAGCGTGCGCGCTTGAGCGAGCCGCGCCGCGGCCGCGGACGCGTCGACGGGCCCATCGCGATCGAGCAGCACTTCGGCGCAATCGAGCAGCGTCTCGGCGACCTCACGCTTCTGCCCGAGCGCACGATAGCGCGCGATGCCGTCTTCGTAGCCAGCGAGCGCGACGTCGACGTTGCCCTCGCGTGCAGCGCGCTCTGCGAGGATCGTCGTCGCCTGCGCTGCGATCGCGCGCAGCCCGGCGGCCTCCGACTCCTTGAGCACCTGCTCGGCTTCAGCGCGCGCGCGCTCGTAGAGCCCGAGGTAGACGTGCACGTTCGCGAGGTTCACCCGCGCGCCGAGATCCGTCGGCGCACGCCCAGCGCGCCGCGCGAGCCGCGCCGCAGCCTCGTAGTGCTCGGCCGCGCGCGCTGGCTCGCCGAGCGTGTACGACACCGTCCCGAGGTTGAGCGCGAACGTCGCCATGCTGCCCACATCGCCGAGCTCGCGCGCGATCTCGAGGCTCTGCGCATAGAGGTCACGCGCCTGGATCAGCTCGCCCGCGCGCTGATGATCGATGGCGAGATACGTGAGCACGTTGGCCTCGTCGCGCCGCGCCGATCCGCGCCGCGCGACGCCGAGCGCGTCTTCGTAGCGCAGGCGCGCAGCGGCGCGATCACCGCGATAGCTCGCGACCATGCCCGCCGAGGTGAGCAGCTCGACGCGCACCAGCTCATCGACGCCACCAGGCATCGACGACGCCGCCGCGAGTCCGTCCTCCGCCGCGGCGAGCGCCGCGTCGTATTCGCCGCGCCGCAGAAACACCTTGGCCAGCTCGCGCCGCGCGAGCGCACGCGCGCCCGGCGGAGCGCCATCGGGAAGCTCGGCGAGCGTGGCGATCGCGTCGTCGTATCGACCTGCCGCAGTGAGCGCGCGGCCCGCGGCGATCACCGCATCCGCGCGCTCCGTCTCGGTCGCGGCCGCATCGCCGAGCACCGACTGCGCGTGCCGCGTCGCATCGTCATATTCGCCGGCGGCGTAGCGCAGGCGCGAGAGCTCGAGATGTGCAGCGAGCGCGTCCGGCCCGTCGACATACGCGAGCGCGGACGCGAGCAGCGCGGCCGCGACGCGCGCCGCTCCCTGCGCGGCGAGCTCACGCGCCGCACCTGGCACGTGCGTGCGGATCGCCACTGGATCGCGCGCGGCGATCGCGAGTCGTCCGCGCAGCACGATCACCGCCGGTCCGGACTCGACCGGCGCCGCGAGCAGCCGCGCGGCCGTCGCCAGCACGCGCTCGTCGCCGAGATCGGCGCGCACCGCATCGGCGAGCGCGTCATCGGCGAGCGACAGCGCGTCACCAGCACGCACGACGAGCCCGAGCCCCTCGGCGGTCGCTACTACATCGCCGCCCCCACGACCGCGCCCCGCGAGCACGCGCGTGAGCGAGCTCGCGACGCGCTCTGGCACCGCGCCACCAGCGACCGCGAGCACGCGCAACAGTGGCACCGTCGCGGCTGGCGCTGCGGCGAGCCGCCCCTGCGCGAGGCTCGCGCCCGCAGCGCCGACGGGGAGCGCGCGCACATCGTCCGCGGTCGGCGCGTCTTTCGTCGCGAGCGCCGCCAGCGCCTCGACGACGACGCCTGCGACGCCTCCAGTGCGCGTGATGAGCGCGGCGACGACGCTCGCGTCGACCGGCCCGAGTCCGTCGGCAGCGAGCCGCGCGACGTCCTCCGAAGAGAGCGCGCCGAGCGGAACGGCCTCGTGCTGACCGAGCGCACGCACCGCAGGCGCGGAAACATCCGTCGCGCTCGCGACGATCACCGTGCCCTCCACTCCGTCTGCGTGAACCACCCCGCGCAGCGCTGCGCCGACGATCGTCTCTGCGTCATCGAGATCATCGACGAACAGCGCAGTGCGACCGCGTCGCGCGACCGCCGCGACCAGCCGTGCGAGCGCATCGGCGAGCGCGCTCTCGCTGGCGCCCTCACCTCTTGCCAGCGCCTCGAGCGCGCGGTCACCGACGTGCCGCGCGAGATCGTCGTCGGTCGCGAACACCACCGCCTGCCGCACCAGCTGCGCCAGCGGGCCGAGCCCCTCGCCCGCGGAGCCGCTCGCCTCGAGCACGCGCACACCGCGCACCTGCAAGCGCCACTTGAGCTCGCGCAGCAGCGTCGTGCGGCCCGCACCGCTCGCGCCGGTGACGATCGCGACCGGCTCGGCGCCTGGTGCGCGCGACTCCACCCAGCTGTCGAGCCGCGCAAGCGCGCCCTCGTGACCGCGCGGCCGCGGTGCGACGAACGGCAGCGCGGCCGCGACGCGGTGCGCCTCCGGGAGCAGCGCCTCGAGCGCGATGCGCAGCTCGCCGACCGCCGGCAATCGGCACGTCGGATCGGCGACGAGCGCGCGCAGCGCGATACCGAGCGCCTGCGTCACCAGCGGCGTAATTCCGCTCGGCAGCTCCGGCAGCTTGCCGGCGAGCCGCGCACCGAGCGAGCGCGCGCCGAGCTCCGCGAACGGCGGCGCGCCCGTCATCACCGCCCACAGGGTCGCGCCGAGCGCGTAGACATCACCGCGCACCGAAGCCGAATCACCAGAGAGAAGCTCTGGCGCCATGAAGGCGGGCGTTCCCGCGCCGCCCGACTCACGCGCACCGCGCTCGCTCGTCGTACGCGCGAGCCCGAAGTCGATCACGTGAGGCGCACCGTCGGCGTCGACGATGATGTTCGCTGGCTTCAGATCGCCGTGCACGACGCCGCGCCGATGCAGCGGGCCGACGACCGCCGCCACGCGCACGATCAGCGCGATCTTGCCGAGCGCATCGAGCCGCGCCGCGGCGACGTCGAGCGGAGCGCCCTCGACGTACGTGCGCGTGAAGAACGGTCCGCCGGGATCGTCGCCTTCAGCCTCGACGAGGCCGAAGTCGAGTACGCGCGCGACGCCCGGAAGCGCGACCTGCGCGAGCACCGCGAACTCGCGCTCGAACGACGCGCGCAGCAGATCGTCGGCGCGCGCGTGCAGGCGCTTCAGCGCGACCGGCGCCCCACCGCGAATCCGATCTTCGACGAGAAAAACGCCCCCGGCCGCACCTGCGCCAAGCGCGCGAATGACCTGATATCGACCCAGTGTGCGCACGGCCGCGAGTCTAGCGGAGTGGCACATCTCAGCACAAGCCGGCATGTGCCGATTCGTGCCATGCGATCAGTACACGCCGCAGTATCCGTACTCTTGGCCGTCGATCACTGTCGGCGGCGAGCCACCGTAGACGCA
>Ga0335397_10007923_pt1 | contig 13441 bp, 11 predicted proteins | sample MAT04_FD_205740 | JGI IMG/M metagenome (GOLD analysis project Ga0335397, IMG submission 205740) | Freshwater microbial communities from Lake Fryxell liftoff mats and glacier meltwater in Antarctica - MAT-04 (spades assembly) (version 2) ...
TGCTTTGAGTAATTTTATAGAGAATGGTGCGGTTTTTTGAATCAGGCTGCTGTGAAATCAGAACCATTTTGCTGCCGGGCCATTTTTTTTCTATTAATGCCGTCATTTCGGGGGGAGTGTCTTTTTTCGAAGGCATTGCTGCCGGGAGGAATATTACACCGGTTAAAAAAAACAAGCTTTTCAATATGGTTTTAAAGCGCATAACGGGGCTTTTATGGAGGTTGAGTGCATGTAAGTGCATCTGCTGTTAGAAATGGATACCAATACCGAGGTTAAGCGTCTTACTGTATTTTTCAGTTGCCTGGTTCCTGGTAAATTCAATATCCGCTTTAAGTATGGCACCTGGTGTAATTTTCCATCCTAAACCTGCAGCAATCAGCGAATTGTTATAGGTGTCATTTTTCAAAGTAACTCTGTCTGTTTGGTGTTGGGTATTGTATTTTTCATACCTGATAAAGGGGATTAGCTCACTGTTTTCGATACGGGTAAGTTGAAAAACATTATAACCTGCCTCTAAATAGTAGCCCGCCATAGCCTTGCCTATTCCTTTATTGGTGCCGGCATTCTTTGCAAAAGTGTTGTAGGCCTCGGTATTGCCGATGGTTGTGTATGTAAACTGTCCCCTCAACTGCAACCCTTTATGGGTATACTTTGCATCGATGGCTGTCATATTCATGTTTAGTACCGAACTGTCTGCTTTTGATAAAAGAGCTGCATTATCGCGGGCTACATTATTGTAAAGGGTTGATTGGGTGTTACCGATATAGGCTGAAACTCCGATGTTGAGTTTGCTTATTCCGTAAAATTCAACCTTCGCGGTAAAATTCGGGGAACTGATATAGGACTTAATACCTTTTTGGCGCGCTTTCCTGAAAGCATCGTTGCCATTCACCTGAGCGGTACCGTTGTAACCGTTAAACCCATTTACCACATAGGCCTGGTATTTTAGCGAGATATCGTTAAACGATCCGGCAAAACCGGCTCCAAGCTCGCGCCAGGTTGTCGGGATAATTTTAGTGTCGACCATGGGGCGGTTTACACCGTTAAAGGTAGTAGGCTCGTGATATTCGTTAATAAGCCCCATTGGAATAAGCATCAGCCCGCCCCTGAAATTTAACCAATTGTTGATTTTGTAGTTCAGAAAGGCTTGTTCCACGTAAACTTCATTTACATGTTCAAATTCAATTTCAGTGATAAAATTGGTCCTTTCGTTAAATTTGTACCCGAATAACATAACCATGCGGGTAACATCGAGCAGGCCGTTTTTACGTGTCTCGTTGTTTAGCGGTTGGTTGTAATCCATCTGGGCGTAGCCCCCGATAGTGAGTTTGGTATCCGAAACCAGCATCTTGCCTGCTGAATTCTGGTTGACGGTTTCGTTTTGTGAAAAAAGCAGATTGCCGGTAAGCAATAGCAGTAATGTAAGCTGTACTTTCATGATGTTTGTTTTGGTTAATAATTATGAGGCAAAAGTACACTGCCCTTAACTAACCTGAAATACACATATATGGGTATTCTTAACCTAAGAGAGTCCCTAAATGTAGGGACAGCGTTTTACTCATTTTTATTTTTGATAGGACGCAAATTAGATTTCCAAAGTAACTATTGAATGGACACAGTATGATCAATATATTATATCAGATCGTTTATGCTGAGCTGATCGGTATCAATAATTTTATTCAGAATAGCATAAACAGTGAGTCCTGAAATGGATTTGATTCCAAGTTTTTCGGTAATATTTTTCCGATGTGTAATTACAGTATGGGTGCTGATAGAAAGTTTGTCAGCAATCTCTTTGCTTGCATTACCCAGGGCAACCAGTTTCAGGATTTCGGTTTCGCGTTCGGTAAGCGATGCAATTATCGTGTTTTTTTCATGAATAAATGAATTTAATGCATGCCTGAGTTTTTCAACTATCTGATTTTGTGTATCGTTAAGATAAATTGTATCTGAACTTAAATTGTGCATGGCCGGTGAGTCATCTGTATTCAGCAGAAGAAACCTGTATCTGGATTCCGATACACTTATGAGTTGATATTTATATAAGTTCTGAAAAAATCCCGCTGTTGTAATAAATATATAATGCGAGCTCCTATGTATGGTAATGTCATCCGGTTGGTTAAATACCCGCAAATGGTCATGTAACTGTAGCGAAGAGTTATGCAAAATATGATGCAACCCTTCCGAAACAATCGGGCTTCCATGTATGATAACTACGCGTGTGTTCATGATTTGGACAATAATTTTTCGATTTGCTGAACCTTAGGCACCATTATTTTATCTTCAATCCGGGCATGGTCGCGTAAATCATCTTCAAAATTGAATAGCGTGGTAAGTAATGTGTTGCATTTGTTATCATCGTAACCTGCCTGCAGATATTTGATAATTATATTTTTCAGATCCAGGAGTTTGCTGTCCACATCACTGTGTGCTTCCTCGAACTCAATAATGCTTTTTTGGGGCAATGATCCGCTGCTGGCAGGCAGGTTCCCACTGTTTTGCATGGTGTGCAGTTCAATCACATAAGGGAACGTAAATTTGTCTTCATATTGCAGATGCTCATGAAGTTCCTGCTTAAACTTATGATAAAAGCGGGTAAGAAGCGGGAGGTTGTTTTCGCCCTTAGCCGATGCTATAAGTTCATTCAACTGGTTTTCAATTTCCGGAATATAGTAGGTATAATAATAAAGATGCGTTTTTTTCAGGTAATCGACAATCATGGGTAAAGGAAAATCCAGGAAACGTTCGCGTGGAAAATAATCCGGATCGTGGTATGTATTCAGTATCTCGATTAAGAACTGGGCATTGATGCCGAGGCTTTTACATACATCTTCAACACTTTGATCGCCAAAGCCAAGCCTGATGCCGAACCTGTTTAATACCGGCAGCAACTGGTGGTCGTGATGAATAACATCGGCAAGTTTCTGTGATAATTTATACATGGTAGTGATTTAAATCAATACAACAAAAAAACGGGACTACAGTTTTCCGAAACCGGCGTTTTATCATACAAATATACTTATTTAAAAATGGCAAATATTATAGATTAACCTTGAGAAACCTGTGAAGAGTTTTTTTATACCTCTAAATCCCTTAAGGGGACTTAGTGTTTATAAAAAGGGTTTTCACATTTAGGAATCCTTTTATGTTCATATTTAAACCTTCCGGCAAAACCTAAGAGAATAATTTGTTTGGTATCTCAAAACTGAATGTACTGCCTTTACCCGGCTCACTTTCCACTATGATGGTTCCTGAATGTTTGTCGATAAATTCTTTACACAGTAGTAATCCCAGGCCGGTGCCATTTTCTCCTTTGGTTCCTTTCGTGCTTTTCGAAACCGTATCCAGTTTAAACAGGTTTTCAATGGTTCCCTGTTTCATACCTGTGCCAGTGTCGTTAATGTTTACTTTCAAAAAATCAGATGATTCTGATGCCGATACGCTCACTTCGCCTTTTATATCCGTATATTTAATAGCGTTATTTACCAGGTTTCGGATAACCGTATTAATCATATTATAATCGAAAAAACCGATACAGCCGCTCCTAACGTTATTAACGAGCTTTATTTCCTTATTCAGGGCTGCCTGGCTGAATAGAGATATGGTAAGTTCAACAATTTTATTCAGATTGCAGTATTTTGGTGCATATTCAATGTACCCACGCTGCGAATTGGCCCAAATCAGAAGGTTTTCGAGCAGATCGAAGGTGGTTTTTGAAACATCTTTCATCACGTTGAGTAATTCAAAATGCTGATCTTTATCCATTTGGATATCAGGTTCTGATATTAATTCAAGCAGCGAATGCATGCTTCCCACCGGCCCCCGCAGGTCGTGGGCAATAATGGAGAAGAATTTGTCCTTTGTGGCATTCAACTCTTCCAGATCCTTGTTTTTCTGACGAACGGCATCTTCCGCTTTCCGGCGCTGCGATATATCCCTGGCTCCTCCCTGTACGCCAAGTATATTGCCGGTTTTATCAAGTAACAGCCGGGTGGTAGTTTCAATCCATATTGAATGGCCTTCCTTATGCCTGCCTTCGCCTTCATAAGATATTATCCTGTTTTCGCCTGTAGCTTTATAATTATCAATACTTTCCTGGATTAGTTTTTTTTGAGTTTGTAGTTCGTCGTTTGAATATACTTCATTCATAGGCATATTCATTCGTTCAGCATCTGAATATCCGAAAATGTTGAAACACGAAGGACTGATATAAATCAGTTTCATTTCAAGGTCGAGTACAAAAATCACATCTGTCGCATTCTCCAGGAATAACCGCGAACGTTCTTCACTTTTCTGTAAAGCAATTTCAGCAGCTTGTTTTTCCTTTAGAGACTCAATCAGCCGGTTGAATGAAGTTGAAAAATCACCCATAAAGTTGATGTGCTGGTTGTAATCTCCTTCGGCAATACGCTGGGTTTGCCATATCATATGGCGTAAACTGGAGTGAAGATCCTTGAACGGAGAAATAAGGAAGTTTAATTTGGGAGGATCCTGTTCGAGGTTGCCTTTCGACAACTGCTGCATAAACAGTGAAGCTTCCTGTTGCTTTTCATTCAATACCTTAACGCAATCGTACAGCGCCTTAACTTCGAATGATATTGAATGTGCATTGATGTCATCCTGGTGTAAGCCCGCGAGCGAGGTTGCTTCTCCATTCAGTATGGCATTCACTGTTTTGGTTAATTCCTTTATGATCAGGGTGTCATTCATAGTATATTGCTTGCATGTTTTTTTATGCGGAGGTAAATATTAAAATTGCTTGCTTTTGTGGCAGGTAATGGCTTCATGTTCAGTGAACAGGCAATTTTAATTCGGGTTATTTTCAACCGGGGCTACTTCGAACCTGCAAACCCTGGCTCCGCTCGACCAGCAATCAATTTCTTTTACATTAAATTTTCGCGAAGCATATATTTCGAGAATGCCGGAAATAAATCCTTCATCATAATCACAAACAGTTTCGTCGGTTACCGGAAGCCCTGAGCAGTCAAGGTCTTCGTACACTGTAAAGGTGAAAAGCATATTCTCGAGATCCGTTTTCTCAATCCGGAGTATGCCAATGCTGAGTTCTTCGAGCGTTTGCTGTAGTTGCGCCACGAACGCATAAAAATCAAGTTTGCAATCGAGCAGGTGCAGGCAGAATTCCTTACCGGCAAGCTTTCCTGCATTGTGAAATATCTTTTTTGAAGCTTCACCGCCAAATTCGTGGTTCAGTACGCTGCGCATGGTATATTGCATCAGCCGGTAAACAGCCACACTCGTTGAGTTTCCCAGGTTTGGGCGTCCAAGTGCAATGTCGCCTATATCGTTCCATTTAAAATTGTAATCGTCGTTTGTCATCATTCTGTTTGTTTTAGGCTGTGAAGGACTCTATGGTGGTTTTTTTTAGTCGCGTTGAAAATTTACTAAAATACTGATGGTAACTTATTGTTAACTATGCCGTAAAATATTTATTCATGGCTGTCTATAGATTTTTATTCACGGCGCATTCACACTGGAAGATTAATCAGCAATAAAAGTATTTCCACAAAAATAGCATGATTCAGCCGTTTACGCTATAGCCGATTTCACCCAAAATCTGTAGCTGAAATTGCTAAAATGTTGTAGTTGAAAGAACTACAAGGGGAGTTTGACCGTTTTCTGCGAATAGAAATTTGTTGTATTACTTTTTGTCAATTCAGTTATAAATAATAAAAACCTTTTGCCATGAAAACTTCGGAATATTTGTTGCAGGACACTCCTCAGATTGCTCAGTATGCTGGTAAAAACACTTGTAAGATTTCATTTTCGTTTTTTCAGAAATTGATTGTATCCAATTCGGAAATGCGAAAACAGGTTAAAGATATTGTTGATCTGGCGTTATTTGATTACGCAATCCAACAGAATATGATTGCTATTGAAGCTTTCAGGCAGAAAGCTGAGGTTGAAACCGTGAAATTGCTAATGAAGTTTGTTGGCGGCGTTTCAAATTATCAGCTATACAGCAAAACGATTCACAGGAACCGCGTTATAAAAACCCTGGCAAACCTCGACAGGAAAGACCAGGCGGAATTAATTCAAAATGTGGCTCATTTGAAGGCGGTTTAAGCTGATATTTAATACGCAAATGCACATCTCATTGGCCAACCACTTTTGATGGTGACAGCTTGTTGTAGAAACAGATATTACTTGTGTGATTAGCCTGAAGCTAAATCAAATATCAAATATTTATTTGTTACCTGTAAATGATATCTTAGTTGAACCATCATCAATGGTAAGCGAGATGGTATTATTTACTTGTCGGGTATGAAGATTTATTGGGAAATTCTTATAATAGCATTTGGAGATAACCTGGCTAAAAAATATGAGATATCCGGAAAAGTCTTTCATATTCCGGATACCCCAATATGCTTTCCTGAATAAGTTCCTTAACGGACCATCTTTTCAAGGGCTGCAATTTTCTTTTCTTTCCATTCCCTTGTTTTAAATCCTGCTGTTGCTGCTGATTGGGTCATATAATCAATATCTCCCATAGGTGCCTCCATAAAAGTCGCGAGTTGTGCCATATCTTTATACATGCTGACAGTGATATGGGTTCCGAAACCATCTCCTCCTGATGGCAGAATAACCCGGAGTAATTGCCAGCCTTCTGTTTTATCAGTATCAACCATTTTCTGATGCCATGGTTTGAAAATTTCAGATTCTGCCTTCTCATAGCCGTCTTCCAGTTGCTTCATAATATCCATAGTTGCAACTGTTCCCACTTTCATCTGAAAGTCACCTTTTGTTTTATCAATCTGTTCAAGATATATCTGGTTGGCAATATCTCTTGATTTAACCGTTTTATCAAGCATTTCGTTTATTTCTTTTTCTGTCATTTTTGGATAAGCTTTCTTGGCAGATGCAACAATATCCTCAAAACCACCAGGTTGCAGCATGTCTTTTAGACTTGAGAATAAGGTTACTGTCATAAACTGTGAACCCTGCTTGGTTCCGGCAGGTGTAAGGGACCAAAGATCCCATCCGATGATTTGTTTATCAGCAATCCGTTGTTTGTGAATGCCCGACCAGAAATCCTCAACTTTCCAGTAATCGGATCCATTTTCATCGTTTACCTGCATAAACTCAAATAACAGATACAATTTCTGCTCACTTTTCTGAGCCATTAAACTTACTGTCATCAAGCTGATCAATGCTAATGTGAATAGTTTTTTCATATTTATTTTGGTTTTTGGTTATAACATATAACCACTAAAATAAATAAAAGTTTGATTATTAATTATTTGTAATACTCATTTTTAAATATAGCCCTTGACAACATTCATTTACAGGTTTTAATTATTTTATTAACTATTCGAAAATGGCTGATTAAATGTCTTTGTACTCTCTTAGTAATCATCCCCGGTGGTGAAACGAGAATTGAAAGTGATTTAAGATTCAGATGAAAAATAGTACCGGATTTTAGATAATATGAAATTTTGCAAATTAATGATCTGCTTTTTATAAAATTGAAAACCCGGATACAATTGATCAAGATAGAATCTTTTTCGTTGTAACCGGGATTCAGAATAAAGGATCTGCATTGAATAATCATTCTCTTTTCAACACTGAAAACAGTGTTGAACTAAAAATCGATATTCTACTTTATGATAATCTTTCCTTTCTTTATGATTTCACTATTGAGTTTGATCTGGTAAAAATAAATCCCTTTCGGCTGATCGCTTATATCGATATCTGCATTGTCAGTGTTTATAGCTGAAGTATTTACTTTTTCCCCAAACAGATTTATAACTTCAACCTTAGCGTTTTTTAGATCCGATTTTATGTAAAAGATACCGTTGCCCGGATTCGGGAAGACACTTATTTTCTCATCAGGCCTTTGGTAAGATAAACCCACCGTCGGTCGCTGCGATTTAAAAATAACGTCATCAATTATCAATACAGAACCTGCATAATTAACAGTCCGGTGTTCCCAGATTGAAGATTGGAATTCGACTATCACCGAATCGGGCATTTGCCCCAGATTAATCGGAATTTCCATGTATTTGTATTCCGCTGAAGCCAAAAGTGGTATGTTTGACCCATTAATGAAATTGCCATTATTTTTGAAGGTTATATTAAACTGGGCTTTATCATCAGCAACCGGAGCATATTTGTACCAAAAACCCAGTGCATCAATCTGTTTATCATAAGGGAAGCCACCTTTCTGATAGCAATTAGTATTGTTGGGGCAAACATAATATCCCGTGCTAATTGTCGCATTACGTGCCACGGGAATTCCGTTTTCATCTCCGGTAGTTGTTGTTAACTTAATGGCGTAATTTCCCGAATGCATATCGGTTGTCATATCCACACCCGATTTCTCGCCGTTGTTAATGTACCACTCCGATGCTCTGTACAATGTTTGAGATACCCAGAGTTCGAAATCTCCGTTCAGCAATGCAGGCTGGCTTGTTACTCCTGTATAGGAAACATTGTCTATCTGAAGCATGCTGCCCGGAATCTTTAAATTGCCAAAAACATTGCTGGAAGTGGCTCCGAAGATAGCTGAATCGGGCATTTCTGTAAGTGGCGGATCAAAGGTCAATGAAAAAGGAATGTAGGATGTATGCGCACCGTACAATGCTAAATAATAAGTGCCAATGTTGATCCCGCCCTTGGAAAAACTAGCCAGTATATAAGCCGTATCTAAGGTTTTAATATCCGATTTGTAATATCCCTGGAAACCGGTGGGCTTTTCAGAAGGTGTCCATTTAATCCCTCCATGCCAGCTTTGAGGATCATTGTCTGGATTCCCATTTACGGCATACGCGACATTGATATTAGTGTCTGAACCGTTTGTAATTAGTTTTAGGGCCGATAGGCCTTGGTAGGCATCTGTGACTTTCAGACAGTTTGCAGGGGTTTTATAGTATAAAAATGCTTTGTTGTTCGAAGTCCTGTAGTTTTGAGGTTCTTCATACGATAAACTACTCCAGGTTTCAAAATCTCCGTTTGGGACAGAAATTTGAGCATTTATACTCCAGCCTGCTAAGGCGAGTATTGCCAATAGTACAGTTTTTTTCATTTTTTTTGAAATTAGGGTTTTTACGTATTTGAATGGTTTTATAGTTTGTTATCAATCAATTACTTAATTTCCCGTTTTAACTGTTTTCCTTTTATTCAGCAACTTAACTATCCGGAATGTTTCCCCTCCTACATGCTTACCATAAATCTGATGATCATTATTTGCTGAATTGATACTAAAAATTTAATAATCATTAATACAATCTAATTACCGGATTGCTGTTAATGAATACTTATCATTTTGTTGTCTTCATCAAGAAGAAGTAAATATAAAGAAAGAATGATGATTTGCCTTATCAGATAATAAAAGATATAAACAGCAGGCTGTTTATAACCCATGTTCATTAGCTACCTGTAACTTTGAAAGATTCAGGCGCTGTGATTATTGTTTTTGATGAAAATATCGGAATTGCTAAGTGAATTGATATTTGAAATGGATGTGAGTTGAATGGGCGGAAATTAAATATTCGCATCCTGAATAAGTTCTCCGGATACACGACAAATGAGTAAATGTAAGAGGTTATTTTACACGCATAAGTGCATGCTTTTTCCCCGTTTCCATAACATAGGGCACTTTTTCTTCCATCACATTACTGGTATCGAGGCCGTAGGTACGGATGTCGGAGGTCGAAATTTTGGCAAGCCACAAAAATACATCAAGTATAAACTGCTTGAAGGGCGGGAAATCAAAATCGTAATTTTGAATACGCCGAATAATGACATAATAAAAATCGGCCTGTATATGATGTTTATGCAGGGCTGTAAACTCCGATTCGAGGCTAACTTCTTTACTCTGTACCAATTCGTCAAGTACCTGCTTAAAAAACAGATTGATGCGGGGTTGTACTTTGAATCCCAGCCTGAACTCGACACGGATCAGTACAACAGGAATAATGTTTTCGACTGAATATTCAAGGGTATGAGGTTCGTCGGTGATATGTACATGCAACAGCCAATAGGTGCTGGCTCTCTTGGGGCTTTTATTGAAAATGGAGAATAATATTTTTGATTCAATTTTACTGTGGTGATTGGCCAGAGTTATATAAACCAGGTTTGTGGCAAACAACGGGACTGAATCATCGCGGCTAAGATCCCGAAGCGCATCGGCATTCTCACTGATATCAACATAACGGGTAAACTGGTTCTTGATAGCCCGGCCTTTGTGCCAGGCATACATCACAAAAGCTATCATCCCTGCCAGGATAAAAGTTAACCAGCCTCCATGAACGAAATTGCCCAGATTGGCCACAAGAAAAGTTCCTTCGATGGCAAAAGATAAAACCACGAAAATAAATATGGTGATAGCTTTCCGATGGATTCGCTGCATAAAAAATGCCATTAATATGGTAGTCATCAACATGGTGACTGTAATTGAAAGCACATAAGCCGCTTCCATGTTGGCTGAACTTCGGAAAATAAGCACCACCACAACCACTGCAATAAACAGCAACCAGTTTACGGATGAAATATACATCTGTCCCTTATGGGTAGTAGGGTAGGATATCCGCACTTTCGGCCAGAGGCTTAACTGAATAGCTTCACTAACAATGGTATATGAGCCGCTGATAAGCGCCTGGCTAGCAATTATAGCAGCTACAGTTGCCAGTATTACCCCAAATGGAAGGAACCAATGTGGCATCATGGCAAAAAACGGGTTGGGATAGAATTCGGATACCTGGGGATTAGCCAGTATCCAGGCTCCCTGTCCCAGGTAATTCAAAACCAGCGCAGTTTTAACATAAATCCAGCTGATACGGATATTCCTGATGCCGCAATGTCCCATGTCGGTGTATATTGCCTCGGCTCCGGTGGTGCATAGAAAGACTGCTCCAAGCAACATGAATCCACGGGGGTGATGCGACAACAACTCAAATGCATAATATGGATTAAAAGCTTTTAATATGATGGGCATATGAACAACCTGCACCAACCCCAGGATGCTTAACATCACAAACCAAAGAAGCATAAGGGGGCCGAAGGATTTTCCAATGGCAGCGGTTCCGAATTGCTGTACTAAAAAGAGCGCAGCAACAATCAAAAGCGCAATTGGTAGAATTTCGAGGGTTGGATATTGCAGCTTTAATCCTTCAACAGCCGAAACAATGGTAATTGACGGTGTTAAAATGCCATCGGCCAGCAAGGCACTTGCTCCAATAATTGCAACAGCAAAAAGTCCTTTCTTCCTTTTCCGTACCAGGGCATAAAGCGCAAGAATACCACCTTCGCCACGGTTGTCGGCTCTTAGTATTATATATAAATATTTTATGGTTGTCTGCAGGGTTAACGTCCAGATAATACAGGATACAGCACCGATAATCATATCAACAGAAATGAAACCCTGCGAACCCGCAAGTATAGCTTTCATTACATAAAGCGGGGAAGTGCCGATAGCGCCAAAAATAATACCCAGGGTAATAATAATACCCGACGCCGATAATTCACTTTTATTCTGTATTGATCTGATTTTCATTTATTAAATCGATCTGAAATATCTACAGGCCAAAAGTTCGGAGATTTTTTTCTCAGTAACTGGTATGTGAAATTGCCAGTCAACATTTTAACCTTAAGAAACATCATTATAAATTTGGGTAAGGAAAGACAAAGATAAAATTTTAATCTAATATTGTTGCCTATTACGAATCCAATAAGATTGTCGAAATGTTTTATCAAGTAAGCGATGTAATGATGCATACAATAAATCATTAAGAATAATACTCAAACTTGTTGCTCGTTTTTTTTTAATTCAGAAGCAGGAAAAGCATATTTTTATTTCTAACTTTCTTTCTCCCGGAATTTATATTTGAAAGTACCCTCACCAGTCGAATTTTCGAAGTTATTTTGAATTTTGGTTTGATCATCAGTATTCACTTCCTCCTGAATTTCTGATTGTTCACTGTAATCCATATCAACGTCTTCGGTTTCGTCATCTTCGTCCCACTTGTAAATCTTACGCTGAGGACCTTCATCGCGGTATGCAAAAGCTATCAGTATTCCTGCCAGTCCTCCCAGCAGGTGTGATTCCCACGAAATGTTTTTACCTGGAAAGAAATCGGGCGAAATACCCCAAACCAAACTGCCATATAAAAAGACTACCAGCAGTGAAAAGGCCATCATCCGTGGCTCCCGTCGAAGCAATCCTCCCATAAAGTGAAATGTAGCCAGCGCATATACTACACCCGATGCGCCAATATGTATTCCTGTATCTTTTGCAAAAATCCATACCCAAAGCCCGGTTACCAGCCAGCATAGGATAAAAATAGCTTTCGCTTTTTTACCGTAATAGTAAAACAAGCCGGAGGATAACAAAAACAAAGGGACCGAATTTGACGAAAGATGTGCCCAATCGGCATGAAGGAGCGGTGAAAATAAAATGCCACGCAATCCCTGCACCGTTTGTGGCTCCAGACCGTAATCAGCAAACGAGGTCTGGAAACCGACTTCAATTAATTTGATTGCCCAAAGCAACAAAATTAAAAGCGCAGGAAAAACCATGCTGCTATAAAATCTCCGTTTTTCTTCCTCATCCATACGTTAAAATTGCTTCACTAAAGTACTGCTTTTTGTGAGGCAACTGAATTTGATCGATACAAAATAGGATTTAGGAGTTAGGATTTAGGGGTTAGGGATCTGATTCTGAATTTCGTTAGTACGACTAATAACTTTTTTCCATTAACTTTTAACTTTTTTTATTAACCATTAAGTATTTTCCATTAACCATTAACTCATTGTTTCGGTACTTTCGGATTTACAATGGTGAACACACGGTTAATGGTAAAGCCCAGAAAAATACCGCCATCAGTCCATTTGTTGGTGGTTTCAGTAATAAATGCCCTTTCGAACATAGGCTGCGCATTGGTAAGCCTGAACTGGAATACGTGGCCGCCAGTTTCCAGATCGACTCCTACCGACAGGCAATTGCGGTACTTGGCAGTTTCGGTTGCTGAAACAGAATAAGAATTGACAAACCCGGGAATCTGGTAAAAATACTCGGCATTTACAGAAGTACGTTGGGCAACCTTATACCTTCCTCCAATGCCTATAGACACATTATCATTGTTATCACCACGGGTTTTTACAAGGTTTTTATGGATGTAAGTCGGTGTAATCTGCAAGGAAAAAGAATTTGAGAATTTCCGGGCGATAAGTAATTGTGCTGAATATGACATACGCGATGAAAAATAGTTTGTACGTGAAGGATCGGTAAAATGCATCGAATTCAGGAAAGAGGCTCCATAAAACGACATGGAGACGGGCATATTCTTCTCGCCTGTGCTCTGCCTCACTATTTTGGCTTTTAGCGAACCATCAAATGTCTTTTCGTACGAACTCCTGCCAATTCCAACGCTAAGCCAGTCGTTAACGCCATATTCAAGTCCGAGCCTGATGGTCGATTGATCCA
>Ga0335397_10007926_pt1 | contig 13436 bp, 8 predicted proteins | sample MAT04_FD_205740 | JGI IMG/M metagenome (GOLD analysis project Ga0335397, IMG submission 205740) | Freshwater microbial communities from Lake Fryxell liftoff mats and glacier meltwater in Antarctica - MAT-04 (spades assembly) (version 2) ...
CTCGTCATGCTTGGGCCCGATGCAGACCCCGTTGTGAAGCTCGCCAATCGAACGCTGGGCGGTGCCCTGAAATCCGAGGCCGGCCGGCACCGGACCCAGAACGAAGGCGCCCGCGCCGTCGCCGAAGTTCACCGAGCCCGTGTCATCGGGATCCGAGAGCCGGGAAAGGGTGGTCGAGGTCACCACCAGCACATACTTCGCGGCACCTGAACGAATCAGCGACTCACCGAGGAACATTGCCGTGAGCGACGAGGCGCACGCAGCGTCGACCCCCATCGCGAGGGCACGCTTCGCGCCGAGCGCCGCCTGAATGATGCCCGCGTTCGGCGGCATGCACTCGTCGGTAGGCATGGAGAAGGAGAGGATGACATCGAGCTCGCTTGCGTCGATGCCGGCGCGACTGACCGCCTGGCGAGCGGCTGCGATTTCCATCGACGAGGGACGCAGCCCCTCTTCCAACACCCGGCGTTCGATCGAGCCGCGAAAAGGGTCGTGGTAGGTTTCGAGCATCTGCTTCAGCTGGATGCGCTGCGCAGGCGTCTTCGCCCGCTCGAGGAAGACTTCTGGCGTGGTGACATCGAGCTTCGCGCGCTCGGCGAACTGTTCGGTGAACGAGGCAGGCCACCAATCGTTGCGACGGACCTGCTGCGGCACGTGCATGCCAACGCTCAAGATTCCAACTGCGGAGTTGTTTTTCATGGGCAGTCTCAGGACGCGAAGTTCTTCAGCTGGGCAACCCGGCCGTGCAGCGGAAACGCGGAGGAGGGGTCGATGTCGAGGTCCAGCACCAGGGGCATGTCGCTGTTGAGCCACTCGGCTGGAATTGCTTCCAGATCCTGGCCGCTGCGAATGGTGACGCCTCGGGCCCCGACGGCGCGGGCCAGCTGGGCGAAGTCAGTGCGGGGGCCGTCCATCGCGCTCACCCGGCCGAAGATCTTGTTCATCCCCGACTCGACCATGCGCATGCGGGCGTCGTTGAAGATGGCGAAGACGACGCCGATGCGGCTCTGGACGCAGGTGGCGAGCTCCATGCCGCCCATGTGGAAGCCCCAGTCGCCGCAGATCGAGAGCACCGGGCGATCGGGGTGAACGACCTTGGCCCCGATGGCGCTGCCGATGCCCGAGCCCATCGCCCCCATGCCGGTGGCGCAGAGGAAGGAATTGGGCTTGTCGATCTTCAGGTAATGCAGCGCGAAGATCAGGTGCTCCCCGATGTCGCTCGTGAAGATCGTCTCCTTCGGCATGATCCCCTGCAGCACATGAACGGCCCGGGCCGGATGCATCGGCGACGACTCGGCCAACGTGTCCTGCTCTTTGAGGTAGGTGACACCGCGGGTCGGCATTTCCGAACGGCGGCGGGTGATCTTCGACACCAGCGACCGCAGCACGAGGTGCGCCGGGCCGATCAGCCCGTAGTCGACCGCGTAGTTCTTGCCGATCTGCGCGCCGTCGATGTCGATCTGGATGAAGGTCTTCGTGGGCTGAAGCACAGGGCTCCAGCTGTTGGTGCCGGGCTCGCCCAGGCCGCAACCGACCGCGATCAGGGTGTCGAAGCCCTGATCGAGGTACTCGGAGGCCGATGGGTGACCCCCGTGGCCGAAGATTCCGAGCGACAACGGATCCGTTTCGGGGAACAGGCCCTTCGCCCGCGGGGTGGTGGCGACGGGGATGTTGAGGGTGGCGGCCAGCGTGCCGATCAACCGGGCGGCCTCGGGGTGACGCGCGCCCGAGCCAGCGAGGATCAACGCCCGCTTGCTGTTCTGCAGGGCGTCGGCCGCCTCAGTGATGATCTCTTCGTCGAGGGTGAACTGGGTCGAGACGTGGGTCGCCGAGCGCGTGGCGGGCACCTGCTGGTTGCCGACGTCCAGGGGCAGCGAGAGGAACACCGGGCCCTGGCGGCCCGACAGCGCGGTGGCGACGGCCTTGCGGACGATGCTCGCCGCGGCGCGCGGGTTGGTGATCTGCGCCGAGAACTTGGTCACGCTGCGCACCATGCCGAGGATATCGAGCTGGCCCGAGGTGCCTTCCTGCAGGGCGCCGCGGCCGAAGTTGGTGCGCGGCACCTCGCCGCCGATCGCAATCATCGGCACGCCGTCGGCAAACGCCGAAGCCAGACCGGTGAGCGCGTTGGTGATGCCCGGGCCCGACGTCATCAGCAGGCAGGGCAGCGAGCCGCCGACCTTCGAGTGACCCATCGCCATGTAGGCGGCGCCCGTCTCGTGCCGGGTGTTGATGACCCGCAGGTTCGGGTGATCGACCAGCGAGTCGTAGATGGGGCAGATGGCCCCGCCGGGGATGCCGTAGAAGGTGGTGACGCCCAGCTCTTCCAGCGTCTGCACGATCACATCGGCGACGCGCATCGTGGCGCGCGCAACCGGCGCCGAAGCCCGCGGAGCCGGCGGCTCGACAGGGACAGCCGGCGGAGCCTCCAGTTGAAAGGGTGGGACTTGTTTGAGTTGTGTGATCGCCATTCGGGGAGCGCTGGGTACCACTTTCGAAGTTGGGAGTGCCATGGGGGGGTCCATTTTGCACGGTGCGTACCGTTTGACCTGTGGGCGAAGGGCGCACGGATCCCGCCACGTTGCCTACGGGTCACCCCCTTCGGCGCAAGGTCAAAGCTGACTTTTCTGTCGGCAGCGACCCACCCACCATCAGCCGCCCGGATTCGGGGGTCAGCGGTTGTAGGTGCGCTGCCAGGCCTTCAGTGACCCGCCCACCTCGACACAGGCGCGGGGGGTCTCGGCCCCCTCGACGCGGTCACGCAAGGCATGAAGCTTCGCGATCACCTTCGGGTCCGGCGTGCCCTTCGGGGTCTTCGCCATCAGCTCGGTGTGTGTGTTCTCGAGGGTTTCGATCCACTTGCGCTGGCTCGCTTTCCACTGCGGGTCGGGGCTGCAGTCGCTCTCGTCGACGGGCGCCTTCGGCACGGTGACCAGGCGGGGAGCCGCAGTCGGCTTCGTGCCCAGGCGCGAGAGGTCGGGGTCAACGGCCGGTGGAGCCGGTTCGGCCGGTGGAGCCGGTGGAGCCGGCAGCGGCACCTCGACCACGTCGGCCGCCTCGGGAGGCAGGTTGTAGAGCCAATAGGCGAGCAGGCTGCCGACGAGAAAGAGCAGCAACAGCAGCAGGGCCACCAGCGGGTGACGATCGCGCAGGTCGACGGCCTGGGTCGGGTTCTTCACCCGCTCGGGCAGCCGTGAGGTGATCTGCGATGCGGCCGGCATCGGGGTCGGGCCGCCCACCGAGCTGTCGATCGCGGCCGCGGCGGCGGGGGTGAGCAGCGGGTTGGCGACCTGGCGGGTCGACTGCTCGCGGAGCTCGCGAAGGATGCGGGTGACGGTCTGCCGGGCGATGTCGGCGGTGGCGGGCCGGGCCTCGGGGTTCTTCTCGAGCAGCACGGCGACCAGCGCGTCCAGCGAATCGGGCAGCCCGTTGACCTTCGACGACAGGCGCGGCGCGCGCTCGTAGACGTGCTTCTTCATCAGGTCGACGACGTTGTCGGCCGCGAAGGGCAGCTCACCGGCGAGCATCTCGAACAGCATCACCCCGAGGCAGTACAGGTCGGTTTGAGGGCTGGCGGCGAGTCCCCTCGCCTGCTCGGGCGCGATGTACTCGGGCGTGCCGGCCATCAGCGACGACTTGGCGCCGACGACTCCGACCGGGCCCACGACGCCGTCGAGCCCGACGGGCGCGTGCTTCGCGAGCCCGAAGTCGAGCACCTTCACGTTGCGCTCGCCGCTGGTCGCCAGCGACAGGAAGACGTTGCTGGGCTTCAAGTCGCGGTGAACGACGCCGGCTTTGTGCGCGGCGCCCAGGGCCGAGAGAATCTCGTCGATCAGCGGCAGCGCGCGCGCGGGCGACATCGAGCCCTCGCGTTCCATCAGCGACTCCAGCGGCTCACCCTCGAGGAACTCCATCACCATGTACTGCCGGCCGTCACTCAAGTTGCCGAAGCCGATGATCTCGATGATGCCGCGGTGCTTGATGGCCGACAGCGCCTGCGCTTCTTTCAAGAAGCGATCGGCCTGGTCCTTGTCTTCCATCATCTCGGGGCGAACGACCTTGATCGCGACCCGGCGGCCGATCAGCGGGTGCACCGCCCGGTAGACGATGCCCATACCGCCCGCGGCGATCGGCGCTTCAATCACATACTCGCCGACCTTCTGGCCGATGAGCGTGTCGGCCAGCGGCGGCATGGCAGCAGACAGCGGAGGCGTGGGCTGCGTGTCGCTGGGCATGCGGTGCTCGCCCTAAAAGCTGGAAGAGATCACGACCCCCGCGCCGCCGGGAAAAGGGGCCGGGCTGATCGTGGGCAGGCGCGGGTCGTCGGAATCCCGGCTCAAGAGGTAGAAGGTGACCGCGGTCGAGGCGGCCAGCGCGCCGACGACGAGAAAAGCGGTCGCCGCCGACGACTTGCTGTCGATGCCCTTCGCGATGCCGAGCTCGCCGTAGGGAATTGCGCCGTTCGAGACGTGCAGCGAGCTGCGATCGGCCGTGGCCGAGATGGCGAGCCCCGCCGAGGCGGCCAGCGAAACGACAGTCGCCGCGGTGAGCACATACGACGCGACGCGCATCGGCGGCGTGTTCTCGGGCGGCGGCGGCGGGGGCGGCTGGGTGAGCCTGAGCTCCTCACGGGTCGGGGCATCGGGCCTCGCCGCGTTCGGAGGGGGCGGCTCGACCTTCGGCTGCGCCGGCGGAGCGAGCGGCAGCGTGCCCAGCTTCAGCGACGCCACGAACTGTTCGAGCTGCGCGCGGGCGATCGGTACCAGCTTCGCGTTGTCGGGCTGGGTGAACTTGAAGACATCCGGCTGGCGCTCGACCTCGCCGTCGACGCGAACGACGTTGGCGAGCAGCTCCCACTCGTTGACCCGGCCGCCGCGGCGAAGCTCGATGCGCAGCGCGTGCACCGACGAGGTGTGATCGGCGATGTACGAGAGGCACCTGAACAGGTTCTCGGTCGAGCAGAAGGCCTGGCCCTTCTTCTTGAGCTCGGCGTCGACGTCACTCGGTGATGCGATCTCGACCTTGCCGACCGAGATGACGATGCCGGGCAGCAGCGCGGTGAGCTCTTCGCGGTCTTTGCGCGAGTCGACGCCCTCGAGCACCAGCGGGTGAACGGCGACGCGCGGCCGCTGGGCTTCGGCGAGCGCGGAAGAAGCGACGAGCAACGAGAGAACGAGGGGCTTCATCGGCAATCGAACTCCGCCAGCTGGGTGTCGGCGCTTCCCGAGTTTCGCGGGTCGCGTTGGTACTTCGGCCACTGCGCGGTGGTGTCGATGCCGCGCGAATCGACGATCACCGAGTACAGGGTGCGCGTGTTGCTGACCGCGTAGAGCACGCCCGGCCGCCCTCTCAATTTCAGGCCGTTCATGTCGCGGGTGCAGTCGATCGTCGGAGACGCGAGGAAGGAAATCGCGGTGGTCGAGAGCTCCCCCGTCCACTCAGAGATTGCGGGCGAGGTGCGCAGCAGCGACTGGATCTGCGGGTTGCCGCCGTTCGCGTTGACGAGCGCGAAGAGGCGCTGCCCTTCGCCGAGCAACGGGGTCGTGGCGTAGGTGCCGAGCACGGCGGGCAGCGACATCGAGACCCCGGCGTCGCGGGCGTAGACCTCGAGCTGGGCCTCGTGGCCGAGCCAGACGTCGTTCATCGGGCCGACGGCCGGGCCGGTGGGGTTGGTGACGACGTTGATCGCCTCGTCGACGGTGAAAGCCGCGCCCATCGTGGCCCGGTAGAGCGTGTTGGGAAGGTTGCCCGAGAAGCGGGCACCGACGAGCTGGGTCGCCGAGGAAAGCGCGGACACCTGACCCGAGGTGCCGAAGCCCAAGTTGCCGGGCGCCCAGTTGTTGTTGGTGCGTTCGACGAAGGTCAGCACCTGGTGGACGTCGTAGCCGCGCAGCTGCGGCTTGGTGTCGCCCGCGGTGACGAGGCCGCTGCCGTAAGTGAGGTTGCCGGGGAAAGGGACCTCGGCGTCGTTGCCGAAGTCGCGGCAGATCGAGAGCATGGACTGCGGGCGGATCTCGGCCAGCGACACCTTGCCGATCTGGAAGATGGCGTTCGTCGACACCAACCCGCCGAAGACCGCGAGGGAATGGGAGACGACGGGCGAGCCGGTGATGGGCGCGCTGCCCGGGCAAGAGACGATCTCGGTGCCTGCGGGGCGAACCGCGTAGATCTTCGAAGTTCCGCCCGAGTTGTTGGCGCCGACGTAGATGATCTCGGCCCCCGCGTCGGGGGGGCTGACCGTCGGCGAGGCCTCGACCATGCCGACCGCCAGCGCGAACTTCTCGAGGCCCGACGGTGAGATGCCGAACAGCTTGCCGTCGGTGGTGCCCTTGCTGCCGACGTAGATCGTGCCGTCCCAGCCGATCGCGGGGGTGGCCTTCACCTCGCCGTTGTCCGAGATGGTGCGGCTCCAGTTGAAGCGCGTGACCTTGATGCCGCCGTCGACGTCAGAGACGTTGCCGGCCATGTCGGTCGCGGTGACTTCGATCTTCATCGAGCCGCGGTACGCGTTCATCATCGGCTTCCACAGCTCGACGGTGAAGCAGGCGCAGTCGCCGGCGTCGCAGAAGGTGGTGCAGGCTTCGCGGGGGAACGTGGCATAGCCGCCGTCGGCGTTGATGGAATAGAGTCGCATCGAAGGCGCGATCAACGACTCGCTGCCCTTCACCTTCAGCTGCAGCGCCTGGTTGCGTCGCCAGGCGGTGTTGGCGAAGACGGCGTCGTTGCAGTCGAGCCCCGCGTCGGGGCAGTCGGCGATGGCTGGAAGCTCGAGCTCGAGCCTCGGCGGCTTGGAGTCGACGTTGACGGAAGTGGTGGCTTGGCCGCCGTCCAAGAACTTCGCGATCAGCGACCAGGTACCATCGACGGGAAGATTCACCGAGCCGAGGTAGCGGTTGGGCGCGGTGGCGACGACCGTGGGCATCAGCATGTTGGTCGCGCCCTGGCTCGCGGTGACGGTGACGGGCGGGAAGTCCGCGAGGGTGCAGTTGATGCCGACGACGACACCGAGCTCGAGCGCGATGCCCGCGTCTTTCGTGGTCGTCAGGGTCGAAGAAGGAGGCGTCATCCAGGCGAGCTGAGAGATGTTGCAGCCGCCCATCCCCCCGTCGCCCGTGCCCCCGCCGCCACCCGGCCCCGTGCCATCGAGGACGCAGTAGGTGTCGACGCAGTGCGCTCCGGTGCCGCAGCCGACATCTTCCGAGCACCGCGCGACCGGGTTGCAGCTCGAACAGCCTGCCAGCGCGATCAACGTTCCACCAATTACAACTTGTCGCATCGCCGCGCGTTCTACCAGCGCACGATCGCGGACGACAGAAACCCTCCCGAGGTTCACCGTGAGAACAATTTTCCGCTGCGGGTCAGGGGAGCGACGGGAGCAGGCTTCAGGCGGCGGCTTTCTTCGACTTCTTTGCCTTCTTTGCCTTCGGGGCGGGCTCTTCTTCGACGACCTCTTCGACCTCGACGACCTCTTCGATCTTCGGCTTCGCGACGGTGCGCTTCTTCGGCTTCGCGCTCAAGCCAGACTCTTCATACGCTGAGGCGACGGGAGCGAGCGCCGCTTCGGCCAGCAACCGCACCTGCTTCAACGGAACTTCGAGCGCGGCGGCGGCCTCGGCCAGCGCCTGGGCGACGGCGGCCGCCTCTTCTGCGGGCATCGGCTCGGGCGCAAAGCCCTGGCTCCAGGTGGTGAAGGCGCCGCGAAGCTGCTCGATGACGGGCGTGGCGAACTCGAAGGCCGGCGTCACCAGCAGCCGCCGTGCGTACTGGGTGTTGAGGCGCTTCTCGAAGTCGGCGGTGAACTTCTCGAACTCGGACTTGTCGGCGCGACGCAGCGACGCAAACTTCAGCTTCCCGAAAAGAGAGTCGAGCAGCGGCATGCGGCTGCCGGTGTGAAAGGTGATCCCCGCCTGCAGACGTTCGACCTCGTCGACGGCGCTGTTCTGCAGCTCGCTCAACTGCCCCGCGCGCACGACCTCGAGCTCGGGCAGACGCAGCGCCTTCTGCAGCAGCTCTGCGTGCGGCGCGCGCGCCTGTTCGAGCTTCGCGGTGGCGATGTCGAGCCAGCCCTTTTCTTCAGCGTGGCCCCGCGTCTTCGCGAGGCGGGCGGTGGCGGCGGCGAGGCGCTCGTGGATGACTGCGGCGAAGCTGACGGCGTCGAAGGACTCGAGGGTTGAGGTCATCTTGCCGGGAAGAACTACTCCGTCTTCGGCGGGCAGTCTTTGGGGATCTGCGCGAGGTCGACGAAGCCGACCTTCTCCATCCGGTGGAGGCCGTCGCACTTGTCCTTCAGCGCAGGGATGCGGTTGTCGGCCAGCAGGTCGGCGACGATCTGCGCGGACCTTTCGACGCTGGTGTCCATACGGATGCCCGCGGGCGCTGCGTCGAGCACCAGAAACTTCGCCGCGCCCGGCGCCGGGTCGTACGGCAGCCACTGCTCGCCCGGCTTGCCGTTGCGCGCGAAGTCACCCCAGTGCTGCATCATCGCGGCCGACAACGCTTCGCGCTCTACCCTGCCCTCTTCACCGAGGAAGGTGGCGAGCTGGCCTTCGAAGTGCCCGTGCGCGAACTGAATCTCCATGCCGTGCGCGGCGCCGAGGATCTTCGACAGGTTGGTGCCGAGCTTCGTTGGCAGCTGGTTCCAGTCGAACCGGTACGCGTAGACGGCCGGCGCGCCCGAGGCGATCATCGCCTCGGCGACGTCGTCGACCGCCTTCGCCTTCCACAACCGGCTCATCGTCTGCGACGTCGACTCATAGCGGGCCTCGTCGCGAATGCGCGGCAGCTTGCCGAAGAGCTTCCAGGTGTATTTGGGGTCGAGGAAGAGGAAGAGCTTCGCCTCGTCGTGGTTGCTGCCGGTGAGCACGGGCACCTGGTTCCAGCCCGGCTTTCCGAAGGCGACCGCCCACGGCTCGGCCGGCTCGACGGTGCCATCGGGGAACACCAGCGGCATGTCGAGCATGCGCAGCGACGCGTCGGCGTTGCCCTTCAGGTAGGCGCGAACGATCTCGGCGCCGGACTTCGCGCGCAGCCACGCGGCGATCTTCGCGGGCCCCAGGTCTTCGGCCTTCTTCTTCGCCGCCGCACGGTCGGCCGCGCCTTCCGCGATCAACATCCGCGCGACGACTTCGTTGGTGCTGTTGCGGTGGCCGGGAGCTTTTGCGTCGTCGGTGTAGTTCTCGGCGATCGCCATCGTGCCCTTCGCGAGCACCGGGCTCTGCGCGATCGCGCGGTGAAAGAGGCCCTTCGCGCGCGCAGACAGCAGCAGCGAGTACACGTTCTGCCCGCCGGCCGACTCGCCAAAGATGGTGACGTTGCCCGGGTCGCCGCCGAAAGCCGCCGCGTTGTCGCGCACCCACTCGAGCGCGCGAATCAGATCCAGCGTGCCGTAGTTGCCCGAGTCTTCGACCGCGTCGCCTTCGCCTTCTTTCAGCGCGGCGTTCTTGAACCAACCCAGCGGCCCGAGCCGGTACTGCACCGAGACGCCGATCACCTTCTGGGCGGTGGCGAGGTGGCCGAGGTCGTAGGCGGCGGCGCTGCCGAGGCTGTTCGCTCCGCCGTGGATCCAGACCATCACCGGCAGCCGGGCTTCGCCCTGCGGAACCTTCGCGGGCTCGAACTTCGGCGCCCACACGTTCAAGTACAGACAGTCTTCGGTGCCGAGCACGTCGCCGTCGGCTTCTTCGTTGGTGACGAAGACGGTCGCGGGCTGCACGCAGGCGCTCTTGAAGCGCGTCGCAGAGAGCGGCGTCGTCCAGCGCTCTGCCGCCTTGGGGGCACGCCACCGCAGCGGGCCGACCGGAGGCGCCGCGAAAGGAATGCCGAGCCACGCGTGGCTTTTGTACTTGCCTTCGCCGCCGATCACTTCGCCGTCGGCGAGCGACCGCTTCGTCTCGTCGGAAGTCTGGACAATCGACCACGCGGGCTTGACCGAGCTGCAGCCCGCCAAGAAGAGGAAGAGTGCGGCGCGCCTCACTTGAAGTCACCCGCCGACCACTGGAACCCGTCGGGCAGCTCGGGCTTCGCGGTGGGGTCGACCTCACCGAACTGGTTCATCGGAAACAAGCTGACCTCGCGCGTCTGCGCCGAGTTCTGCGGCGGGCGGTACGGCACCTTTCCCTTCGGCTCGGCCTTCTCGAGCTTCTTCAGCAGCGAAGCGATCGCCGGATCCACTTCCCGCAACCGGAACCCCGTCGCCATCGCCGACTTCAGCGACTCTTCGGCTTTCGCGTTGTCCTTGTTCTTCAAGTGCACGAGCGCGAGGTCGTAGTGGGCCCGGCCGCGCATGCGCCACTGGCCGGGCTTCGTCGCGCGGGCCAGCGCTTCTTCGTAAAGCGGCTTCGCGGCGGCGGCGTCACCCTTGCGGAAGCTTGCCCAGCCGAGGCGAAGAAAGACGTCGGCGCTCGCTTCGGGCAGCGGCTTGAGCTGCTCGAGCACGGCGACGGCCTCGTCCCACTGGTTCGCGTCGATGTAGCAGTTGGCCAGCTGCAGCTTCGCGTCGCGGCTGTTCGGGTTCGCGGCGACGACTTCTTTCGCCAGTGAAATCGCCTCGGGGAACTTGCCCTGCCGCGCCAAAGACCGCGCGAGGCGGGTGCGGATGAACGGATCATTCGGCACCAGCTCGCCGTACGCCTTCCAGGCTTCCGACGCTTTCGGGTGCTCGCCGAGGGTGTCGAGCAGCTCGGCGAGGTAGCTGCGCGCGAGCAGAAAGCCGGGCTGGCTGGCGATCGCCTCGCGCAGCACCGCTTCACCAGCGGCGGGCGACTCGTAGCGGGTGACGAGCCAGAAGCGCGCCTGCCAGGCCAGCGGCTGCTTCGCGTCGGCGGGGTCGACCAGCTTCAGCGCCTTCACCGCGCGGGTGTCGTCGCCGAGGATCGCAAAGGCGAGCGCGAGGCCAGCCTGCGCTCCCGAGAAGCCGGGGTCGTCTTTGGCTGCCTTCTCACAGGCTTCGACCGCGACGCGCAGCTCGGTTTCGTCGAGCACGGTCGGGTTCTCGATGCCCGCGGGCTGCCGCATCAGCGTGCCGTAGCATTGGGCAAAGCTGCGCATCGCGTTGTCCGACAGGGTCGAAGGCGGCACATCTTGCAGCACCAGCGGCTGCTTCTTGTCGGTGATGACGAGCTTGTAGAGCGTCATCGCCAGCGCATCGCCCGCGTCTTCCACCGACTTCACCATCGCGTTGCTGACGTCGAGCTTCTGCGGCGTCACCTTCACGGGCTTCTTGCCAACGGGCTGCGCGGTGGCGGTGAGCGCGTAGCCTTTGGGGTCGGTGGTCAGCTGGCCGTAGACGAACGCATCGGCGCCCAGGCGCCTGGCGACGCGCTCGGCGTCTTCGGGTGTCTTCAGCTGGTCGGCCTTGAGGCCCTCGCCCGACAGCATCGAGAGCACCTGCTTGATGTGCGGAAGGGCGAACTTGTTGGTGGCGAGCAGCTGGCCGTAGGCGCGGGCCTGGATGAGCATCGCGAGCTCGCGGGCGGCGGCGTCGTCACTGGCGGGCGGCAGCACGACGAGCACGGGCAGGCGGCCAGCGGACCTGGTGCCTGCGTCCTGGGCGAAGGCAACGGTTGAGAGAAGGCCAGTGAGGATCACGCCCAACCGCAGAGTCGTCGTCATTCGCAGATCATGCCTCGGCCCGGGGCTCTGTTGCATCACTCCCGAGGTCGCACCCACCGCGCGCGGCGAAGGCCGACCGCGCTTCTCAGCAGCAGAAGTCGCTGCGGCTCCGTGCGCGCGCGAAGAAACGGCTGAGCGACTTCCCGGCGTGGAAGGCCGAGGAGGCGCTGAAAACAAAGCAGCGCCGGCAAGCCGCCTGCCCTCTCTGCCAATGTGACTGAGACAAAAGCCCTTCGTAGTTTAGTGAGCAGGGCGATGGAGTTGTCGTTCATGTTTCGGTTGATCAGCGTTGATTCTCGAAGTCGTCGAGCTGTTGTCGAGTGTTAACTCTTGCGGTGAAGATTGTCGCACGACAACTGCGCCTCGCGCCGAACATCTGGGTCCGGATCGACCCGAAGCAACCGAATCCGATCAAGACACCGTTGTCGCAAAATTGCGTCGGTAGTGGTGCGCGCGAATCGCTCCAATCCGTGAGGCATCAAGGCGCGTGAGGGCATCCGCAGCGTCGCTGAAAGCCGAACGAGTTGTTCCAGTGACCGTTCGTCGCAGTATCGGTCACCCAAGATTTCGGCGATCAACATTGCTCCGGTCGAATCGCTTATCTGGTAGCAGGCAGCATCAAGAATGGGTCTCAGTTCTTCGTGCTGTGAGGGTGAAAAATACTCCCAGTCCAACCGCAGAACCAAGAGAAGTTCGTACGTCTCAGGCGTTCGAATATACGGGACGTCTTGGAGAACTATTGTCAGCTCCGTAAACACATCGCTTGCCACGTCATCTGACATAACGAGATAGTCGTGAAACTCTTCCACCAGGACGCCGACAATCTCGGGCTGGTTCACTGCGGCCTCCCGAAGCCTGCGTAAAACTTCAACGCTTTGGCGCGTGGATTCGTTCTCCACGATCAAAATCCCGTTGCCGCAGAGGCGGCGACGTAGGCCACGAAAACGACGATCCCAGACAGCGTGACGGTCATTGGCGTCAAGGCTGGGCCGGTTTCGGTGGCCTGTGGAGGAAACGCGAAGCTGGACGCAGTGGCGATTGCACCTGGCGGCCCGCCACCGCATTTGTCCGCGTACTCCTCCTTGGCGTTTTTCAAGTAGCCTTTTACCTTCTCCAGCAATCTGCGATGGCCCCTCATGCTCTTTCTCGGCGCCGATTCGTCGCCTGCGCAAGCCTCGGGAAGACCTCCTTTCAGAAGGTCCGCTTCGCGCTCAGCTATTTCCGTCTTCAGGTTCCCGATACTCTTTGCCAACTTGACACACAATTGCTTCCATTTTAGATTAAGCCCAGTCGGATCGGCGTAGTAGATGGGATTGTTCAACGCGTAAGAATAGGCCGGGGTCGACAAGCCTGCCGCGGCCATCGCCACGGCATAGCTGGGCGACTGCACGAGAGGCTCCGCTTGGAGGTACCTCCCAAGCCTCGCTGAATAGTTTCGATTCCAGTTTTCGTGTTGCTTGGTCTCTTCGTTGAACCTTGCACGGTTCTCGGCCCGTATCCCGCAACCTTGCAGTTCGGGCAAGACAGCCAGCCGCTCAAAGGGCTGAAACTCGACTATCGCGCTCATTTCGCGCTTGTTGACCTCGACGAGCGCCTAAACAACTACGTCAAAGTCACCAACTCCCTCGACGCAGCGCTGACGGCTCCGATTGGAGGGGGCTCTCTGGGCGACACCTGGACCTCGTGGGTCAATCTCTTTGATGGCGTCGCGCGGTTGCGGTTCTACAAGGACGCCCAATGCTCGCAGGACTGCGGGATGTACCTTGGGACGCAGCAGCGCGAGTACCAGTACCGTCGTTACGACGCCGCCGCGACGCCGTTCTTCC
>Ga0335397_10007928_pt1 | contig 13436 bp, 9 predicted proteins | sample MAT04_FD_205740 | JGI IMG/M metagenome (GOLD analysis project Ga0335397, IMG submission 205740) | Freshwater microbial communities from Lake Fryxell liftoff mats and glacier meltwater in Antarctica - MAT-04 (spades assembly) (version 2) ...
CTGATCTAACCCGTAGGAATTCTTGTTGAAATAGGCGGTCGGGAGGCTGGCGCAGATGCCATAGGGGGCCTTATCCATGTAAGTGGAAATCGGCAGCTTGTCTTTGAGCCACAAATTCTGGACATTGGCAATGAACTGCTGGCTGACATCCACCTCACCGGCTTTGAAGGCGATATCGCCGGCGGTGTTATCTTTGAAGATATTGTGAGCCATGTACTTGGGGGGAGGCAGCTTGCCCCACATGGACTTATCCTGACCCCAGTATTTATCATCACGAATCAGGACGGTCTTCAGATCGTCTACATAGAATTTTTTGTAAGGACCAGAGGAAACCACATCGGCGCCGACATCGGCTTTCAGTTTGGTGGCATCGCTGCCGGTACGGGCTTCCAGCTTCTGGGTCCATGCTTTTTGGAACACATAGTTATCGCTGACGAAAGAAGCGATCAGCAGCGGATTGGCAGCTTTGCCGTCCTTACCCAGCTTGCCCTTGACGACCACGGTCTGAGGATCGAGCGCAACAACGGTATCGATGTAATCTTTGTTGCCAACGCCGGTAGCGGTTTCATACTTAACGTTGGTAGCCCAGGTGTAGGCGACATCATCCGCGGTTATCGCGGTGCCATCGCTCCACTTCGCGGCAGGCTTGATCTTGAAGGTGATCTCGGTGCGCTTGTCATTCCATTTGTAATCGCCATCGGCCAGCAGAGGAGACTGCTTGCCGGTCAGCATGTTGTAAACGTAGGGGGTTTCGAAGACGACAACCCGGGCATTGGCGCCCTGAGAAATGGTCCAGTTGTTGTTGTTGGAAGAGTATGGGTTCCAACCAACTATCGCACCCCATTGATACCCATTGAAGTACAGGGTTTCTTTGCGGGGCAGAGCCTTCACCACGGCGGCGATGGCGGGATCGACGGTGGGAGCCGCGGTGGGGGCAGTTGTAGCAGTGGCAGCGGGCGCCGTGGTGGCAACCGGGGCCTTGGTGGCTTCAGGGGCCTTGGTGGCTTCAGGGGCCTTGGTGGCTTCAGGGGCCTTGGTAGCTTCGGGGGCCTTGGTGGCGACGGGTACAGCGGTGGGCGCTACGGTGGGGGTAGTAGCCGGGGCGCAGGCGGCCAGGGCGGTTGCACCGGCGGTGAGTATGGCACCCTTCAATAACTGGCGACGTGAAATCTTTTTCTGTTCCATTCTAGTACTTCTCCTTCTAACGGTTTGGGAAATGAGTGAAAGTATTTTGAAACAAGGGGACTTACCTATTATATCTCAGATATCTTATTCGTATTCCTCCTTCTATTCATAGTTGGCGCAGGTGCTGTCTTCAATCCACGACAGGCAGCCCTGCGACGGAAAGCGCAATACTGGCAGGCACAGCCATTACCGAATTGCGCTCGATCAGGCGCGGGTGGAGGGTAAGCGTGGCGCGGGCCGAATTGGGCTGCTCGCTGCGGTTCATCAGCATACAAACCGCCAGTCGACCCATCGCGATCTTATCCACCTGCATGGTGGTCAGGGGTGGGATGACACTCTCGGAGAGGAGAATATCGTCAAAGCCGATAATAGCCAGGTCTCCACCCACTCGCCGGCCCCGTTCCACCACCACATGCATGGCGGTGATGGCGATAAAGTCATTCACACCCACCAGGGCAGTCAGCTCAGGGTGCTGGCTGAGCAGCTCGCGGGCCGCCGCGATGGCTTCGTCGCGATCGCTGCGGCAATCGACAAAAATGGCCTCTTCGATCTGGTAATCGCGTAAAGCCCGGGCAAATCCTTTGCGGCGCGAATCAAAGCTGGGGTAGGAGGTATTGGCGGATCCGCCAATAAAGCCGAGCTTGCGGTGGCCTTTTTCGATCAGATATTGGGTGGCCTGATAAGCGCCCTGCTCGTTATCGGAAAGGATCTGGTCATAGGTATGCTCATCCCTGTCCTGGTACGAGTCGACCAGCACCACCGGCAGAGCGCATTGATCGAGCATCTGGCGCAGCATCTCGTCGACCCGCACACCCAGCAGCAGCAGTCCGTCGGCGCCCCCATTTTCGATCAGGCCGGGCAATTCTACGGGCCTGAGGTCAGGATCCACGCACATGGTGGCGTAGAGCAGGTTGAGGTTGTTCTGGCGGCAGGCCGATTCGATGCCGGCGACGACGTGGGAGTAAAAATGATCGCTGCGCGGAATCTCGTCTGAGCGGGTGCGCATCACCAGGCCAACGGTGCGCAAGAGGCCCATCTGGTTGAAGGTGGTGGTGCGCCGGGGGTTGTATCCCAGACGGCGTGCAGCATTGAGCACTCGCAGGCGAGTCTCGGATGGCAGACCAGGCTTGTCGCTAAAGACGATCGAAACCGTCGAGAGTGAGACACCACTTTCGCGAGCAACGTCCGCCATTTTGACTCGTGAGCGCTGGTTTTCAGCCATAACGACACCCATGCACGATTACGAAATTTTATCGAAAAATATCGGGGAATAGAGAATTTTTACTAAACTCTGGTTAGAGTATACTAAACTCTCTAATAAAAGTCAATAGGGAGCGCTCCCAATTTTCCCACCCGTTTGATATTACCCCATGAAACGCCCTGCAAGAACACCCTTCTCATTCAAAGGACTGTCGTTGCTGTTGGCGGCGGTACTACTGCCCGCCGGTTATGCCGCGCTGACCCCCACCCCGGTGCTGGCAGCGCGCCTGTGGAGCGCCGAACCTTGTCGCCGACCGCCTCTCTTCTTTTACGGCGTGATTCGCTAACCGGGTCTCCGACTCTGGCCTGCCAGGCTGAATGCGCCCGACATGGGTATCAACCAGGCTGCACAGGCCCCAGTAGTTTGAGATCATCTTGCGCCAGTCAGCTTCAGTTTTCAGGGGCAGGGCCGGGCCTTGCTGTTCATAGGTTTCAGAAAATAAGGGTACATCCGCAGACAGCCACAGATTATTTTCTGTCAAACCATGGGGATGCGGGTCGAGGCCGCGCGGATCCTTCGGTTACGGGTCACCGTCACCGTTTTTGCCGTGCCCGGGTCCCCCACATTCGGTTGGATCACCCTAACATCGGCCAGGTGGGGCACCAGAAGCAGACCCGCCTTGGTCTAAGCCCCGCTGGCATATAAGGTTGGACGACTGGTAGAGTTTGTGAAAGTCGGGTAAACTGTCATCGTAGGCAGCTCCGGTCTATTTTCGTAATGGAATTACAGCTCAGAGGCTATCTGAATTGCTATCGTTTTGTAAAGGTACTATTTTTCGTTTCTAAAACCTGCCAAAAATAGCCTCCGCCACAACATCCAACGCTTGCAGCCTAAAAAACACCCCGGTCAGGATTCATTGAGGAAAACATGACCCCATCCGCAGCGGCCACAGCCCCAGAACGTAAGCCCCTATCGCAGTTCCAACAGGCCATGCTCAGCTTCTATTGGTTTGCCATCAACGTGCAATGGTCGGCGGTGTTGATTGTCTTGATGCCCAGCCAGATCAAATTGGCGGTAGGCAATGAAGATAAGGGCAGTGCCCTGGGGATTGCCCTGGCGATCGGCGCGCTGCTTTCGATGATGATCGCGCCCGCTTTTGGGGCCCTCTCCGATCGCATTCGCCTGCCGGGCGGGCGGCGCAAGCCCTGGATGGTAATCGGCACGATCGGCAACAACCTGGGCCTGCTGGGGTTGGCTTACCTGATCCGCCCTGGGGAAACACCTTCACTCGTCGGCTGGATCCTGGCATTCCTGGTGGTGGAACTGTTCAGCAACCTGGCCAGCGCGCCCTACAGCGCCCTGATCCCGGATATTGTGCCCGCCAACCAGCGCGGTTCCGCCTCCGGCTGGATGGGCTTCATGAGCGTGTTGGGCATGTTTGCAGGTGGTGTGCTGGGGTTTCTGCTCGACAGCCTGGGGGGTATTACCGGCATTTACCTGATCCTGATTGGCGTGATGTTTGTGGGGTTGCTGGTGACCTTCTTTGGCGTGAAAGAGCCGGAAGTGTACGCCGTGCGCCCGGTGACCGGCATGCAATTTTTGCACGGCCTGATTGAACCCTTCCAAAGCTCCAATTTCACCTGGGTGTTTTTGACGCGCCTGCTGGTGACGATGGGCTTTTACACCATTCAGGAGTTCCTGCAGTATTACATGGGCGATGTGATCGGCGCGCCGTTTGTGCTGCCCGTGCTGGGGCAGGTGGCCGATGCGCCCGAACAGGCGGCTTCTTTCTTCCTGATTTTGCTGCTGTTTGGGGCCATTCTCAGCACACTGGTGGCGGGAGTGCTTTCGGACCGGCACGGACGCAAGCTAATGGTGTATCTATCCGGCGCGCTGATGGGCATGGTGGCCCTGGTGTTTGTACTCACGCGTTCGTTCACCGTGGCGGTGCTGATGGGTGTGGTATTCGGCGTGGGCTATGGCGCCTATCAAAGCGTGGATTGGGCGTTGGGCGCGGATGTAATGCCTTCACTGGACGATTATGCCAAGGATATGGGGGTGTGGCACGTAGCGATGGTGCTGCCGCAGGTGATCGCCACACCCACCGCGGGCTTCCTGTTGGATAACTTCCAGCGCGTGGGCAAGGCGCAAAACCTGCCCACCCTGGGCTACACCGTGATCTTTTTGATCGCGGTGGTCTATTTTGCCCTGGGCACCTTCTTCGTCAAACAAATCAAGGGCATTCGCTGATCGAGTACTGAAAACCAATGCGGCGTGCCGACCAAAAAAGGGCGAAGAGGGGTTGCCTAAACGGCCAAACATTTATGGAATCAGGCCCAATCATCATTCCAGGCACCCAGGGTGCGGGTATAATGAGGGGTTGCTGCGCGTATTCTTCAAAATTTTGGCAGCGCGCCCGGCTGCTGCGGCTGCCCGGATTAAGGATGCATTGACTCATGTTGAAATATCGTTTTTTTAATGATTATTCGGAAGGCGCCCACCCGCGCCTGCTGGCGCTGTTGGCGCAGACCAATGCCGAGCAGGAAGACGGCTACGGCAATGACCGGATGTGCCAGCAGGCCACCGGGCTGATCCGGCAGCGCATGGCAGCGCCCGGGGCCGCCGTGCATTTCATCTCCGGCGGCACCCAGGCCAACCTGATCGGCCTGGGCTCTTTGCTGCGCCCGTACGAATCGATCATCAGCGCCACCACCGCGCATATCAACGTGCACGAAGCCGGCGCGGTTGAAGCTACCGGCCACAAAATTAATGCCGTTGCCACCCTGGATGGCAAACTGACCCCGGCGCAAATTCAGACGGTGGTAGACGAACACACCGACGAGCACATGGTCAAACCCAGGCTGGTGTTTATCTCAAACTCCACCGAGGTGGGCAGCATTTATCACAAAAACGAGCTGGAAGCGCTGGCGCAGGTGTGCCGGCGGAACCAGTTGTACCTCTATCTGGATGGCGCGCGGCTGGGCGCGGCTTTAACCAGCGCGCAAGCGGACCTGACCCTGGCGGATGTGGCCGAGTGGGTGGATATGTTTTACATCGGCGGCACCAAAAACGGCGCGCTGCTGGGCGAGGCCCTGGTGATCACCGACCCGGCGCTGCAACCCGATTTTCGCTATTTCCTCAAGCAAAAGGGCGCCTTGCTGGCCAAAGGCCGGGTGCTGGGCGCGCAGTTTGTGGGGCTGTTTCAAGACGATTTATTTTTCGAGCTGGCCCGGCACGCCAACCGCCTGGCCGCCAAACTCGCGCAGGCCTTGCGCGCGCTGGGTTTCGATTTTCTCAGCCATCCGGCCACCAACCAGATCTTCCCTATTTTGCCCAACGCGCTGATTGCCGAGCTGGAAAAGATTTATGGTTTTTACGTGTGGGCCGCTGTGGATTCTGAGCATTGTGCCATCCGCCTGGTCACCTCGTGGGCCACGCGCGAAGACATGGTGGATGAGCTCATCCACGACCTGCAGCGTCTGGCTGGAGCGACACGCGCCCAAAGCACGGAATGATCGGAGTATAATCGTCTTATTAATGCGAGGTTTCCAATATTGAACGCTATCTCAGAAGAAATTCAGCCGGGTTCGGCGGTGGCCGAAGATGCCGCCGTGGAACCGTTTCATACCGCGGAAATACTCACCGTGGCGGCGGCGCACGGCGCCCACGATACGTATTTTTCTTATCTACCCACCATTCTGCCGCTGCTGATTCAGAACCTGGCGCTCAATACCACCCAGGCCGGTTTGCTGTCTGCCTGCAGCCAGATCCCCAACCTGCTGCAGCCGGTGATTGGCCACCTGGCGGACCGCAAAAACTTAAAGATCCTGGTGATTCTGGCCCCCACCCTGTCTGGCGCGCTGATCACGCTGGTGGGGGTTGCGCCCAGCTTTGGCCTGGCGGCCTTGCTGCTGGTGCTGGCGGGTTTCAGCACCGCCGGGTTTCATGCCATCGCCCCGGCCATGGTCAGCGCCCGCGCTGGGCGCAAGATGGGGCGCGGCATGGGCTTCTTTATGGTGGGCGGCGAATTGGGCTTTGGCCTGGGCCCGCTGGCGGTGGTGGCCACCATCTCGCTGCTGACCCTGCGCGGCCTGCCCTGGCTGATGACGCTGGGCATGCTGGCCTCAGTCATTTTATTTTTCAAGCTGAGAAATGTCACCACGGTGCGTCACGCGCAAACCACCGGGCTGCCCGTGCGCGAGACCATCGGCCAGATGCGCAGCCTGATGCTGCCGATCATGGCGGTGATCGTGATCACCGGCTTCTTGCAGGCCAATATTGTCAATTACCTGCCCACCTTCATGTCGCGTGAAGGCGCGGAGTTTGCCCTGGCCGGGGCTTCGCTGGCGGTGGTGCAGTTGGGCGGCACGCTGGGCGTGCTGCTGATGGGCCTGTTCAGCGACCGCATCGGCCAGCGCCGGGTGGCGCTTTTCGGCACACTGGCCTCGGTGGGCTTTTCGATGGGCTTCCTGTTTACCCAGGGCTGGGTGCAGTTGGTGATGCTGGCAGGCACCGGCTTCAGCGGGTTTATGGCCAACCCGGCCTTCCTGTCGATGATCCAGGCGCGCTTCACGCGCAACCGCTCGCTGGCCAACGGCATTTACATGTCGGCCAGTTTTATCTTGCGCTCGCTGGTGGTGGTCACGGTCGGCGTCCTGGCAGACCGCTTTGGCATGCGCGCGGTCTTCATCGGCAGTTCCGCGGCCGCCCTGCTGGCCCTGCCCATCATCTATTGGCTGCTGCCCGCAAAGTAAAGGATATAAAAACATGAAAAATCGCGCGGCCGCCATTATCACCCGCAATGCTAAACTGCTGGTCTTCCTGCGCCGCAAGCCCGGGCGAGAATATTACAGCCTGCCCGGCGGCGGGGTACAGTTAGAAGAAACCTTCGCGCAGGCCTGCGCGCGCGAAGTGAAGGAAGAAACCGGGCTGGATGTGCTGGCGCTGGAACTGGTGTTGAAATACGTCTCGCTGGACAAAGAGGAGCAGTTTTTCCATGTGATCGTGCCGCCCGGCGAACCGGTGCTGGGCGGGCCTGAGGCCCTGCACAACTCGCCAGAGAACCACTACGAGTTCGCCTGGATCGATGCCGCGCAACTGCCGACGATTGCTCTCACCCCCGCCGCGGCGCGGCGCATCTGCCTGGAGATCTTGCAGCGGCAGAGCCCCGGCCAGGCATAAGCTGCCCTGGGGCTGCGCGTTCCGGGGCATGGCCCCAGCGCCCCGCAATTGAGTGTGCCGCGGATTGGAACAAACCTATCCCCCCAGCCCCATAAGCGGTAACATAAGATCATCCGCCCACCCCCTCTCATCCCCCTGCCCCCTTCTCTCCCCAAAAACCGGGGAGAGAAGGGGGGATTCTATTTTTTTTGGTTCTTTTTGCCAGCAAAAGCTGGCAAAAAGAACCATTATGTTTTTCTCCCTCGCTTCCCTGCGGGGGAAGGGAGGGCCGGGGAGGGATGGGTTTGTGTCGCTAATCACGAAATTGGCCTTATGTTACCGCCTATGGGGGTGAGAGGTAAAATCGATTCGTCCACAGGTTCCGAAGCGGGAAGAGGGAGATTTGTTTTCGCCCTTTTATCGAACACAGGCTTAATCACTACCCCGGTTTGAGCACATCGGTATAAAATAAAGCATCAAATCAATCTGGATGAAGGCAAATGACGCATCGAATTGCCCTGATAACCGACAGCACCTGCGATATTCCGGATGAGTGGATCGCGCAGTATGAGATCAGCGTGGTACCGCTCACGATCATTTTCGGCGACCAGCAGTACCTGGATGGCGTCGAATTAACCGCCGCCCAATTTTACGAGCGCCTTTCCACTGAAACCCAGCACCCTACCACCTCGCAGCCCACCCCACGCGCGTTTTTGGAGGCGTACCAGCGCGCCGCGGCCAACGGCGCGCAAGAAATTCTGGTGATCACCATCAGCAGTGCGATGAGCGGAACGATGGAATCGGCCCGGCGCGCCGCACAGGAGTCGCCGGTGAAGGTGAGCGTGGTGGACGGCAAAAGTAACTCGATGGGCATTGGCTGGCAGGTGATTGCCGCGGCGCGGGTGCGCGCCGCCGGGGGCGGGCTGGAGGCGATGCTGGCGGCGGCAGAGCAGGCCCGCCGCAGCCACGTTTATTACATTTCGTTGGATACCATCGAATATCTGGCCAAAGGCGGGCGCATCAGCGAGGCGGCGCGTCTGCTCGATTCGATCCTGCGCATCAAACCGCTGATCTACGTGCGCAGCGATACCGGCGTGGTGGCGGCCTCGCTGCCGGCGCGCTCGCGCAAATCGGCGATTGAAGGCCTGTATAAAGAGTTTTTCCGGCAGATGGACACCACCCGCCCCATGCATATCACCGTGCTGCACAACGCAGCCCTGCCCGAAGCGCAGGCCCTGGCCGAGCAGGTGCAGCGCGAATACGCCCCCCAGGAATTGTTTATCCGCATCGTTTCACCGGTGCTGGGGGTGCACACCGGCCCGCGCGCGATTGCCCTGTGCGGCTATACTGAAAAATAGGGAGTAACCATGGAATCTCTCGACACCAGCCTGGCGTGGCTGATGGCCGGCGACCCGGCCATTCGCTGGCAAACTATGCGCGATTTGTTGGACGAAACGCCTGCCGCCTGGCAGGCCGAACAGCAGCGCACCCTGACGGAAGGCTGGGGCAGCCGGCTGCTGGCCTGCCAGAACCCCGACGGCGGCTGGGGCAAAGGAGTCTATTCGCCCAAGTGGACCTCCACCACCTATACCCTGCTCACCCTGCAAAATATGGGCATTCCGCGCAGCAGCACGGCGGCGCAGCTTGGCACACAGGTGATGCTGCGCGAGATGCTGGGGGAAACCCGCGACGCGGCCTTTGAGAAACAGCTGGCGGAATGCGACCGCTGTATTGTGGGCATGCTGCTGCTGTTGGCGGTGACTTTTGAAAGTGATGCGGCGCGCATCACGGCCATGTTGGAAAATCTACTGGCCGAACGCATGCCCGATGGCGGCTGGAACTGCCGCAAGCGGCACCGGCCGAGCCCTCATCACAGTTCCTTTAATACCACCATCAATGTGCTGGAAGGGCTGCGCGCCGCCCTGGAAATGGAGCGCTGCGGCGCGCTGGCCGGCGCAGTGCGTGCCGCCGAACAGGATGCGTTGGGCCTGCTGCTGCAGCACCGCCTTTTTCGCTCCGACAAAACCGGGACGATCATCCGCCCGGAATTCACCCTGCTGGCCTACCCCTACCGCTGGCATTACAATGTGCTGCGCGCCCTGGCGTTTTTCGCGCAGGCGGGGGCCGAGCGCGACCCACGCCTGCAGGAAGCCATCGACCTGCTGCGCGCGCGCCAGGGGCCGGACGGGCGCTGGCGCAACCAGAAGAAATTCTCCGGGCTGAGCTTCTTTGAGCTGGAAATGGGGCGCGAGCCCAGCCGCATGCTCACGCTGCAGGCGCTGCGCGTGCTGCGCTGGTGGAGCCCGGAAGAATTTGGCTAACCCGCGCCGGGGGGGTGCAAACCGGCCTGGGCTGCGCCCGCGGAGCAAATCTACCCAAATTATTTGATGCATTGTTGGATATATTTGCTACGCCTCTGGTTTCACCTTGCATCCACCTTACAGGGTTGTTTTTGGCGAAAAAGGGCTAGTATTTACGAGAATGGCGTGATGTAGTGATCTCGAAGTAAAAAACATCCGATAAAGGCAAACCCGGTGAAAACCGGGGACGCAAAGCCATGGATCTACCGTCACCAATGTGACCAGGATCGCCAGGCCGCCGAAGATCACAAAACGATTTATTGTGATGATTTGGCTTTGCGTCTCAAAAGCCAAATCATTTTTTTATTCGGGTGGGAATTTTGGCTTCAAAAATTTGTTTCATTGGCACAGGGCAGAAAGGAGCAGAGATCAAAGACACAGCTTCAGATTTTTGCGGACCGTTGTTGGAACCGCAAACCCACATCCGATAAAGGCAAACCCGGCGAAAGCCGGCGACGCAAAGCCATGGGTCTACCGTCACAAACGTGACCAGGACCGCCACGCTGCCGAAGATAAAAGGGATTTTATCGGATGGCTTTCAACCTTCAAGTTTTGTAACACTAGCGCGGAACCGGCCCAAACCGGGGACGCAAAAAAGGATAAAAGCCATGTACCGCAATTTCAAAGTTTTATTCACCCTTTTGTTCGTACTCGTCATCGCGGGCGGTGCCTATGCCTTCGCAGCCACCAACACGGTTCCGGACAGCGCCGCTGGTTATAAGGCCAACTTTGTTCCAGGCTATTCGGTTACCAACATTGTGTACGATCTCGATGCGATCACCCCCACTACTGTTGACGCGATCACGTTCAAAATTGCGCCTTCCAGCGGAGCGGTGGTTGCAGCCATTGTCAAACTTCAGACTGTTGATGCCGGAAGTTGGAAAGACTGCACCCTGGAGGCTGGTACCGCACCTTCCATGACAGTGACCTGCACCTACGGTTCGTTAAATTTGAGCGATGTGACCGCATTGAATATCGTGGCCAGTAGCAGTGTCGAATAAAAAGTAAGCCTGGTAACAATATCTCTTGAATATCTGAAGAAGAGGCCTGGCCCAGCCAGGCCTCTTCTTAATAGTCCAACCCTTCATTTCTTTATGAGATACAGCTCAACACCCCACTTGGTTATACAATAAAGATATGGGAAAATCCTTGCGTCTCCCCGCTGCAATCGCAAACATCCTGCTGCTGGCCGGCCTGGCCGCCATCTGGATGGCCTTTGCCCCCCTCAAATTGGGCGGCGAGGTATCCTATGTGATGGTCAACGGCATCAGCATGGAACCGGGCTTTCACACAGGCGATCTGGCGATTATGCGCCAGGCAGCGGCCTACCAGGTGGGGGATATTGTAGCCTATACCGATGCCCAAATGAATGCGAACGTAATTCACCGCATCATTGGCACAGAGGAAAACCGTTTTGTGCTGCAGGGTGATAACAATTCCTGGATTGACGCATTCCAGCCCACACCGGATGAAGTCGTCGGAAAATTGTGGCTGCACCTGCCGCAGTTGGCCGTGGCCATCGAGTGGGTGCGCGCGCCGCTCAATATGGCGCTGGCCGCCGGTTTGATTGGAGGTTTTTTTATGATCACGCTGCTCCCGCAGAAACCCAATAAGCACGGCAAGAAGAAGCCGGCAGCCGGTGGAAGTTCGGCCGGGATGTTTGAAATGGCGCTGTATGTGTGCGGATTTCTGGCATTGGTTTGCGCGGGGCTGGCCATTTTTGCCTTCACCCGCCCGGCCACGCGCAGCGCAGACCCGATCAAGTACCAGCAGACCGGCGTTTTCTTCTATACCGCCGGCGGCGCGCCGGGTGTGTACGACGGCGATGCGGTGCGCTCGGGCGAACCGGTCTTCACCAAACTGACCTGCACCCTCAACCTGGGTTTTACCTATATATTGGAGAGTGCAGTACCGGCATTTATCGCGGGCAGCCAACAAATGGATGCGGTGCTGCTGGACGAAGCCAGCGGCTGGAAGCGCACCCTGCCGCTGCTCGAGGAGACCTTTTTTAGCGGGAATCTCTTCACCAGCGAAGCCACGCTGGACCTGTGCGCGGTGCAGGCGCTGGTGGCCGATGTGGAAAAGAAAACCGGTTTTCGCCCCAGCGCCGGCACGCTGGTGATCACCGCCCGCGTGGCGGCGGCCGGGAAAATTGCCGGGCAGACATTTGGCGAGCCCTTTGCACCCAAATTGACCTTGAAATTTGACAGCCAGCGGTTTTATATGGGCGGGGCTGCCGCCAAAACCGACCCGCTGAAAACGGTGCAGCCGGGAACGCTGCCCAACCCGGCCGTGTTGGATGCCAGCGTGGCGCTGCTGGGGTTGAATCTGATGGTGGGGAGCCTGCGCACGCTGGCGGTGGTGGGCCTGGTGCTCTCACTGCTTGGGCTGCTGGCGCTGGGCCTGCTATTTTACGCGGCGACACGCTACGACCAGGAAGCGGTGATCCGCACCAAATACAGCGCCATGCTGCTGGAGGTGTACGATCATGGGCTGGAATTGGTCTCCCCGGTGATCGATGTCGCCAGCATGGAAGATCTGGCCCGCCTGGCCGAGCGCCAGAATGGCATGATTATCCATCTGCCGCGCGAGCATGCCGGGTATTACTTCGTGCAGTTGGAAGGGACCACCTTTCGCTTTGTGACCGGCAAGGGCGGAGCGGTGACCTCACGCCTGGACCGCTTCTGGCTGTGGTTGAGCCAGCACGCGAAGGGCGCGCTGTGACCCGGCGCGCGTGACCCGGCCGGTTTAGAATACGCTATACTTATCCCTGTGGATGCTTGTCCACAGGGAGGAAAAAGCGTATGAACCCAATTTCGCATTCACGGCGCTGGTACAGCCTGCTGGCGGCACTCATTCTGGCGGTCACCTGCGGGCTGCCGGTGCCGGTGCAGGCCGGAACGCTGACTTACACCCTGACGGTCGATACCGTCCTCGACAGCAACGCCGCCGCCTATCAGATCTGCACCCAGGCCGCCAACGATTGCAGCCTGCGCGGCGCGATCAGTTTTGCCAACCGCAACACCCAGAATCATTATGTGCTGGTGCTGACCGCGAATAGTTATGGGTTGAGCCTGACCGGTCCCGGCGAAGACAACAACGCCACCGGCGACCTGGATATTGCCACGGACCTGATCATTCAGGGCGGCGGGGCGTTAATTCATGTGGATAATCCGGACCGGGCGCTGGATGTGCACGCCGGAAACCTGCTGCTGCAAAAACTGGGTATCTCCGGCGGCAGGGCGCCCAACGGGCAGAACGGCAGCCTGCCGGGAGCCCCCGGCGGCAGCGGTGCAGAGGGCGGCGGCATCCGCTATGACGTCAGCGGCGGCAGCCTGACCCTGATTAACTGCTGGGTGGGAAAAGGCAGCGCCGGCAGCGGCGGGGCGGGTGGGCCGAGCGGCGCGGGCGGGGCAGGTGGGCTGGGAGGCGGCATTTATGGCGGGCCTGAAACCAGCATCCTGCTCACTTTGAGCCAGGTGGAACGAAATGAGGCCGGCAGCGGCGGGGCAGGCGGCGCGGGTGGGGCT
>Ga0335397_10007929_pt1 | contig 13430 bp, 8 predicted proteins | sample MAT04_FD_205740 | JGI IMG/M metagenome (GOLD analysis project Ga0335397, IMG submission 205740) | Freshwater microbial communities from Lake Fryxell liftoff mats and glacier meltwater in Antarctica - MAT-04 (spades assembly) (version 2) ...
CAATGCAGCGCCAACCCCGACGATCAGCGAGTGGCGCGCGCCGTGGATGACGCGGCTGAACTCGTCACAGCCTTGACGGTCGGTGCCGAACCAATGCTCGGCACTCGGTGCCAACCGATCTTGATACGACCCGTTCTCAGCGCGGATCGAACACGCGGTTGGCGATGGTGAGCCCGGGGACAGTGCGACGATCAACTGCGGTGCAACGGCACAAACGCCGACCAACAACAACAGTGCCACCGCCACACGAAACTCGAGCCCTCCGATGAGTCGCCCCCGCAAGAAGCTCGATCCGCGGGTCGAGTGCGATCATTGCCAGGTCAGCCACCAAGTCCACCGCGAGGTAGACGGTGATGATCGCCATCGTGAACCCGACAATGGTTACGTTGTCGCGCTGGCTGATCGCCTGCGCGATCGCTCGGCCTACTCCCGGCAGGTTGAACACACGCTCCACCACGATTGCTCCACCGACAAGTGCACCGATTTCGAGACCGACGAAAGATACGAATGGCACCGAACTGTTGCGCACGACATGCCGACGGAGCACTGCGCTCTCGCTGATGCCTTTGCCCCGCGCGGTCCGGGTGTGCGGCGCGCACAGTTGGGTGATTGACTCGGCGCGCACCAAACGGACGGCGATTGCCAGCCCGGGAAGCGCCAGTGTGAGCGCAGGGAGGACGTAGCTGAAGAACCCGTTGCGGATTCCGGCAACCGGCAGCCATCGGAGGTCGATACCGAACGAGTCCTGAGCGAGGGAGCCGACGACGAACAGTGGGACAGATAACCCGATAGTGCAGGCGGCGAGCACCGCGTTGTCCGAACGCTTTCCCCGGCGAAGGGCCGCACTTGCGCCGATGATTAGTCCCAGCACTACTTCGATCACCACGGTGAAGGCGACGAGTGTGAGGGTGACTGGCAGGGCTTCTTGCATCATGTCGGTCACCGGTCGTCGCGCGACGAATGACTCACCTAGGTCGCCGCGTAGGAGCCGACCGAGCCAGCCGATGTACTGCTCCCATAGGGGCTCGTCAAGCCCGTAGCGGGCACGGATGGCAGAGAGTGTGCTCTCTGTGACCTGCCGATGCCCGGCGATCGCGCGAGCGGGATCGCCGGGCAGGGCAAAGGTGATGAAGAAGACGAGCATCGTCGAGGCAAGCAACGTCGCAATGGCTCCGGCGCCTCGCCGTAAGACGAACAGTGTCATCTTTGGTCAGGACGCTGGTGCGACCAGCTCCAGCCTCCATAGTGCACCCGCGTCGACCACAACGTTCGTGAGCGTGGCGCTGTGGACTCCGACATCGTCGGAGAATGTCACCGGCGCAAGTGGCATGGCCGCCTCGACTATCCGCTGTCCCTCGGCGAGGTACGGCAATCCGGCTTCCTCGTCGGCCGCCTCACGGGCGAGACGCATCTGCTCGTCGAATTCAGCGTCGGCGTAGCCCAAGTTGTTCACACCCGAGGTGGATTCGAAAAGCGGTGACAGGAAGCTGTAACCGGATGGATAGTCCCAAACCCAAGACAGCTCAAACGGGCCGATGGGCTTGCCAGGGGCGGTCTCGTCGAGGAACTGACTGAACTCAAAGCTGCGCACTTCGATCTTGATGCCAAACAGCTCACGCCACGAGTTGAGGATGGGGTCGAGGCTGGCGGTGCCGTCGTCAGAGATGTTGTAGACGACAATCGAGTTACCGGGTACTCCGCCTGCCCCGTCGAAGAGTTCCTTGGCCCGTTCCGGATCGTAGTTGCAGGCATCGCATACCCCGTCGAGCGCGCCGGGTGCAAGCGACGGCACCATGCCCGTCGCGGGTGACGCAGTGCCCTCAAACACCCGATCCGCGATCGCCTCGCGGTCGATGGCGAGTGAGAACGCCAGGCGAATGTCGGGATTGTCGAATGGGGCAAGGTTGCTGGGAAAGCCGATGTAGCTCAGCAAAGCTGCATGCGTGACGACGAACGTATCCGGGTATGCCTCGCGCGCTGGCGCAATTGCCTCGGGGGGAAGTGTGCGCGCGATGTCGACAGCATCGGCCTCGAAGTCCTTGTACGCCGTAAGGGTGTCGCCATAAATGCGGAACTCAATGCTGTCTGCTCGACCGGGCGTGCCGGGATAGTGCGGGTTGCGGACCACCGTGATTCCTTCGTTGTGCTGCCATGGCTCGGCCATCATGTACGGACCGTTACCAATCGGCTGGTCGAAGAACGCGGCGGCCGATTCCTCGGTGTCGACAAAGTCGGCTGGTAGTGGAGCGAAGATCGGGTAGGTCAGCACCTTCGGAAGGAGCGCAAAGGGTCCATCCGTCGTCACGGTGAGCGTGTGGTCGTCAACGGCCGCGACCCCAGAGACCGGTACGTCGCCGATCGACCCGCTCGGCTCCGCGTCTAGCACGTCGGCCCAGCCGGCGATTGGTAGGCCCTGGTAAGACGGGACCGCTGCGAGATCGGGGTCGGCGGAGCGCGCGAAGGCGAACTCGAAGTCGCCGGCGACGACGGGACGCCCGTCGGAGTAGGCGGCGTCGGGATTGAGCAGAAACGTCCAGGTGACGCCGTCGTCTCCCAACGACCACTCTGTGGCCACTCCCGGAGCTAGCTGTAGGTCTGGGGTGAGTGTCACCAGGGTTTCAACCAGTAAGCGCGTGATCTGCCCGCCCTCAATATCGGCAGTCAACGCAGGGTCGATCGAACTCGGCTCGGAGATGGACACTGAGAACGAGAATGGCTCAGCAGGTGACTCGGACGACGGCGAAGAACTGTCCGAAGATGGGTTACTTGAGCCGGAGTCGCTACATGCCGCAGCAAAAACAGCGAGTCCAGTCCATAGCGCCATGGTGGTGATGGACAACGGTCGGGTATGGGGTCTCATTTGTGTCTCCAAGGGTGAGGTGGCGATTGCCTGCTCATCCTGGATGGGCCCGCTAAAGAGTCGCTGAAGTCCGACTTCTTACCTGTCGCGCATGGCGTGGAGTAGTGCCGGCACTTCCGCCGGCGACACGCGACCTTCACGGACGTCGATCGACAATCGGTTGAACTGCTGGACGGCTTGCTCTGAAAGAGTCGGTAATAAGTCGTTGAGCATGTCGGCCATGTTGTAAGCCATCTTTGTTTGGGCGAACGCGTCAAGCGCTTCGAACATGAGTGCGCGGGCAGCTTTGATGTCGCCCTCCGCAAGGGCGATGACGCCGTTGGCGTGGGCGCACGATGCGATTTCCCCGGCTTCGGGAGTTTGGCGAGCAACCTCACTCAGGATCAGCGCATGTTCTCGGGCGGCGTCGAGATCTCCAAGTTTTGTGCACACAACGGCCAATTTCGACCGATCGGACAGTGTGTCGCGCCAATCACCGTACTGCAGGCCGATAATCAAGGAACGCTCGAGACAATCCCGGGCTGTCACGAAGTCATGCTGCCGCTCGGCGACCCAGCCTCTACCGAACCAGGCGAATGCCAGGGCCAGAGGCAGTTCGAAGCGCTCGGCGAGCCGCATAGCGAGGTCGAACCCTGCAAGTGCTCTCTCCAATTCCCCGGTGATCAGTTGCAGTCGGGCGTGTTGGTACTGCATGAGTGCAGCGGATGCGCCATATCGGTAAAGAGATCGCAGGCGTGGGGAGAGCAATTGTTCGACTTCGTCAAGTCGCCGCTCGCGTAGCAACACAGACGCGTAGGAGTTCACTGCGTAGCCCGCGCGTCGCCAGCTCTCAATCGCTTCCAGGCGAGCAATCGCTGACTGAAGAGTCGCCTCCGTCCGACTACCCGCCTCAGTTATCAAGAGGTCGCCGATAATGAATTCCACGAACCCGATGGCGGACTCGTCGGAAAGTCGCGTGGCCAACGCGAGCGCTTCCTCTGCTCGATCGCGAGCGACGAAGAGTGAACTATTGGGGCGGAACGCGGCGATGACGAGCACCGCCAGTCGGTCTGCTGGCTCTAGGTCAGCGTTGGACAACACAAGGTCAAGCCACGATCCGATCTCTTTGATCGGGCATGCTTCGCGCCACAGCAATGGACCTGGCGCGCTCACCAACTCGGCCAGTTTCGTATACGCATTGGTTGCGTCATAGAACGCGAAAGCAGCTCGCAGGTTCGCCGCTTCGATCTGTATCGAGCTAAATGCTTCGGTGGGATCTGACGTTTCGCTGATGCGAGCGAGTCGTCGGCCCAATTCGATCATTTCCTGGGCGTGGCGACGCTGGGTCTCATGTCGCTCCGACTCACCGAGTAGGTCGGCAGCGAATGCCTTGACTGTCTCGATCAATGTGTACCGCGGGTGCCGGGTTGTCCGGTCGATCGAAATGAGTGAGGCAGCAGCGACGGAGTCGAGCACTTCAAGCACCGGCGCGCCATCGAGCATTCCATTCGGATCCGAGCAGACCACCAAGATCGCTCCGAGGGTTGCGCCGCCGTCGAACACTGAGAGACGTCTCATCAGTTTCTGACCGCTCGCTGACAGCAGGTCGTAACTCCATCGGACCGTGTTGTGGAGGCTCCGCTGGCGATCGATGGCAGTTCTGTTTTCCAACTGCAACACGCCCTTTGCGCCAAGCTGGTCGAGAATGTCAGCTGCAGACAAGGAGTGCAGGCGAGCCGCGACCAACTCGATCCCCAGTGGCATGTGGTCGACCGCTACGCACAGCGAAAGGATGTCGGCCGCTGCGTCGCTGAGATTTGTGGCACCGCTGCGGCGGGCGCGTTGCCTGAGGAGAGCAACTGCATCGTCTGGCTGCAGTGCAGGCAGCGCGATGGCCGTCTCCTCTGGAATGGCGAGGCGCTCGCGGCTGGTGGCCAGAATTCGAACGCCGGGGCAGTACCGAATGATCTCCTCGATCGCCTCAGCGGCATCGACGATGACGTGTTCACAATTATCGATCACTAGCAACAGATTCGTGTCGGTGAGCAGTGCGACAACCGCCGCCTTTGGCTCAAGATCGGCACCCGAGTGCAGCCCGAGTGCCGTACCGATGGCGGTGGCGACGAGCGCTCCGTCGCTGATCTGGCTCAGGTCGACGAACCATGCGCCGTCGGCATGCCGGTTGGCTAGAGCGTCAGCGACGTTCACCGCAACCGAGGTCTTGCCGATCCCGCCCGGCCCGATGAGTGTCACCAGGGGGTTTTGGAGACTCTGCTCGATGATGTCGGCCACCACAACGTCTCGGCCAGTCAGTTCCTTGGTAGACGGCAATCGTCGACCGGGACCTTCGAGGCGCTGTCGCCCGGTCGGAGTTGTTGCGCCGTCAAGGGAACCGTCTTGATCGAGAATCGAAGTTTCCAACTCGACGATTGCAGCGCATGGCCGAACACCGACCTCGTCGCGCAGCATCCGACGCAAGTCGGCCAACCTCGCGAGCGCGTCGACTTGGCGGTCACAGCGATACAACGCGCGGATTAGCCGCTGCCACAATGTCTCCCGATATGGCCACTGCGACACCCAGTCCTCGAGTGATGGAATCACCGAGCCCGCGCGTCCGCACGCGATCTCGGCATCGGCCCACAGCTCGACCAGATCTAGCCGTTGGTCGGCGAGACGAGTTACGACCGGGGCGGCGAACGGAGCCTCACCGAATCCACTCAATGCATCGCCGTTCCAGAGCTGAAGCCCAGCGTTGGCTGAATGGGCGGCCGCGGCAACCTCGCCGTCGGCAAGGCAACGACGGGTGCGTGCCATGAGTTGCGCGAATTCCAGAGCGTCTACTGCTTCTGGGTCTAGATCCAGCAGGTAGCCGGGCGCTCGCGTGACGATCACTTCGCCGGAACCTCGTTGCCCGATCGCCTGCCGCAACTGCGAGATCTGGACCTGAAGATTCGATCGCACCGTGCGGGGGGCGTCTTCACCCCAGACTCCGTCGATCAAACGATCAATGGAGACCACTCGACCCGCGTCGAGAGCCAGCATTGCGAGCACCGCTGCTTGTTTCGCGGGAAGGGCGACCGAAGTCTCCCCGAGGCGCAGCGCGAGAGGCCCCAGAATCGATACCGCGATGTCGGAGTTGGCAACAGCCTTGACACCGGCAGCCCTGGGCACGAACGGATCGTAGCCCTGATACGAGCGGCACCACCCGGGTTGGATAGCACTTGTGTGCCTATGTGCGCGGATCGGTCAAAGATTGGACAAGTAGGAAGATTTAGATAAACGCCACGGTGCGATCCGTCGCTCGCGAGCGTGCGGCGCGATAACCCGGCACCAGGGCAAGCAGGTTTGCGATTGCGATTGTCCCGATAGTCGAACTCGCGATGAGCCAGATCGGTACGAGACTGCCCGGGACGATGCCTAATGCGTCGGTAACCAATGCAACGACCTGCCGACCGACGATGACACCTGCAGGCACCCCAACGCAGATCGCGGGAATAGCAATCAACGTTGCGTGCCACTGGATCACAGCCCACCGCTGACGTCGATTGGCTCCGAGCGCGCGTAGGACGACGAGGTTGTTCCGGTGGATTCGTAGCGAGCTACTCAACAGGTAGATGAAGGCCGCAGCGAGCAGGACCACTAACAATCCCGTCAGCAGGAATGGCACGGAAGTCACTCGCGACAGGGCAGCGATACTCAGCGGCTTCGGAAGCGCTGCCGGCCAAACCTAGGACGCCAATCACGAAACGGCCAGATCGGGATCGAACGCTCGCGGTACCGGACCTCGTCAATGCCGCGGCTGCGATGAGCGGCATACTCGCCGGGGAAGCTTCGATTAGCCGCCCGAGGCCACCAATCGAATGATTGGCATCACCCGAGCGAGCGCGCCGCAAACTCCCTAACGCGGTGCGGCCGACGATCACGACTGTGAGCGCGACGACGACGTATGTTGCGGCGAGCCAATCCATCCGTCGACCGGGTTCGGGTTCAAAGACGCCGAACGCCCCAAGCGGGAAGTACTCGGAAGTCAGATATCCAGTGACGACAGCGATGGGTGCGGCGATGAATGCGACGAGTGCGCCAAGTACAGCTTGTCCTGCGACGACATCTCCTGGGCGCCAACCGAAGGCCGTGAGGGTCAGTCGCTCTTCTGCGCTCAATCTCAGCAGTCGACCAACGATCAACGCGGCGACCGCCGCGGCAGCAAGGGAAGCAATCGCAGCGACCAACCACAGCGCGGCAACCTGAAAACCAATTGCGCGGCGCGAGCTGGCGCTAATGATTTCGGTCGGCACGCTGAAGGCATCGGCGCCATTGGGCAACGTATGTACTTCGTCGACGATTGCGACCGGGTCGATTCCATCGGCCAGTTGGGCCGCGATGAGGGTCTGCACCACGCCAACCTCGGGGTGGGCTGCGAGAAACCCTTCCGAAAACACCAGATTCAGCGTCGGATCCTAAAACTCCGACGGTGACTGGGTGATGCCGACAAGCGTGGCGGTGAACAGCGGTGCAGCCGGAGATTCGCCGGTGTCGAAGGCATTCTCGACCTGCTGCTGGGTAAACGACGTGACTTGGAATGAGTCGCCTACGCGGGTATTAAACCGGGTTGCGAGCACTTCGGCGAAGGCGCCGTTCACAGTGAACTCGTCGGGATTGCCCGGGTCCGTGAAGCGACCCTCCACCACTCGCGTCCCAAGGAGCGCATCGGTGCCAGCGAAGGAGTTTGGGTCGAAAATTACCGACCCGTCATCGGGCGCGATAAGAAACGATGCGACAAAGGTCCAAGCCTTGGCACCCGCAACTCCCTCAATCGCCGCTACCTCTTCAGTGAGTGGAGCCCCGCCAAGTTAAAGGATGCCGAGCTCAGGGTCGCCGCCCGCCGACGCGGTGTAACGATCGGCAGCGGTGTTCGTCGCCGGGTACCCGCGACGAGCCCAAAGATCAGGCCGCTGAGCAAACCGATCAGGGTCGCGGCAAAAATCAGGCGCATCCTGTAACGCCGCAACCAGGAACTCGCTCGAAGAAAAACTGCGGTCATGACGCCAGGGTAAAAGGCGATCGCCGGTCTGAACATGGTGCTAGTACGACGGTTGGTAGTTCGGTCTCTACGGACTGGAACGTGGTGCTGAACGGTTGTGCTTCCGAGCCGACACGGCGTTATCCTTGCCGGGACAACTAAACCGGTTCTCGCCGTAGACCGCTGGCCCGCCGCCCTGAGCAGTCGTTCAGGTCACAGGACAATGGGAAGTTCCCACCAGCCGAGGTGAATCTCGCCGGAACGTTTTGCAGGACGTGATCTAGTCGTGAACTAGGCGTCTTTCCTGCCGATCGCTCCTCGCGGTGTTCGCTGCCAAGCGAGCACCCCGAGTCGAAGCGAAAGGAGGTGTACATGACTTCAGATAAGCCCCGTGCAGCAAAGGTTGCGGTAGTCGACGAGGTCACTGCCAAGCTGAAAGCTGCCGACGCCGTGATCATCACTGAGTACCGCGGTTTGACCGTGGGTCAACTTGCGGCGTTGCGTCGCACGTTGCGTGGTGTCGGTGGTGAGTACAAGGTGTTCAAGAACACGTTGGCTCGCTTCGGTGCCAAGAACGCGGGTGTCGCCGGTCTCGACGAATTGCTGTTGGGACCTTCCGGCATCACGTTCGTGAAAGGTGATATCGCAGGTGCCGCCAAGGCACTGCGCGACGTCGCCAAGACGAACCCGTTGCTCGTTATCAAGGGTGGCGTCCTCGCTGGCAAAGCATTGTCGGCCAAAGACGTCGAAGCCCTTGCCGATCTGCCAAGCAGGGAAGTGTTGCTCGCTCAGTTCGCTGGCGCGCTACAAGCCCCGCTCGTCAAGACCGCCGGTCTGTTGCAGGCACTGCCACGCAACTTCGCCTACGGCCTCAAGGCACTCATTGATCAAAAAGAAGCTGCCTGATCACTGAGGCAGCGACCAAGTACTCACAACCAAGAACTCAACCAAGACTTTAAGAAAACGGAGAAACACAAATGTCAATCGCAAGCATCCTCGACGACATCAGCAAGCTGACCGTCATCGAACTCAAAGAGCTCCTCGACTCGTTCGAAGAGAAGTTCGGCGTAACCGCCGCTGCCCCGATGGCCATGGCCGCTCCGGCCGGTGGCGGAGGAGGCGGCGCCGCTGCAGCCGAAGAAGAGAAGGACGAATTCGACGTCATCCTCACCGAGGCTGGCGCACAGAAGATCCAGGTCATCAAGGTCGTGCGCGAGCTGACCAGCCTGGGCCTGAAGGAAGCCAAGGATCTGGTCGATGGGGCGCCGAAGCCGGTGCTCGAGAAGGCCACCAAGGAAGCAGCTGAGGCCGCCAAGGCCAAGCTGGTCGAGGCTGGCGCCTCGGTCGAAGTCAAGTAACACAGTCGAAGTCAAGTAACACAGCACTCTTCTGGGGCTGGATCGTTTCGGATTCCGAGACGGTGCAGCCCCAGTTGCCGTTTTGGTAGCGCATACCCTTGACATCACGGGCCGGTTGGGCTTACCGTTCGCGGACGGATTCAAACCGCCGGGCAACTTGCCCGTCTGCGGTTGACTACGTCGTGCACGGCGGATAGCATCAAACGTTGCCGTGCGTCTCGTTTTCCGTTACTCCTTTGTACCGGTGACTTTTCGCGCCCCCTGCCGACCGAAGATTGAGGAGTAAGACGTGGCCTCCCGTTCCGTTTCCCGCGAGCGCTATTCCTTTGCAAACCTTTCCGAGCCGCTTGAGCTCCCAGACCTCATCGCCATTCAGCGCGTCAGCTTCGAATGGTTCCTCAAGCATGGTCTGGCCGAGACGTTCCGCGACATTTCGCCGATCAAGGACTTCAGTGAGGCGCTGCAACTCGAGCTCGAGTTCGACCCCGACGACGAAGACCTGCGCCCGCCGCCGAAGTTCACCGTCGATGAGTGCAAAGAAAAGGACATGACCTACAGCGCGCCGATCTTCGTGCGCGCCCGGTTCATGAACCGCAACACAGGCGAGATCAAAGAGCAGACCGTCTTCATGGGCGACTTCCCGATGATGACCGAAAAGGGAACGTTCATCATCAACGGCACCGAGCGCGTCGTCGTGTCGCAGCTCGTGCGTAGCCCCGGCGTCATCTTCGAGCCGGGCGAGCGCTTCCGTCTTCGTAACCTCAGCAAGCATCAGCTCGTCAAGGGCACCATCCATCCGTACCGCGGCGAGTGGTTGGAGTTCGACGTCGAGCAGAAGCCGGGCAAGGATGTCACCGCCGGCACTCGCGTTGCGCGCAAGCGTCGCATGGGCGTGTTTACCCTGCTGCGCGCACTTGGCTACGACGAAGAGCACGCTCCTGGTTTCCTCGAGCGCTTCGTTGCCCAGTTCGGTTTCCTCGAAGGTCAGTGGGAGAAGGAACGCCACGTCGCTCCGACGCAGAGCGAAGCGCTGGTCGAGATCTACAAGCGTGCCCGCCCGGGCGAGCCGCCGACGGTGGAATCGGCGAAGGCTTACTTCCGCAACGCGTTCTTCGAGAACCGTCGTTACGACCTGTCGCGCGTCGGTCGCTACAAGCTCGATCGCAAGTTGGGCACCGAAGTCGCCAAGCTCGACCAGTTGTTCGGCAAGGGCACAATCCAGCTCGGTTCGTTCTTCCAGACCGAACAGGACGACCCGAACCGCAAGCCGATCTTCAGCGACCCCGACGATGCGCGTGTGCTGCGCCCCAACGAAGTGCTGGCGACGATCAGCTACATGTTGCACCTCGTCAAGCAAGAGCCGGGCTACCGCCTCGACGACCAAGACCACTTCGCCAACCGCCGCATCCGCAGCGTCGGCGAGCTGATTCAGAACCAGGTGCGCATCGGCCTCAGCCGGATGGAGCGCGTTGTGCGCGAGCGCATGACGACCCAAGACGTCGAAGCGATCACGCCGACCACGTTGGTGAACATTCGCCCGGTGGTCGCTGCGATCAAGGAATTCTTCGGCACCAGCCAGCTCAGCCAGTTCATGGACCAGGTCAACCCGCTGTCGGGTCTGACGCACCGTCGTCGTCTGTCCGCACTCGGCCCGGGCGGCCTCAGCCGCGAGCGCGCCGGCTTCGAAGTCCGCGACGTTCACTTCAGCCACTACGGCCGTATGTGCCCGATCGAGACGCCAGAGGGCCCGAACATTGGTCTCATCGGTGCGCTCAGCACGTTCGCTCGCGTCAACTCGTATGGCTTCATCGAGACGCCGTATCGCGTGGTGAAGAACGGCAAGGTCAGCAGCGAGATTCGTTACATGGCCGCCGACGAGGAAGAGAACTACGTCGTCGCCCAGGCCAATACGCCGATCAAGCCCGATGGCTCCTTCGTTGACGAGCGCATCCTCGTGCGTCGCAGCCCGCAGTCCGCCAGCCTTGAAGACCTGCGCAAGATGCTGGAAGCCGAGAGCTTCTTTGGCGCGACCACCGACATTGCTGCCGTGCCGCCGAGCGAAGTGCAGCTGATGGACGTCAGCCCGAAGCAGATCGTCTCGGTCGCAACAGCGCTGATCCCGTTCCTCGAGCACGACGATGCCAACCGCGCACTCATGGGCGCCAACATGCAGCGTCAGGCTGTGCCGTTGGTGCGCGCCGAGGCGCCGTACATCGGCACCGGCATCGAAGACCGCGCCGCGCGCGACGCGGCCGACCTCATTCAGGCAACGGGCGACGGCGATGTGACCGAGGTCAGTGGCACCAGCATCACCGTCAACTACAAGCCCAAGGGCGACGAGCCCGGCGGCAAGACCGTCTATCCGCTCAGCAAGTTCCGTCGCTCGAACCAAGACACGTGCATCAACCACCGCGTGCGCGTGAAGGATGGCGACAAGGTCGTCAAGGGCACGATTCTCGCCGACGGTCCGAGCACAGATCATGGTGAACTGGCGTTGGGCAAGAACCTGCTCGTCGCCTTGATGCCGTGGGAGGGCTACAACTTCGAAGACGCAATCATCCTCAGCGAGCGCTTGGTGAAAGACGACGTGCTCACGTCGATCCACATCAAAGAGCACGAGGTCGATGCGCGCGACACGAAGCTGGGCGCGGAAGAAATCAGCCGCGACATTCCGAACCTCAGCGACGACATCCTGCGCGACCTCGACGAGCGCGGCATTATCCGCGTTGGTGCCGAAGTTGGCCCTGGCGATGTGTTGGTCGGCAAGGTCACGCCCAAGGGCGAGACCGAGCTCACACCGGAAGAGCGCCTGCTGCGCGCCATCTTCGGCGAGAAGGCTCGCGAGGTTCGCGACACAAGCCTGAAGGTTCCGCATGGCGAGAGCGGCAAGGTCATCGACGTCAAGGTGTTCAGCCGCGACGACGGCGACGAGTTGCCGCCCGGTGTCAACCAGCTCGTGCGTGTGTATGTTGCGCAAAAGCGCAAGATCAGCGTCGGCGACAAGTTGGCCGGCCGTCACGGCAACAAGGGTGTTATCTCCAAGATCCTCCCGATCGAAGACATGCCGTACATGGCCGATGGCACCGCCGTCGACATCATCCTCAACCCGCTGGGCGTACCGAGCCGTATGAACGTCGGCCAGGTTCTCGAAGCGCACCTCGGTTACGCGGCGCGCTGGGGCTGGACCGACGTCAAGAACAACAAGACGGTTGGCGACGCACCGATCCGCGGCACCGAGACCAAGACGCGTCCAATCACCAAGCCGAGCACGTTCATCGCCACTCCGGTGTTCGATGGCGCTCACTGGGACGAGGAAGAGGCTTCCGGTAAGCACCCGACGATTCAGTCGATCTTCGCCAACCTCAACCCGGAATCGGTCGACGGTAAGCGCCTGATCCAGCTCGACGGCAAGACGCCGTTGTACAACGGCCGCACCGGCCTTGTGTACGACAACCCCGTCACCGTTGGCTACATGTACATCTTGAAGCTGGCTCACCTTGTCGACGACAAGATCCACGCCCGCTCCACCGGCCCGTACAGCATGATCACCCAGCAGCCGCTCGGTGGTAAGGCGCAGTTCGGTGGCCAGCGCTTCGGCGAGATGGAAGTGTGGGCACTCGAGGCCTACGGCGCGGCGTACTGCTTGCAGGAACTGCTCACCATCAAGTCCGACGACGTGCTTGGCCGCGTGAAGGTGTACGAGGCCATCGTCAAGGGCGAGAACATCCCCGAACCCGGCATTCCCGAGAGCTTCAAGGTGCTCATGAAGGAGATGCAGGCACTGTGCCTCAACGTCGAGGTCTTGGCCAGCGATGGCAGCGAGATCGAGATGCGTGAGATGGACGAAGACGTGTTCCGCACCGCAGAGGAGCTGGGCATCGATATCAGCCGCAACGAACGCGGCACCGACGAAGACGACCGCGAGCGCGAGGCCCGTCGGGCCGCACGCACGAGCGGGTACTAGGAGAGGCTGAACCAATGCTCGACGTAAACATGTTCTCCCAGCTCAAGATCGGGTTGGCCACGGCCGACCAGATTCGGTTGTGGTCACACGGTGAAGTAAAGAAGCCCGAGACCATCAACTATCGCACCCTGCGTCCCGAGAAGGACGGCCTTTTTTGCGAGAAGATCTTCGGACCAACTCGCGACTGGGAGTGCTACTGCGGCAAGTACAAGCGCGTGCGCTTCAAGGGCATCATCTGCGAGCGCTGTG
>Ga0335397_10007930_pt1 | contig 13429 bp, 10 predicted proteins | sample MAT04_FD_205740 | JGI IMG/M metagenome (GOLD analysis project Ga0335397, IMG submission 205740) | Freshwater microbial communities from Lake Fryxell liftoff mats and glacier meltwater in Antarctica - MAT-04 (spades assembly) (version 2) ...
ATGCGAAGGGTGCGGGTGAGCTTGGCGGGTGCCTCGACGATCACGGCTCGTGAGCCGAGGGGGTGTGCGGTGTGCATCGGCTCAGATCGTGTCACGCGGGCTCGGCGAGCTCGGGAACCGGGGTCGGCACGTGCTCGGCGGACGATCCATCGCCGGCACCGGCGCTCGCGGAACCTGCGCACCAGGCATCGGTCAGGCGGCCCCACTCGTGCACGTCGAGCTCCTCGGGACGACGCTGGGCATCGATGCCGGCTGCATCGAACACCTCGGGTGCCACCACGCCAGCGAGTGATCGGCGCAGCATCTTGCGCCGCTGGCCGAACGCAGTGCGCACGAGGTGGAACAGCTGCGCCGGGTCAGCCGCAGTGGCGGGCTGTGCTCGGCGGGTGATCTCGGTGAGCGCGGACTCGACGTTCGGACGCGGGACGAACACGCTCGCCGGGACGAATCCGGCGATCCGGGCGGTGGCCCAGTACGAGATCTTCACCGTCACGGCGCCGTAGGCCGGCGTGCGTGGTGAGGCGCAGAACCGCTCGGCCGCCTCGCGCTGCACCATCACGAGCATCCGTTCGATCGCGGGTACCCCGTCGAGCAGGTCGAGGAGCAACGGCGTGGCAACGTTGTACGGCAGGTTGGCCACGAGCACCCAGCGGTCGGCACCGGCGAGCACCTGCAGCCAGTCGAGCTGCATCGCGTCGCCTTCGATCACGGTGACATTGGGGCAGCCAGCCACCACCTCGCGCAGCACCGGCACGATGCCACGGTCGATCTCGACGGCACGCACCGTGGCCCCGGTCTCCGCCAGCGCGAGCGTGAGCGACCCGAGCCCTGGGCCGATCTCGATGATGTGGTCACCCTCGCCGACACCCGCGAGGCGGGCGATGCGACGCACAGTGTTGGGGTCGACGACGAAGTTCTGGCCGAGGTCGCGACGAGCTGCGAGGCCATGGTCGGCGAGCAGTCGGTTGACGTCGACGCGTGAGAGCACGGGTGGATGTAGCCGGGTTACCAGGAGAGCCGGACGGGAACCGGCGCCGAGGCCAGGTCGGCGATCTCGATGAACAGGTCGGTGTCGATCGCGACGGTGACGCCGTACGGCACCGAGACACCATTGGTGGTACGGCAGGTGATCGAGAGGCCGTTGTTGATGTTCGTGACCGTGATCAGGGTGTTGGCCGGCACGCCGGGTGCGGCGCACTTGCGGTCGCTCAGCGGATCGAATCGCTTGAAGCTCCCAGTGCCTTCGAGTTCGTCGTCGCCGGGCGCTTCGGGAAGGGCGACGTCGATGACCGCGGGGGCCACGACCACCACGGTGTTGTCGAGGAAGATCGGCATCTCGGGTTCGTCGGCGTCGTCGTCGGCGTCGTCGTCGCCGGACACCTCGGGGGTGGGCACACCTGCGGCGGCGAGGCCCGGCGAGGCGGTGGGATCGTCGCGATCGAACAGCCAGATCGCGGGGAGGGCCACGAGCGTGAACGCCGTCGCGAGGACGATTCGCCGGCGCTCGTGTACGTCCATGACGAAAAGGCTACGAACTACAACCGTGAAAGGCAAGGCAGGGCGCCGATTCGGCCGGCGACACCCCTGCTCAGGCCCGCTCCCCATGTGGGCGAGTCTGCCCGGGCCTGCCCGGGTGCCAGAGACGGGAGGTCGCGACGGGTCGACATCTTGACGGTGTCTTGCGGGACGGCAGGGGTTACCGGGAGTACGTTTCGGGCACTCACGACCGCCGGGCGCGATGGCGCGCTCGCAACACGAGGGGGATCTTGTGGCAAGCGTCGACAACACGGCACACCCGGCACATACGGCGGCTGAGGCAGATCAGGCAGGTGCGCTCGCCGAGATGCGCGCGGAGCTGGCGGCGATGCGCGCCGAACTCCACGAGCTGCAGGCATCCAACGCGGCACGCTCCACACCGGTCGCCCCGGCACTTCACGCGGAGGTCGCCTCGATCACCGAGGCAACCGGGCACCGCACCAACCGCCGCGGCATGCTCCGCCTCGCAGGCGCGGCAGCCGCCGGTGCCGCCGCAGCCGCAGTGGGTCAGGCCGGCCAGGCAGCTGCGACGAACGGCCAGGCACTGTTTATCGGCACGCTCAACGAGGCCACTCGTGGCACGGTCGTTAGCTACGGGACGGCTGCCAACGGCGTGACACCCGGGGACGACATCGGGGCGCCGCTGACGGCGATGATGACGTTCCAGACGAACCAGTTGGGATCGGTCGCGCTGTACAACCGGGGCAGTCTGCACGGGATGGTGTCGGACGGCCAGGAGGATGCCTACCTCTCCTACAACTCGAACTACACCTTCCACTCCGCTGCTTCGCGCAAGTCGGCACTCAAGCTCAGCGCCATCTTCTCCGGTCCGGGGAACCTACCGAAGACGCCTCCCCCGACGCGCACCGACCTCCACTTCGCAGGTGAGATGGAGGTCGACACCAACGGCGATCTGTGGTGGTGTGTCGAGAACGGGTTGCCGGGTACATGGCGCAAGCTCGCCGGCCCCATGACGGCGGGGGCGTTCCATGCCATCAGCCCGGCCCGCGTGTACGACAGCCGATTTGCCGAGGGCCCGCTCGGTGCGGGAGCGTCGCGGATCGTGAGCATCAAGGATGGCCGCGACGGCGCCGGCGTGGTCACCACGCCCGATGTCGTGCCGGTCGGTGCCACGGCGATCGCCTACAACATCACGGTCGCCGACACCGTGGGCGGTGGCTTCCTCGCCGTCGCAGAGGGCACGTCCACGGGCACGAGTGCCTCGTCGATCAACTGGTCGGCATCGGGACAGCTGCTGGCCAACGGTCTGCAGGTGAAGATCGACGAAGAGCGCCGCGTGGCGATGTTCTCCGGCGGCGCCGGCACCACCAACTTCATCATCGACGTCGTCGGCTACTACCGCTGACGGGTACCAGTTCGATCGATCAGCGCTCCCGGTCGCCCACCGCCACGGCGAGGGCCGGGAACGCCTCACGGGTTGCCAACACCGTCGTGGCCGCGAGGTCGTGGAGCGCGACGCCGCGGAGGTCGGCGACGAACTGGGCCACGTGGTGCACGAACGCCGGTTGGTTCGTCCGGCCGCGATGGGGCACGGGGGCCAGGTAGGGACTGTCGGTCTCGACCAGCAACCGCTCGGCGGGGCACAGCATCGCCGCGGCCTGCAGATCGGTGGCCGTCTTGAATGTGACGATCCCGCTGAACGACAGGAACCCCCCGCGGTCGAGACACGCACGTGCCTCGTCGGGGCCGCCGGTGAAGCAGTGGAAGATCGTGAGTTCGGGCATGCCCTCTGCATCGAGCACATCGAACGTGTCGGCCCACGCATCGCGGGTGTGGATCACGAGCGGCAGGCAGCGCTCGTGAGAGAGCTGGATCTGGGCGGCGAAGGCCGCACGCTGCACGTCGCGGGGCGAATGGTCGTAGAAGTGGTCGAGGCCGGCTTCGCCGACGGCGATCACGTTCGGGTCGTCGAGGAACGGCACGATCGTGTCGACTCCCTGCACCGCCTCGTGAGGGTGCAGGCCAGCCGTGGCGAAGATGCCATCGTGGGCAGCGGCGATGGCGATCGCTGCTCGGGTGGTGGCGGCGTCGCAGCCCACGTTCACCATCTGCACGATGCCGTTCGCCCGCGCCAGGGCGAGCACGTCGGCGAGCTCGGCACCGCGTGTGTCGTACAGGTGGCAGTGGCTGTCGATCAGCTCGACCGGGGGGTCCCGGTGGTGGAGCGGCTCGGATGCGGTGGCGGCCATCGTTACTTCCGGGGGAACAGGGGATCGCCCTTCACCACGGTGGTGCCACCGGGGTACCCGCCCCAGGCAGCTGCCTCGGGCAGGCGCTGGTCGCTCACCAGGCCGGTGAGGCCGATGCGTTCCCACACGTGTTGGCAGGTGGACGGCAGTGCCGGCGAGGCGAGGACGGCCACGATGCGCAGGGCCTCGAGCGCATCGCCCATCACCGCGTCGACGGCGGGCCCGGCCTCGGTCTTCCACGGCTCGTTGGCCTCGAGGTACGCGTTGGTGGCGCGGATGAGCGACCAGGTGGCCTCGAGCGCACGGTTGGGCTGCACCTCGGCCCAACCGGTGGCGGTGCCCTCCCAGGCGGCGGCTGCGGCCTCGGCGAGCGGGGAGTCGGGGCGAGGTGCCGGGCCGATGCCGTCGCACTTCTTGCCCACCACGGTCGCCACCCGCGACAGCAGGTTGCCGAGGTTGTTCGCGAGGTCGCTGTTGTAGCGGCTGGTGAGGCCTTCGTAGGTGAAGTCGCCGTCGTGGCCGTAGGTGGTGTCGGCGAGCACGTAGTAGCGGAAGCCGTCGACGCCGAACTCGTCGATCAGGTCGAGCGGGTTCACCACGTTGCCCGAGGTCTTGCTCATCTTCTCGCCGCCGCTCAGCAACCAGCCGCCGACGGCCCACCCGGCGGGCAGCTCGATGCCGGCTGACATCAGCATCGCCGGCCAGTACACGCAGTGGTGGCGGATGATGTCCTTGCCGATCAGGTGCCGAGCCGGCCACCACTTCCGGAACTCTTCGTCGTCGCTGCCGTAGCCGACAGCGGTGAGATAGTTCGCCAATGCGTCGAACCACACGTACGCGACGTGTTGCGGGTTCCACGGCAGCGGGATGCCCCAGGTGAGGCTGGTGCGGCTGACCGAGAAGTCGCGCAGACCGCCGCGGATGAGGCCGAGCGCCTCGTTGCCGCGGAACTCGGGCACGATCACACCGGGGTGGGCGGCGTACCAGTCGAGCAGTCGGTCCTGGAAGCGGCTGAGCCGGAAGAAGTAGTTCTCCTCCTCGAAGTACTCGACGGGCCGCTTGTGGATCGGGCACAGGTCACCGTCGAGCAGCTCCTCGTCGGTGTAGTACTCCTCACAGGCCACGCAGTACTTGCCGGCGTACACGTCGAGCTCGATGTCGCCGGCGTCGTAACAGCGCTGCAGCAGTTCCTGCACACCGATGCGGTGCCGCACCTCGGTGGTGCGGATGAAGTCGTCGTTGGAGATGTCGAGCCTGGCCCACGCGTCCTGGAACAGGGGGGCGATCTCGTCGACGAACTCCTGGGGCGTCTTGCCCACTGCGTCAGCGGCCTGCTGGATCTTGAGGCCGTGTTCGTCGGTGCCGGTGAGGAAGTGCACGTCGTCGCCGAGCAGGCGGTGCCAGCGGGCGAGGGCGTCACCGATGATGGTGGTGTACGCGTGGCCGAGGTGGGGCCGGGCGTTCACGTAGTAGATCGGGGTGGTGAGGTAGTAGCTGGTCACGGGGAGTCCTTCCGCGGGTGTTGCAGACGTGGGGTGAACGGCGGTCGACGGCTCTGCGCTGCGTTGCAGGTCAGGAGCCGGTGCGCATTCGACGGACGCCCGTCGCCATGGGGCCGAGCGACGAAAGGAGGTGACGTGCCACGGGCCACAGGATACGGGAACCGATGCCCTCGTCGGCAAGGGCTTTCCCCGGTCACTTCGCCGCCGACCGGCTCGCGGTGCGCGGGCACCCGCGCCGGTGCGAGGTGTGGGACAGCGCCGCCACGCTGGTGGCGAGGAGCCGTCAGCTCGCCCCGGAGACGGCTGATTTCTCGCATCCGTATCTGTGCGACAATCGGTTCTTCGACTCGAGATACGAGGTTTTCGGCGTGCCCTATTTCATCGGTGTGGACCTCGGCACGACCTACACCGCGGCTGCAACGCGCCGCGGTGAGCGGGTCGAGATGGCCGACCTCGGCACGCGTACAGCCACGATTCCGTCGGTCGTCTACCTGCGCGAAGACGGCACTGTGCTCACGGGTGAGGCGGCCACCCGGCGAGGGGTGACCGATCCCGGTCGTCTGGCGCGAGAGTTCAAACGGCGCATGGGTGACACCACGGCGATCCTGCTCGGCGGTGTGCCCTACAGCGTCGACGCACTGATGGCTCGGATGCTCGAGGCAGTCGTCGCCGCGATCACCGAACGTCAGGGCGAGTCACCGTCGGCGATCGCGGTCGCGCACCCTGCGAACTGGGGCCACTACAAGAAGGATCTGCTCGAGCAGGCGATCGGTCGGGCCGACCTCGACAACGTCACGATGATCACCGAGCCAGAGGCAGCCGCCGTCCACTACGCGACGCAGGAGCGCCTCGAACCCGGCTCGGTGGTTGCGGTCTACGATCTCGGCGGCGGCACGTTCGATGCTGCGATGCTGCGCAAGACCGCCGACGGGTTCGAGCTCCTCGGCGAACCCCAGGGCATCGAGCGCCTGGGCGGCATCGACTTCGACGAGGCCGTCTTCCGTCATGTCGTCGTGGCGCTGCGAGGAGCGCTCGCCGATCTCGATCCCGACGACCCGGTTGCTCAGGCAGCGGTCAGCCGCCTCCGCGACGAGTGCGTGGCAGCCAAGGAAGCGCTGTCAGGCGACACAGAGGTGTCGGTGCCCGTGTTGCTGCCCAACATGCAGACCGAGGTGCGCCTCACTCGTGGGGAGTTCGAGGCGATGATCCGGCCGGCGCTCGCCGACACCCTGGTGGTGATGAACCGGGCGATGCGATCCGCTGGCGTCAGCCGCGACGACGTCCACAGCGTGTTGATGGTCGGCGGATCGTCCCGGATCCCGCTGATCGCGCAGCTCGTCGGCGCTGAGCTGGGACGGCCGGTTGCGCTCGACGTGCACCCGAAGCACTCGGTCGCACTCGGCGCAGCGATCATCGCCGGCGGCGGTGTCGCGCGGGTGTCGTCGGCGGTTCCCGTGCGGATGCACCCTGTCGCCCCGTCGGCCGCTGTCGCCCCATCGGTCGCAACGGCCGCGATGCCGCCCACGCCCGTTGCGCCGTCGATGCCCCCGCCGCCTCCGATGACCGCTGCATCGCTCGTTCCTCCGTCACCGTCACCGTCACCGGTAGCAGCTCCTGCGCCAGTGCCATCGGTGCCATCGGTCCCGGTTGCCCCGACCCCGACCCCGCCGGCGGCGCCGGCCAGTGGCGGGTCGGACACACCGCCGCCCTACGTCGCGCCGCCGGTGGAGCCGGCCGAAGCTGGTGGAAGCAAGCGCACCCCGCTCCTGATCGGTGCTGCGATCGTCGCCGTACTCGTGCTGGTGGGCGGATTCATCGCGTTCGGTGGTGGCGGGGACGACGATGCCGGCGCCGGCGCGACCACCATCGATACAACCGACGTCGTCGGGTCTGACACGACGGTCGGGTCTGACACGACGGTCGAGTCGGAGATCACGCTCGAATCGGTCACGACGCTCGCCGCCACGACCAGTGCGCCGACCACCCTGGCGCCGAGGATCGACCCCTGCGACGGGATCACCGACACGCCGTGCATCACGATGGGCAGCTTGCGAGTGGTCGACGGGGGTGCGGTCGAGGCCACGTGGATCCCACGGAACTTCGTACCGGACGTGAACGGCGGCTACCACGCCCACCTGTTCTGGAACAACGCCGAGGCGTTCCAGGCATCGACGTCGGCGGCCGCCGGGGTCAGGGTGGATTGGGAAGCCGTCGACACCGTCGTCCACACCAGCGGCACGCTGCTGGTGATCTCGAACAAGCCACCCGATGCCACCGGTGTCTGCGTCACGGTGGGTCTTGCGCCGTCGCACATCGCACCGAATCCCGAACTGTTCGACTGCCTCGACCTACCCGCTCCACCGTGACGTGTCGAATGCAACCGACGACCATCCGCTCCGTCAGGAATGTCGATCGGTGGCGCGGGCATCCAGCCACACCGCAGGATGTCCGCAATCCCATGCCCCCCATGCCCCCCGTACCTCAACACGGGGAATTCCCCGATGTGGCCGATCTCGCCCCCATGAGACAGTGCTCCCATCACAACAACCCGCTGCACCGCATCGGCAACACAAGGAGAAAATGACATGGCAACCAACATCTTGGACTTCTTCCAGGGCCTGCTGAGTGACCCGAAGGAGTACGCCGAGTACACGAAGGATCCCGTGAAGTACGTGCAGGACGCCGGCGTCGAGGACTGCACCCAGGAACAGATGGTCGAGGCCGCCGAGCTGGCCTTCAGCTCGCCGGTCTCGGTGGGCGGCGAAGTCACCCAGGGCGGCCCGATCTCGACCGGCGCCAACGTCAACGTCGGTGGCAACACCACCGCCGTCGACAACTCCAGCGTCGGCAACACCTCTGGCGTGGGCAACACCGGCGGGATCGGCAACAGCTCGGGCAGCGGTTCGGGCGGCGGTTCCACCGCAATGCGTCCGGCACCTCCGGCCCCGCCGGTGCCCTCGGAGACCATGCCCCCGGTCGAGCAGGTGATGCAGACGGTCAACTACTACACCAACACGGTGTACGAGACGAACACGGCGAACAACACGACCACCAACGTCGACGACCGCGACACCACCAACCAGACCAACACCAGCAACAACATCAACGCCGGCGATCACGCCAACATCGATGTCGACAACGAAGTCGACACCACGATCGCCTCGGGCGACGGGGCGGTGGCAGTCGGCGAAGGCGGCAGCGCCGAGGGTGTGGCCACCGGCGACGGTGCGGTCGCAGCCGGTGACGACATCGAGGACTCGGTGATCAACACCGGCACGAACAGCGGGATCATCGCCAACGACTCCGATGTCGACGACAACATCATCGGTGACGGCAACACCCAGGTGAACGACAACAGTGGTCCGGTCGCAGTGGGCGACGGCAACGTCCAGGCCACCGACGGCAGCCAGGCCGCCGGCGACGACCTCACCGACAACGACACCACGATCGATGTCGACAACAGTGGTGGCGGCAACATGCAGGGCGTCAACTTCGGTGCAGGGGGCAGCGTCACCGATTCCGGCAACGAGGACCACTCGGACACTTCGATCGACCTCGACAACGTGGGCAACACCACCGACAACTCGATCAACGACTCGCTGAACGACGACTCGGACAACTCGATCAACGACTCGCTGAACGACGAATCGGACAACTCGATCAACGACTCGCTGAACGACGACTCGGACAACTCGATCAACGACTCGCTGAACGACAACTCCGACAACTCGTTGGGCATCGTCGATGAGTCGGTCAACGACTCGGGCAACCTCACCCAGGTCGACGCCTCGGACGACGACGGGATCGACGTCCTCTGATCCATCGATTCGGCCCGGGCCCGGTGATCTGCCGAGCCCGGGACCCAAGCACGGTTCACAGCACTCGGCCGGCGGGATGCCACCTCACGGTGGCCCCGCCGGCCCGTTGGTGCATGTAGGCCTGATCTTCAGCACTCGCTCCGCGTGTGAGGCGACGGCTCTTTCCAGTTCTCTCCAGCTCTTCACGACTCTTCCCAGTTCGGAACTGAGGTGATCGATCATGGCAACTCCACTCGCACAACTCCTCGACCTCGTCCTCACTGACGCTGACGCTCGTGATGGGTTCGCAGACGCACCGGCCGACTTCATGGCCCGGCATGGGTACGAGCACCTCGACGCCGACGATGTGCAGGAGGCGCTGTTCGTACTGGCCGACGGCAGCCCGCCGGCGATGGCCACCGTGCTGATCGACGGTGGTCGAGCAGTCGACACGCTCGACCCGGCTGAGCGAGGAGGCCTCGACGGGGCCATCGCCGGCCTCAGCAGAGCATTCGTCTCGATGTTCGGTGTCGACGTGCCCGAGTACGACGATCCAGCCGAACTCGACAGCGATGCCGAGCAGGCAACGGATGGGCCCAGCGATGCCTTCGACGACGAGGGCGACGACCGGAGCGAGGACGAGGGCGACGACGAGGGCGACGACCGGAGCGACGACGACAACGCCGCGCTGGGTTCGACGGCTGTGGACACACCGGTCGACGATGGCCTCGACCTTGCCCGATCGGAGCGTCCCTCGGACAACGACGACTCCGACGACCCCGATTTCATCGACGTCCTCGAGGGCCTCGACCGCCTCGACGAGGTGCCGTTGTCTCCCGAACCGCTTCCGCCGGTTCCCGAGGAGTTCGACGACGGCTGGGGCGATGTCATCATCTGATTCGATCCGACCTGTGCCAGATTCACGAGATCAGCCCACCGACCAGCCGTCACACCGACCGAGAGAACATCCGACATGAGCACATCGACATCAGCCACGGTCCAGACAGCGGCCCCATCGATCTCGGCGCTCGTCGCCCTGCAAAAGGATCTGCTGGCCCTGCTCGAGGTCACCCGAACCGCTGCGATTGCGTACGGCCGGCCTGATCTCGCCGAGCGAATCGACCGGGCCGCCGTCCGCAACAGCAATCGCGAGCTGACCGTGATGGTGGTGGGCGAGTTCAAGCAGGGCAAGAGCACGCTCGTCAACGCCCTGCTCAACGCGCCGGTGTGTGGCGTCGCCGACGACGTGTCGACGATCGTGCCGACGATCGTGCGTTACGGAGCCGAGCTCGGCGCGATCGCCCACTACGAGGGCGACGATGCGCGAGACACGTCGATCGAGTTCGGCGAGGTCGCCCTGCTCGGATCCGAGCAGGGAAACCCGGGCAACAGGGCCGGCATCCGATCGATCGACGTCGCGATTCCGCGCAAGCTGCTGCAACCGGGTCTCTGTCTGGTCGACACGCCCGGCGTCGGTGGTCTCGAGTCGACCCACGGTGCTGCCACCATGGCCGCGCTCGGGCTCGCCGAGGCGATCCTGTTCGTGAGCGACGCGTCGCAGCCGTTGAGCAACAGCGAGCTCGACTTCTTACGCCACGCCCGTTCCCGGTGCCCCAACGTCACGCTCGTGCAGTCGAAGATCGACATCTACTCGTCGTGGCGACGCGTCGTCGAGCTGAACCGGGCGTATCTCGCTCAGGCCGAGATGGATGTCGAGATCGTCGCTGTGTCGTCGATCCTTCGTCAACGTGCGACCGCCGAGAACTCCAAGGAGCTCAACGAGGAGTCCGGCTATCCACCGCTGCTCGAGTTGCTACGCGACGCAGCATCGGGCGATGCGGCCCGCCTGGCAGCCCGAACGACGTTGGGCGACGTGCTGTTCGTCGCTGAGCAACTGCGGTCGTCGTTCGAATCCGAACGGCAGATCCTCGAAGATCCGAACTCGCTTGCGCAGGTGGTCGCCCAGCTCGAGAAGGCGAAGGAACACGCGGACAAGCTCCGTGGCCAGTCCGCGAAGTGGCAGCAGACGTTGAACGACGGCACGCAGGACCTGGCGAGTGACCTCGACCACGATCTGCGACTCCGATTCCGTGCGATCACCGCTGAGGCCGAGAAGGTGCTCGACACACACGATCCCGCAGAGATGTGGGACGACTTCGAACAGTGGTTGCATCAGCGCATCGGGTTCGACCTCGGATCGCACTACCAGCTCATCGCCGATCGCGCCGACGAGCTCGCCGGGCGGGTCGCCCAGCACTTCGCCGACGACGAGGCCGAACTCGGTCTGGTGTCGATGAGCCGCCCAGTCCCGTCGATCAGGGCCAAGAACCTGGGCGCCGAGATGTCGATCGAAGTCGTCGGCGTCACCGGCAACGCATTGGCTGCTGTTCGCGGCTCCTACGGCGGCGTGCTGATGTTCGGCATGATGGGCCAGATGGTCGGCCTGGCGATGATGAACCCGTTCAGTCTCGTGTTCGGGGTGGGCCTCGGCCGCAAGGCATACCGAGACGAGAAGAAGCGCCAGCTGATGCAGCGCCAACAGCAGGCCAAGATGGCGATGCGCAAGTACCTCGATGACCTCAACGTCGAGAGTGGCAAGAATTCCCGCGACACCACGCGACAGGTGCAACGCGACCTGCGTGACGAGTTCGCCCAGCGCGCCGAGCAGCTCCAGACCACGATCCGCGATTCGTTGAAGACGGCGGAAGCGTCGACCAAGGTGGTGACCGGCGAGCGCCAGCGCCGCCTGACCGATGTCCGCGCCGAGCTCGATCGGATCGCCAAGTTGACCCAGCACGCCGACACCCTGGCCGCGAAGCTCGGCCCGGTGACCGGAGCCACGGCATCGTGAGCGCCGTCGCCGAACTCCGCCCGCTGCTCGAACGGCTTCGGGCGACCTGTATCGCCAACGGGGCTCCCGCCGACCTCGTCGCGGATCTGGATCGACTCGCCTGGCGATTGGACCAGCCTCTCATCGTCGCGCTCGCGGGCAAGGTGAAGGCCGGCAAGAGCACCCTGCTCAACGCGCTGATCGGCGAAGAACTCGCCCCGACCGACGCGGGTGAGTGCACCCAGGTGGTCACCGTCTACCGGAACGGGCACACCTACCGGGTGTCGATCGAACTGACCGATGGCACTTCTCGGCAGGTGTCGTTCCGCCGTGACGGCGGCGCCCTCGAGATCGACTTCGGATCGACGCCACTCGAACAGGTGGCGAAGATCATCGTCGACTGGCCGTCGTCGAGGCTCGTCGGAATGACGTTGATCGACACGCCCGGACTCGATTCGATCGCGAGGGACACGTCCGATCGCACGCACGCGTTCCTCGGCACCGATGACGACGGCGGTGGTGAGGCCGATGCCGTCATCTACCTCATGCGCCACGTGCACCGGACCGACCTCGGATTCCTCGAGGCGTTCCATGACGAAGCGCAAGCCGGTGCGAGTCCGATCAGTGCGATCGCGGTGCTGTCGAGGGCCGACGAAGTGGGGGCGTGCCGGATCGATGCGATGGTGTCGGCGCAGCGCATCGCCGACTCCTGGCGGCGAGACCCTCGACTTCGTCGGCTCGTACAGACGGTGGTGCCCGTCGCCGGTCTGGTCGCGCAGATGGGAGCCACGCTCCGCGAGGACGAGTACCGGGCGCTGGCGACGATCGCCGCCCTACCTCGCGCCGAGGCCGACGCCCTGTTACTGACGACCGACCGCTTCGTCGACGATCTCTCGTGTCAGGTGACGCAGCTCGATCGCGAGGAGCTCCTCGACCGGCTGGGAGTGTTCGGCGTGCGTCTCTGCATCAGCCTCATCCGACTCGGTGCTGCGCCGAGCGCAACGGCCCTTGCGACGGAACTCGCGAACAGGTCGGGCGTGGTTGCCTTCCGCAACCTGCTCACCACCGTGCTGACGGAGCGCCGTGATGTGCTGAAGGCCCGCGTGGCGCTGTCGGGCATGGACGCAGCGTTGACGAAGCTGCCGGCGCCCGTCTTCGATCCGATCCGCAACGAGCTCGAACGGATCCAGGCGAGCGCGCACGAGTTCGAGGAGGTCTACCTGCTCAACGCCGTGAGGTCGGGCGTGATGAACTTCCGGCAGGCCGAGATCGAGGAGTTGGAGCGACTGCTCGGGTCGATCGGGGCGCCACGCCATGTCCGCCTCGGCGTCGGCCCGGACACCAGCGAAGCCGAGATGCATCGGCTGATCCTGGACGGGGTCGAACGGTGGCGTCGACGGTCGGAGAACCCGATGACCGCCCTGGAGCTGGCGGGAGCGGCGCGATCGGTGGCCCGCACGTACGAAGGGCTCCTGTCGGTGCCTTGATGATCAGGTCAGGTCAGGTCAGGTCAGGTCAGGTCAGGTCTCGGCCAGGTAGTCGCGCAGCGAGGCG
>Ga0335397_10007933_pt1 | contig 13427 bp, 13 predicted proteins | sample MAT04_FD_205740 | JGI IMG/M metagenome (GOLD analysis project Ga0335397, IMG submission 205740) | Freshwater microbial communities from Lake Fryxell liftoff mats and glacier meltwater in Antarctica - MAT-04 (spades assembly) (version 2) ...
TCAGCGGCGAGTTGGTCGCGCATTTGGTCGATCTCACCGGTGGCGGCGCCGACTACAGCTTCGAGTGCGTCGGCAACGTCGAGCTGATGCGCCAAGCGCTCGAGTGTTGTCATCGCGGCTGGGGCGTCAGCGTCATCATCGGCGTTGCGGGCGCGGGTCAGCACATCACGACGCGGCCGTTTCAGCTGGTCACCGGTCGGGTGTGGAAGGGCTCGGCGTTCGGCGGTGCGCGCGGTCGCACGGATGTGCCGAAGATCGTCGACTGGTACATGGACGGGAAAATCGAGATTGATCGGCTGATCACGCACAAGCTGCCGCTCGAGCGCATCAACGAGGCGTTCGACCTGATGCACTCGGGCGAGTCGATTCGCACCGTCGTCGAGTTCTCCTGACCAAGAGCGCACCGCTGTCGAGGCGCCCACGTAGCGGGCGCCTCGCGCTGCTCGCCGCACACGCGGCGCTGGTGACGCGCGCGCGCCCTGGTCTCGCGCCAGGGCAGTCGCTGCCGCGACTCTCGCGCTCCGTCGATGGGCTCGTCGCAGACACCACGTGGCTCGCCGCGTATGCGCGCATCGTCGGCTGGCCGCTCGCCGCAGCGCTCCCGCCGCTCGCGCCGCAAGTCCTGGCGACGGACCTCCATCTCGCGCTCCTCGCCGATCGCGCGTTTCCGCTGCGCGCGCTCGGTCTCGTGCACGTCGCGAACACGACCGAAGAGCTCGCCGTCATCGACGCGACGCAGCCGCTCGATCTCTCTGCGTTCATCGCGGGGAGCCGCGAGGTCGCGCGCGGCGTCGAGCTCGACCTGGTCACCGAAGCGCGCGTCGCGGGTCAGCTCGTCTCGCGCAGCACCACGACGGCGCTGTCGCGCCGAGGAGCGCCTCGCACCGCGCCGCGCTCGCCCGGCACCGCGCCCACCGACACGAGCACACCCGATGACGGCGTCGCGCTGCGCTCCACGATCGAACGCGTGCCCGAAGATCTCGGCCGCCGCTACGCGCGCCTCGCCGGCGACCTCAACCCGATTCACCAGCGCGCGTGGATGGCGAAGCTGTTCGGCTTCCCGCGCGCGATCGTGCACGGCATGTGGACGCTCGGTCGCGCGCTCGCGCAATACGAGGACGCGCTGCCGCCGATCCCGCGACGCATCGAGGTGCGATTCCGCAAGCCGGTCGCGCTGCCGTCATCGATCGCACTGCGCGGGTGGCGGCTCGACGAAGGCGCGCTGCGCGTCGTCGTCAGCCCGCCCGAGGGCGGCACGCCGCACCTCGAGATCGATGTGCGGCGCCTCGATCCTGCGGAGCGTCCAACAGCGCGCGAAGGCGTCGATTAGCCAATCGCGCGTGGCCCAGTTACATCCTGCGAACCGCCGTGTCTTCCACCGCAACCGACCTCCAGTCCGACGCGCCCACGATGAACATCCCGACCGTCGATCTCGCCGATCTCGCGTCGAGCGATCCCGCTGCGATGGCGCGCGGAGCCGCCGCGCTGCGCGAGGCGTTCGGCACGTATGGGCTCGTCTACATCCGCAACCATTCCGTCGATCTCGATGCGCTCGAGCGCTTCTATCAAGCGTTTCGCGCGTTCGTTGCACGGCCAGAGTCGGAGAAGCGGCCCTATGCGCGGCCGGACCTCTGGTATCAGCGCGGCTGGACTCCGCCGAACACCGAGGTCGCCGTGGCGGGTGGCGGCCAGCCGGACTTCAAGGAGTGCTACTTCGTCACGCCGTTCGACAACGATCCGGAGAGCGCGCTGACCTATCCGGAGATCTATGCGGAGAACGTCTGGCCGAGCGACGCGCCGGCGTTTTTTCGCGAGGGCTTCATCGCGCTCGGTCAGCAGCTTCACGCGGCGGGTGTCGCGCTGCTGCGCGGCTCGGCGCTCGCGCTCGAGCTGCCGGTGTCGACGTTCACCGATGCGTGCGAGAAGGGCCCGCACATCACTCGCGTGCTGAACTATCTGCCGCTCGCCGTGGGGCAGGTCGGCACTGGCCTCGTCTGGGGCGAGGAGCACACCGACTTCAACCTGCTGACGCTCCTGCCCGGCGGTCGATTCTTCGATCCGGGCGGCGTGTCGTCGTCCGCGCCCGATGATCAGAGCGGACTCTATCTGCGCACGCGCCCGATGCCTGGCGCGCCGAATGGTCACAAGGTGCGCGGCGTCGCGCCGAAGGGCTGCATCATCGCGCAGGTAGGCCAGCAGCTGGAGATCCTCACCGGCGGTGCGTTCTGCGCGACCCCGCACGTGATTACGGCGCCGGGTGTGCCGGGCTGGTCGCGGCTGTCGAGCGCCCACTTCATTCACATGCACTCCGATCAGCGGCTGTTCCCGCTGGCGCCGTTCCAGACGCCCGAGACGATCCGCGCGTATTCGCCGCCGGTGCTCGCCGGGACGTACGGCCTGAAGACGCTGGTCGACATCGGCCTCGCGCCGCAGAGCGCGCTCGCGAAGCTCGGCTATCGCCACTACGACCGGCTCGACGCGATGCGCGCCGACGAGAAGCGCTGACGCCGCGATGACGACGGACGCAGCGACCGACGGCTTGCCCGAGCTGCCCGCGACTGGCCTGATGGGCCCGCGCGAGGTCCGCGGTTTGCCGCACTTGTTCGGCATGCGTCCACCCGATCTCGTCGCGCACGCGCAGAGCCACGGCATCACGCTGCGTGACGATGAATCGCGGCGTTATCTCGCGCAGCACCTCTCGTATCTCCCCGGAACACGCCCGCCGACACGCCGCCCGATCGCGCGGGCGACGGTCGCCGCGCTCGAGGCGACGCTCGCCTTCGATCGACTCGCCTTGGTCGAGCGCGTCACTGATCCGGGCGACGGCTTCGTGAAATATCTGTTCCGCTCACCGGATGGCGCGCTGACCGAGGCGGTGCGCATCCCGCTGCACACGCCGGGTCGCTTCACCGTGTGCCTCTCCTCGCAGGTGGGCTGCGCGATGGGCTGCACGTTCTGCGCGACGGGGCGTCTCGGCCTGACGCGCAACCTCGCGAGCTGGGAGATGGTCGACGCGCTGTTGCAAGTGCGCGACGAAGCGCCCGGGCGCGTCAGCGGCGTCGTCTTTCAAGGGCAGGGCGAGCCGTTCCACAACTACGACGCGGTGATCCGCGCCGCGGAAGTGCTGAGCGATCCGTGTGGCGGACGCATCTCCGCGGACGCGATCACGATCAGCACGGTGGGACTCGTCGCGCAGATCCGCCGCTTCGCGCGCGAGGGCCATCGCTATCGATTAATCGTCTCGCTCACCAGCGCGCTCGCCGAGAAACGCCGCACGCTGCTGCCGGTCGCGGGCCGCTTCGCGCTCGCCGATGTCGCCTCCGCGATCCGCGAATATGCCGAGGTCGCAAAGGGTCGCATCACCATCGCGTGGGTGGTGATGGCAGGCGTCAACACCGGCACCGACGAGGTCGAAGCGCTGCGCGCGCTGCTCGGTGATCTGCGCCTGCGCGTGAACTTGATCGACGTGAACGACGCCCGCGAAGACGGCTTTCGCCGCGCCGATCCGGTCGAGCTGAAGGCGTTCCTCAACGCGCTCGGCGCGCTCGGCGTGCCGCTCGTGCGCCGCTATTCGGGCGGCGGTGCGCGTCACGCGGCGTGCGGGATGCTCGCTGCCACCCATTGGAACGACGCAGCGAGCGCGCGCGTCGAGCCGCTGCTTCTGCCGCCGCTGCATCCACCGCCTGAGGCCTGATGCGCGCCGGTCGTGCCAGCTTCACCGCGCAGGTCGTCTCATTCGCGCGCGGCCTCGCGACGCTGTCGCCGCCGCTCGACACGCCGATCGACGACTCACTCGCGCGCGTGCTGCTGCCCGCGCCGCTCTCGACGATCCTCGGCGCCGCAGCGCACACGCCGCGCGGCGCACGGGCGCTGCGCCGCGGGCTCGATCTCGCGAGCGGCAACATCGTGCAGCATATGGCGCTGCGCACGCTGGCGATCGACGCGGCGGTGCGCGAATCGATCGCGCTCGGTGCGCGTCAGCTGGTGCTGCTCGGTGCGGGCCTCGACGCGCGCGCGTATCGACTCGACGGATTGCGCGACGTCACGGTGTTCGAGATCGACCATCCCGACACGCAGCGCGAGAAGAGGAGCCGCATCGCCGGTCACGCGCCGCGCGCGCGCGAGGTGCGCCACGTGCCCGTCGACTTTGCGCGAGACTCGCTCGAGCGAGCGCTGATCAACGCCGATCACGACGCAACAGTGCCGACGTGCTGGGTGTGGGAAGGCGTGACGATGTACCTGCCGAAGCCTGCGATGGCGGCGTCGCTGGCTGCGCTCTCGGCGCGCAGCGCGATCGGCAGCCGCCTCGCGGTGACGTACGTCGAAGGCAGCATCGCCGACGGTTCCGTCGGTGCGTCGCGCGTCACGCACGCGCTGTTTCGCGCGCTCGGCGAGCCGCTTCACGGGCTCTACACTATCGACGAGCTTTCGCGCGTCCTCGCCACAGCGTCGTTCGAGGTGCTCACCGACACGGGCAGCGCCGAATGGCGGCGTCGCTACGGCGTCCGCGCTCCGTTCGTACGTGCGTTCGACGGAGAGCGCCTCGCCATCGCGCAGCGCCTCTGAGCCTCGATCACCGCGGCATCCGCATCGAGCCGGCCGCGGTCGAGCGCATCGAGCCGCCGAACGAGCCGGCGATCTGCCACTGCAGCGCGCCGTCGGGTGTGCGCGCCGCGCGCAGACGCGGCACGACGTCGAGCATCGCGAACAGGCCACGCGTTCGATCGTCGCGCGTCTTGAAGGTGTCGGCGAACTTCACGTTCAGCAGCAGCTCGAGGCGCGACATGCGCGCGGGCTGCACCAAACGGATCTGACCGCTACCGGTCACCGTCACATCGCGGCCGCCCTCGGTGCCGAGCTTGGTGAACTTCGCGACGCCGTTCTCGACCGTCGCTTGCACCAGCACCTTGCCGATCTCGATGCGACCGATGCTGAGCCCTTCAGCGCCCATGCCTTCGATCTTCAGCTTGGCGCGTCCGTCACCGACGACGACGCTGGCGATCGCGATGTCGATGCTGCCCTTCGTCGCGCTCGACTCCTTGCCGATGGTCAGATCGATCGTCCCGCCGAGCACGCCGGAGACAGGCAGCCCAATCAGCGCAGACAGCACGCCGAGCCGGCGCAGATCCACGGCCTCGAGCTCGGCCTCGATGTGCGTCTCCTCTTCGCTCTGCGCGAACTCGCCTTCGATGCTGCCCTCCCCGATGGTCGCGTCGAAGCTCACCGCGGTCGTGCCCGCGAGGAGCGAGAGGAGCGAGATGCGCGCGGAGACCTCGTCGATCTGAATGACGATCGGCTTCTCCTCGGTGGTGCCGTCCGGGGCGGTGGTCGCGAGCTTGGTGAAGCGCACCCCCTCCAGATTGACGCCGGTGAGAAAGGACGGCGACATCTCATCGATCTCGAGACGCAGTCCGCTGTCACGTCGATCGCCGCCGGGGCCGACCGGATATTCGACCTCCTGCACGATGTAGTCGCGCACGCGATCGTACGGAAACGTCCAGTACGCGAAGATCACGAACGTGAAGATCGCGAACGCCGGATAGCCGACCCAGGTGAGCAGCAGCTGACGGGTCTTCGGGCTCATGGGCGTGGTGGTCCTGCGCCGGTCGCTGGGCGCGCGGCCGCTGCGTTCTTCGTCGGGCCACCCGACGCCGGACCCGAGCGGTCGTACGCGACGACGCCGAGCTTCACGTTGTATTGGTCGCCGGCTTGAAAGTGCTCGACCTCGATCTGCTCGATCGCGACCGGAAACGGGCTGTTCTCGATCGACGCCATGAGGTCGACGATCGGCCGCAGGTTCACGTTCGGCAGCTGCACGTTCACCGAGCGGCGCGTGTATCGGCCGCTCACCTCTTCCGGCTGATCGGTGACCTCGCGCAGCGTCAGCTCGTTCTCGCGCGCGGTCGCCTCGACGAAGCTGCCGAGCGCTGGCGCCTTGGTCGCGTAGCGTCGCTCCGCGGTCTCACGCTCGGCGGCGCGCTCCTCGAGGCGCGTGCGCGCGCGACCGATGTCGGCGAGCGCAGCCTCGAGCTGCACGTTCTCCTCCTCGACCTCGTTCACCGCGCTCTGCGACATGTAGAAGATGCCGAAGATGACCAGGCCGACGAGCGTCAGCCCCATCAGTCCGACGAGCTTGCGCTCGCGCTCGTTGAGCCCGTCCCAGCTGCGACGCAGGCTCTCCATCAGGCTATTCATGGGCGCGCCCTTCGATTGCGGTTCTTCGTCGCCGCTGCGGGTCGGGTGCCGCAGTTGATCACCGCCTCGAGCGTGTAGTTGATGCGCTCTTGCCCGACGGCGGGGCTGGTGCGGCCCTTCTCGATCTCGTGGAAACACGCGTGCGCCTCGAGCGCCTCGACGACGCGATCGCGCTCCGCGATGTTCGCCACGGTGCCCTGCAGCTCGAGCTTGCCCTCGTGCTCACCAGCGCCGATCTCGATCTCGAGGCGTCGCGTGTCGTGAACGACGTCGCCGGGGATCGCCTGGCTCACCGCGTCGAGCGCGTCGAACGCGTCGAAGCGCGGCAGCGGATCGAGCGGCCCCGTGCGGCCATCGAGCAGACGCTTCGCGCGCGATGGATCACGCGTCCCTTCGCCGAACGACTCGAGCGTGACCCGCGCGAGCTCCGTCTCGAGCGTCTCGCGGCGCTCGTCGAGCATTCGATAGCTCGCCCACATCGAGAACACGAACGCGAAAACGACGGCCGCGGTACACGCCGCGAGCAGCGGGATCTGCGCGCGCAGCGCGCCCATCGCACGACGGTGCGCGAACTCTCCCTGACGCAGGTCGAGTCGCTTGCCCTTCAGCAGCGTGCGGCCCGCGAGCGCCGTCGCACGCGCGAACAGCGGGCGTACCGCTTCGTCTGCGCCTGGCGCCGCAGGCAGCGACAACACCGTGACCTCGGCGCCGTCGAGCTTGCTAGCGAGCCACGGCACCAGGCCCTCGACCAGCGCGCCGCCGCCGCACACGAACGCCTTCACCGGTGCCGGCGCACCGGCTGCACGGAAGCTCGCCAGCGTCTGCACCAGCGCGCGCGTCAGCTCGCCCTCGTTGCGCGGCAGCCCTGCGGTGCCCGCCGCGACGGTGCGCGCGATCTCGGTTCGACCGTTGTGCAGGATGTTGACGTCGAGGTGATGCGCGCCGACGTCGAGCACGACGAACGGGCCCGGCTGCGCGAGCTCCGGCACCAGCCCGACCAGTCCATCGAGCGCCGCCGCGCCGACCGCGATCTCTTGCGGCACGACGCCCGCATCGCGCAGCTCGGCGAGCAGGCTCGCGATGCGTGCCTTTGGCGCGGCCGCGGCGAGCAGGCGGATGTGCGTGCTGCTCTTGTCGATCAGCTGGTAGTCGATGACCGCGTCGTCGGTCGGGAAGGGCAGCACCGCCTCGAGCTCGAACGGCAGGACGTCGGCGATGCGCTTCTGTGCGGCGGCGGGCAGCTCCACCGGCCGCACCGACGCGTCCTCACCAGCGATGGCTACGATGATGCTGTCGGGCGCGCGGCCGACAGCCGCGAGCACCTCACGGATCGCCGCAGCGAGCGCGTCGGCGCGCGCCGCCGGACCGATCGCGACGCCATCCTCCGGCGGGGCGAGCTGCGCCTCGACGTAGCGCTCGAGCTCGACCTTGCGCAGCGCAGTGCGCAGCAGCGTGCCGCGCACTGCCGTCGTCCCGATGTCGAGCCCCAATATCCTGGCCATTCGCGTCGATCTCCTCGGGCTCAGTCGATCCGATAGTAATGAAAGATCCCGAGCGCAGGCATCGAGCCGGCGTTCGGTGGAGGCGGCGTCCAGCTATCTTGCATGTTCACCACGGTGCGGATGCGGACGTGCGCGCGGCCGACGTGGCCCTCGCCGCGAATGGTGAGGATGCGCGCCGCGGTGACGAACGCGCCGTCGAGCGCCGCGCGCTGATCGGCCGGGACCGTCACCGGGCGAAAGATCAGCGGGCTTTGTGGGGTGAGCGTGCGGAGCAAGAATGGGTAGAGATCCTTCTCGCCACCACGACCCTCGATGAAGTTGACGAAGTCGCCAACGCGCGTGAAGAACGGGATGTTCATGAACATCTGCCGCGCCATGCTCACGAGCTGCACGAACTTCATCGCCTCGCCCACGTCGGCGCAGAGCGGCTGCTCGGGCAAGCCGCGAAACGAGCAGAGACGCGCCAGCAGCACGAGCGGCGGCGCCTCGTTCGGGTTCACTGCGCCCGATCCGTAGATGGTCAGCTGTTCTTTCTCGAGGTCGTCCGGATCCGGCTGCACCACCGTCGCCCAGAAGTCGTCGCTGATGCCGCGCACCAAGCGGATCTCCTCGAGCGAGTCGAACGGCGCGTTCTTGATGACGTACGGGTCTTTGTAGCGACGGTAAATCTCGTCCTCACCGCCACCCGAGGTCACCGTCGCCGCGCCCGGATCGAACTGCGTGCGCTCCTGATCGGTGTCCCACCAATCGGCGAGGGACGAGATCACGTCGAGGCGCGTGTTGAACTGACCTTCGCTGTCGCGCCGCTCGAACAGCGGATCGAGCGGGCTCGGCGAGCGATAGCCCTCGAGCATCGCGAAGACTTGCATCGCCATGCTCTGCCGCGCCGCCGTCGCATCGAGGTTGAGCGGATCGTTGACGTTGGTCTTGCTGTTCTCGGCGACGGCGCTCACCGAGCACGAGCCACCGAGGTCGCCGAGCCCCTCGACCGCGCTCGAGTCGATCCCGGCCGCGTCGAGGCCGCCGTTCGCGCCATCGGGACTGCAGAACGGCGCGAGCAGGACATCGGCGAATTTCCAGATTGGCAGCTGCGGCGGCGCGCGGCCCATCAGCGGCTGGTACATCATCGTGACGACCGCGCGGACCTGTGGCTCGCGCATGACCAGCATGCGCGTCAGATCGATCGAGCTCTTTGCGAGAAACTCGGCGCGCAGCGTGTCGCGTTGATTCGTCGCGACGACGAACGAAGTGCTCGTGCTCTCGTGCATGTCGGCGAGCATCACGCCGAGCACCGCGACCGCCGTCATCGCGAGCACCAGCGCGATGCCCTCCTGCCGCCGCGCATCGCCCGAGGCACGACCGCGCCGCACGCGCCGTCCGTCGCGCTCTGGGCGCACAGCGCCGCCGCGCGCTACGGGCCGAGGGCCGGTCGCACGTCGCGCGTCGAATGGTGTCGGTGGCTGCGCGCTCATGGCGTGTAGATCGCGTGGTTGAGGCCGTAGCGAATCGGCAGGCTGACGCGCGTGCCGATCTTCTGTGTGCGGCGACGGCCGTCGAGGCTCACCACGCCGAGCGTGATCTTCACCTGCGCGGGCAGGCGATTCGGCTGGCCGGTGCCCTGCACGGTGTCCCAGGTGCGGACCCACTCGTTGGTGATCGGATCGAGGTACTCGAGCTCCAGCGTCTCGACGTCGTGGAGCACGACCTGAAGCGTGCCGCCTTTGAGCGGATCATCGTCGATGCGCGCCTGCTCGCGCCGCACCAGCACGCGCCGCTCTGCGGCGTCCGGATCACGCGCGATGAAGTAGGAGAGCTCGTTCTGATCCGACTCCTTCGCGTCGCGATAGAGCCGCTGATGCGAGAACGAGGTGAAGTCGATGCGATCGCGCGCGCCGCGATCGGTGCCGATGAACGCCGTGCGCACGACCTGCAGGCTCGGGCTCGGGTTCACCTGCGCCGACACGTACGCCGACTGCAGCTCGCGCACCATGCGCTCGAGCGCACCGGTGACCTCGAGCGCGCGATCCGTCTGCCCCTCGACGCGCGCCTTGTTGCGCGAGGTCTGCACGAAGCCCGAGTAGATCAGCGTCGAGATGATCGCGAGGATCACCACCGAGATCATCACCTCGATGAGCGACATGCCCAGGCGCCGCGCGCGCGCAAGACGCGCTGCGTCCCTACAGGCCACTGGTGTTGCGTCCCTACACGCCACTGGCGTAACGCGCGCCCTCACGGCTGCCCACCGATGCTGTTGATCGCGTTGTCGATCGCGTCCTGCGTGCCGGCGGCCATCGCGGCGTCGGCGACGAGGAACTGAACGACCTCGAACGAGTGATCGCGCGAGCCCTCTTGCCAGTGGACGCTCACCGTGACGCGGCGCACCTGCTCCTCGATGGTCGTCTTCAGCACCGGATAGGCCATCGACATGGCCATCTCCGAGAGGCCGCCCATGCCGCCACCGCTCTCCATCAGCGACTCGGCCGTCACGCCGGCGAGCGGATCGGGCGCGCCCTCGTCGTCCTCGAGCACGCCGCCTTCTTCTTCCACCTGATCGGGCAGCACGATGCGCTCGATCGACCACTCACAGGTGAAGCCCTCGATCTCGGCGTCCTCGCAGCACTCGTCGGTGTCCGCGGCGGAGATGGCCGGCAGACCCTCCTTCATCACCTTCTCTTCGATCTCGCCGAGCTTGCAGCGCGCCAGCACGGTCGCGTACGACGTGCGCCGCGCGCGGTTCGCGACCTTGATCGCGCCCGCCTCGCTCGAGAAGATCGACGACAGCGACATCCCGAGGATCGCGACGGCGACCAGCACCTCGAGCAGCGTGAAGCCGAGGCGGCGCAGGCGCGCACGTCGCACGACGCGCGAGACCGCAGCATGTCGACTCACGCGCGTCACTCGTCCACCTCGGACTGCTCTTCGCCGTCTTCGTCGGGCTCGCGGGGCTCCCACGCCTGAGGGCGCACGGTGCCGCGGCCGGTCAATGGGTGGATCTCGACCGTGTAGACGTCGTCGCGCGCGTCGGTGAGCTGAATGATCGCGTGCTCGGTGCGCCCGCCCGGGAAGAAGTAGATCGCGCCGCGGCCGTGCTCGCGCGCGTCCGGCTCGTGCGGCACCACCATCTTGATCACGCGGATGCCGTTCCCGAGCGAGTGCGGCGTGTAGCGATCGAGCGCCTCGCCATCCTCGTTCGCGATCGGACCAAACGGCGACCGGCCGAACGTCGGCCGATCGGTCTTCTGCAGCGCCGCCTGCGCCGCCGCCCACGGGTCGATGCCAGTGCGGTCGTCGCCGCTGCCTTCGGCCTCGTCGTCGTTCGCCATCGCCTCGCTGATGCGGTCGGTCGAGCGCGCGAGCGCCACTTGTCCGTGCGCCTCTTCGATCGACAGCTGTGCCTCGTCGAGATCGAGCACCACGCGCACGGTGCCGCCCTGCGTGACGCTGCGCGTGTACGCATAGCGCGACGCCGCGAGGATCTTCAGGCACGCCGAGCGCAGGCTCGTGCGCATCATCAACCCCATCCCGTAGGTCACGCCGGTCGAGACGATGGCCACGATGACCACCACCACCATGATCTCGATCAGCGTCATCCCCGAGCGCCTGCGATCCCGCGGACGGATGCGATGCACCGATGCACGCGCAACTCCGCCATCGCGACCGCTTCGGCGGGGGCGCGCGATGGCGAAGGACGCCGAGCGTGGCGTGCGAAGGCTCATCATGATCAGCGAATGTCGTCCTCGGTGCCCATCTGCTTGTCGGGGCCGCCGGACTTCACCGAGATGTCGTTGCCCTCGCACTCGACGACGTATTCGCCGTCCCACGGGTCTTTGGCTTCTCGGTCACGCGGGAGGTCTCCGCTCTCCTTCAGGTCGGCGACCGTCGGACACTCGCCCGCGTGGTCGGTGACCCAGATGGTGGCCGCGGAGCGAATCGCGGACGCGTCGCTCATCGCGGTCTTGACCCGCGCCTTCTCGAGCTGCGGCAGCACCGCGACGCCGACCGCCGTGGCGATGAGCGCCATGATGATCACGACGACCATGATCTCGACCAGCGTCATGCCCTCGACCGCACGGCGCGCCAGGCGGCGCATCACGCGTCGCGTCTGCTTCTTCTCGATGTTCGCTTGCTTGTTCATCTCGCCCTCCGAGCGTTGAGCCGGTAATCAGTCGTCATTCGACGTGGTCATTTCGACGTGGTCATTTCGACATGGTCATTCGACATGGTCATTCGACATGGTCATTCGACGTTGTCGTCGACGAAGAAGTCGCCGCTCGGCCCCGCCGAGACGACGTCCACCCCATCTGGGTTCATCACACCAGGGCAGCGTACGTAGAGCGCGCGCCCCCAGCCATCCACTGGCAGCTCCGCCAGGTAGCGCACGCCGGTCCGCGGCGGGTGCACGAGCTCCACCGTCGAGCGCGGACAACGCACCATGTCCTCGCGAAACTCCGCGACGCCGCGCTTCACCGTCGCGATGGCCGCGCGCGTCGCGCGAATCCGCGCACGCTCGTCCGCCGCGCCCCAAAGGCCGAGGACCGCCGCGACCGCTGCGACCGCGCTCACCACCACGCCAAAGCGGCGCCGCGTGAACAGCTGGACAAACCACGCGCTGCGCCGCTCCCACGGAAGGAAGATGCCGCGTCGTGCTCGCTTCGCCTTCGCCACTGACCGCCTCCATCACTGCACGCGCCATCGCTGGATCCATCACTCCGCGCGTAGTCGATCCACGCATCACTCCGCGCGTAGTCGATCCACGCATCACTGCACGAACTCGTTGATCTGCATCAGCGGGATGAGGATCGCGAAGGCGATCCCGCCCGACATCCCGCCGACCAAGATGATCATGGCCGGCTCGAGCAGCGCGGTCATCACGCCGATCTGCGCGTCGACCTGGCTGTCGTACGCGCTCGCGACGTTCTCGAGCATCTCCTCGAGCTGCCCGGAGCGCTCGCCGATCGCGATCATGTGCGTGACGATCGGCGGAAAGCGCCCCGAGCGCTTGAGCGGACCGGCGATGCTCTCGCCTTCGCGGATCGACACGCGCGCCTCCTCGATGACGCGCATCAGCTCGGTGTTGCCGAGCACGTTGCGGGTGATCTCGAGCGCGCTCAGCAGCGGCACGCCGCTCTTCAGCAGCGTCGACAGCGTCCGCGCGAAGCGCGACACAGCGACCATCAGCGTCAGCTTGCCGAACACCGGCACCCGCAGCGTGAACAGATCCCAGCGGCGCCGCCCATCTTCGGTCGCGACCCAGCGGCGGAAGCCGACGACGGCGATGACCGTCAGGATGATCAGCAGCCACCAGTAGCCGGTGAACACGTTGCTGGTGAAGATCAGCAGCCGCGTGTACCAGGGCAGCGCCTGCTGAAAATTCTCGAAGATGCTCGTCACCTTCGGTACGACGGCGACCATCATGATCGAGACGACGCCCATGCCGAACACGACCATGAACATCGGATAGGCGAGGGCGCCGAACACCTTGTTCGAGAGCTTCGACTGCGCCTCGAGGAACTCTGCGAGGCGCTGCAGCACCGAGTCGAGCGTGCCCGACGACTCGCCCGCCGAGACCATGTTGATGTAGAGCGGCGTGAAGATCTTCGGGTGCATGCGCAGCGCGTCGTTGAGGCTGGTGCCCTCGTTGACGCGGTCGCGGATCTGCGTGAGCGCGAGCTTCAGATCGGGCTGCTCCATCTGATCGATGAGCGCGGTGAGCCCCTCGACCAGCGGAAT
>Ga0335397_10007934_pt1 | contig 13425 bp, 12 predicted proteins | sample MAT04_FD_205740 | JGI IMG/M metagenome (GOLD analysis project Ga0335397, IMG submission 205740) | Freshwater microbial communities from Lake Fryxell liftoff mats and glacier meltwater in Antarctica - MAT-04 (spades assembly) (version 2) ...
CTGCGCAAGATCGGGCAGGCGATGGCCCGTATGCGCGGAATGGCGTCCGAGTTCCGGGCCAGTTTCGACGAGATGGCCCGCCAGTCCGAACTGGAAGACCTGCGCCGCGAGGTAGAAGCCATGCGGACGGGCCAGTATCTGGATCCCGCTGGCGCCGCCGCCTCTGCCCATTCGGCCGAGGTCAACGACATCTTCTACGAGATTGAACACGATATAGCCGCGATCGAGCCCGACGGCGCCCTGTCGGCAGATCCCGACCCTGTTCCGGTCCGCGCGCCTAAACCGAGGGCCAGGAAGGCGGCCGCCGACAAGGTCCCGGCTAAGCCGCGACCCCGCCGCCCCCGGGCCGCGCCGGAGCCTGACTCGTGAGCTATATCGAGGACGAGGAGTCGCACATCGAGGCGTCCCGGGCGCCCTTGCTCGAGCACCTGGTCGAACTGCGCTCGCGGCTGATCATCTGCGTCATCGCCTTGGCGGTAGGCTTCGGCGTCTGTTTCGCCTTCGCCAAGAACATATACATCGTGCTTCTGCATCCGTTCGAGGTGGGCGCCGCTCTCATGGCCGCCCAGACTGCGGGGGGGCACGGCGGGATGTTCGACCCGACCCTGTTTCTGGCCCTCGTCGGGTTGAAGGCCCTGCCGCCCCTCAGCCAGGACCTGAACCTCGTCTTCACCGCGCCGCTGGAGTTCTTCTTCACCAAGCTGAAGCTGGCGGGCTTCGGGGCGATCGTCCTGACCTTCCCCGTCCTGGCGTGGCAGCTCTACCGCTTCGTCGCTCCCGGTCTTTATCGCCGCGAGCGCAAGGCGTTCGTGCCGTTCCTGCTGGCCTCGCCGATCCTGTTCGGGATCGGGGCCGCCCTGGTCTATTACGTCATGCTGCCCTTCGTGCTGTGGTTCTCCCTCAGCCAGCAGATCATCGGCCCCGGATCGATCCAGGTGCAGCTGCTGCCCAAGGTGTCGGACTATCTGTCCTTGGTGACCACTCTGGTGCTGGCTTTCGGCCTTTGCTTCCAGTTGCCCGTCGTGCTGGCGCTGTTGGGGCTGGCCGGGGTCGTGACGGCCAAGCAGCTGGCCGAGGCGCGTCGCTACGCAGTGGTCGGCGTCTTCATCGTGGCCGCCATCGTCACGCCGCCCGATCCTGTCAGCCAGCTCAGCCTGGCCCTCCCCATGTGCCTCCTCTACGAGGCATCGATCTGGTGCGTCCGTCTGGTGGAGTGGCGCAAGAAGCGCGGCGAGAGCAAGGACGTGGCGCTGACGGGATAGCGGTTGGCCCGCCGCCCAAGCCGCCTTAAACAGGCGCTTTGAGCAGAAGATCGACTCGCCCGGCCATGCACGACGTCAAAGCCATCCGCGACAATCCGCAGGCCTTCGACAGCGTATGGACCGCCAAGGGCTTCGACCCCCAGACCGCGTTCATTCTTGGTCTCGACAACGGCCTGCGCAGCGCCCAGGCCGCCGCTCAGGACGAGCAGGCCAAGCGCAACGAGCTTTCCAAACAAATCGGCGTGGCCATGGCCGCCAAAGACGGCGAACGGGCGGACTCCCTCAAACGCCAGGTGGAGACGGCCAAGGCCGTCATCCGAAGCCATGAGGCCGATATCGCCGACTTCTCCGCCCGTCTGCACGATCTGTTGGCCGCCCTTCCCAATCTTCCCGCCGAGGACGTGCCGCCGGGGGCGGACGAGACCGCAAACGCCGAGGTGCGGCGGTGGGGCGTCCCCGCCGCCGTCGCGGTCGCCAAAGATCACGTGGAACTCGGCGAGACCCTGGGCCTGATGGACTTTGAGGCGGCGGCGCGGATGTCGGGCGCCCGGTTCGTGGTCCTCAAGGGCGAGTTGGCGCGGCTGGAGCGGGCGCTCGGCCAGTTCATGCTCGATATCCAGACCGGCGAGCACGGCTATACCGAGGTGTCGCCGCCGCTGCTGGTGCGCGACGAGGCGGTCATGGGCACCGGCCAGCTGCCCAAGTTCGCCGACGATTTGTTTCGCACCACCGACGGCCACTGGCTGATCCCCACCGCCGAGGTTTCGCTGACCAACCTGGTGCGCGAGCAGATCGTCGGCGAGGAAGCCCTGCCGCTGCGCCTCACCGCCCTGACCCCCAGCTTTCGTTCCGAGGCCGGCGCCTCGGGCAAGGACACCCGCGGCATGATCCGCCAGCATCAGTTCTACAAGGTCGAGCTGGTGTCGATCACCACGCCGGAGCAGTCGGACGAGGAACACGAGCGAATGACCGGCTGCGCCGAAGCCGTTCTGAAGCGCCTGGGTCTGCCCTATCGCACCGTGCTGCTGTGCGCCGGCGACATGGGCTTTTCAGCGCGCAAGACCTACGACCTGGAGGTCTGGCTGCCGAGCCAAAAGACCTACCGGGAGATTTCGTCCTGCTCCAACTGCGGGGACTTCCAGGCCCGGCGCATGGCCGCCCGCAGCCGCCGCGCGGGCGAGAAGGGGACGCGGTTCCTCCATACCTTGAACGGCTCCGGTCTGGCGGTCGGCCGCACCTTGGTGGCGGTGATGGAGAACTATCAGGACGAGGGCGGCCGCATCGCCATTCCGCCGCCGTTGCAGCCGTATATGGGCGGCCTGACCCACATCGGCGGGACCCCCGCAGGCGGACGGGGCTAGGTGCGCATCCTTCTGACCAATGACGACGGCGTCCACGCCGAGGGGCTGGCCGCCCTAGAGCGCATCGCCGCGGTCCTGTCCGACGACGTGTGGGTCGTGGCGCCCTTTTCCGAACAGTCGGCCCAGGGGCGCGCCCTGACTCTGACCACCCCCATACGGGTGCGGCGGCTGGGCGAGCGGCGCTTCGCTGTCCTCGGCACGCCGACCGACTGCGTCATGCTGGCGGCGGAGCTGGTAGACGGGGCCAAGCCGGATTTGGTCCTGTCGGGGGTCAACCGCGGCCAGAACCTCGCCGAGGACGTCACCATGTCAGGGACCGTGGCGGGGGCGATCCAGGGCATGGCCATGGGCATCCCGAGCATCGCCCTCAGCCAGTCGCTCGAAGACTTTCACAGCGGCGCCGCACAGTACGAGACCGCCGAGGCCTTTGCGCCGAGCATCATCCGAACACTGCTGAAAGCCGGCTGGCCGCGCGAGGTGGTCATCAACCTCAATTTCCCTGATCGCCCGCCCGCCCAGGTCGTCGCGGTCGAGGTGACCAGCCAAGGCGTGCGCGACGTGCAGCACGGCCTGCGGACGGAACGACGCACCGACCTGCGTGGAGACGATTACTACTGGATGGGCTTCCTCGATCGGGCGGAGGATGCTTCTCCTGGCGCCGATCTGCGCGCGATTCGCGAGGGCCGGATTTCGGTGACGCCCCTGCATGTGGACCTGACCCACCGGCCAACGGTTCACGAATTGAGGAAGGTCCTGGGCGGCGCGCCGCCCAAACGGTGATGGTCAAAAGCAGCGAGCCCCACGATCCCGCCCGCAAGACCGGACCTCACGAGGACGCGGACAGCGCCGAGACTCGGCTGGCCCGGCTCATCCTCAGCCTGCGCTCGCAGGGGGTGACCGATCCCAAGGTGCTGGAGGCAGTGGAAAAGACCCCCCGCGCCCTGTTCGTGCCCGACCTTTTCCAGGAGCGCACCTGGGAGGATTCCGCCCTGCCGATCGCCTGTGGCCAGACGATCAGCCAGCCCTTCATCGTCGGTCTGATGACCCAGGCATTGAAACTGGAGGGGCGTCACCGGGTGCTGGAGATCGGTACGGGTTCGGGCTATCAGGCGGCGGTGCTCGCCCGGCTTGTCCGCTACGTCTATACGGTGGAACGGTATCGCACCCTGCTCGGCGAGGCGGAGGCGCGGTTCAAACAGCTAGACTTGGTGAACATCATCACCCGGTTCGGCGACGGCGGCGAAGGCTGGCCCGACCAGGCGCCTTTCGACCGCATTATGGTCACAGCGGCGGCGCAAGGCGATCCGACAATCTTGCTGTCGCAGCTCAAGCCGAAAGGCATACTGGTGGCTCCGGTCGGCAAGGGGCCGGTGCAGAGCCTGAACCGTTACGTCGGGGACGGCCACGGTGGTTTCGCCATGGAAGCCCTTTGCGATGTGCGCTTCGTCCCCATGCTGGACGGCGTGGCGCGCGAACTTTGAGGAGCAGCGATGACGAGATTTTTCACCACGGCCTCGGCGCTCGGCGTCAGCGCGGTGCTCGCCGGTTGCGCCTCGGCCCCTAACTTCCCGATCAATCCGGAGCCGGGGCCCCCGCCGCTCCCTGTCCAGGCCTATCCGGACCTCGACGGGCCGTACAGCCAGGGCGCGCCGCGGGCGGTCCCCACCCAGCGGATCCAGTCCGGCGTCCTGCCGCCCCCAGGACCGCGCGAGCCAGCGCCGACCGCCGTGGCGTTGCCCCCGATCGCCGAGCCGCCGCCCGCCTATGTCCCAGAGCCGCCCGCGCTGCCGCCCGCGCTGCCGCCTGCGCCCAAACCGGCGCCTCGCCCTCAGGCATCGGGGAAGGTGACGACCGACGCGCCGCCGCCCGTAAAGGTGGAAAAGGGCGACACCCTGATCGGCATTTCGCGCAAGACCGGGGTCCTGGTCGCCGTCCTGGCCCGCACCAACGATCTGAAGGAGCCCTATACGGTCCGTCCGGGGCAGACCATCAAACTGCCCGCCAAGCGGTACTATACCGTTCTGCCGGGCGACACGCTGTACGCGGTGGCGCGGCGCTTCACGGTCGAAGCCGCCGCCTTGGCCGAGTTCAACGAGATCACCCTGAGCTCCTCGATCCGCGCGGGGCAGAAAATCTACTTACCTGCCGATGCCAAGGACAAGGGCCCGCCGCCCATCCCCAAACCGGCCCCCGTCATCGCGCCGCCGCCCCGTCCTCAGGTCGCCGCCGCCCCGCCGATCGTGCCCCCCCCGCCGCGGGCGCCTACGCCGGGGCCTGAGCCTGAGCCTGAGCCTGAGCCGGCGCCGCCCACCCCCCGCGCCCCGATCCCCTACCGGGCGACCAATCCGACGCCGCAACAGCCTCAGACCCTACCGGCCCCGCGGCCGGCCACGCCCGAGGCCTCCGCCCCGCCCTCGGAAAGCCAAATCACCGCCGCCGGACGCGGCAAGTTCGTCTGGCCGGTTCGCGGCGATGTGCTGTCACGCTTTGGCCCCACTGGCGGCGGTCAGCGCAACGACGGCGTCAATATCGCCGCCCGGCCGAGCGAGCCGGTCCGCGCCGCAGCCCAGGGCGAGGTGGTCTATGCCGGCAACCAGGTTCCCGGTTTCGGCAATCTGGTGCTCATCAAACATTCCGGCGGTTGGGTGACGGCCTATGCCCACCTGGCCAAGATCGATGTCAAGATGCGCCAGGCCATTGCCCAGGGCCAAGCCATCGGCGAGGCGGGCCAGACCGGAACAGTGGACCAGCCGCAGTTGCACTTCGAGGTCCGCTATGCGCCGAGCCCTCAGGACAAGGCGCGTCCGGTCGATCCGATGCTGGTCCTGCCGCGCTAGCGGCTACCAGCGCCGCTGGGCGTCCTCGACCGCAATCTGGGCCTGGGCGAGGGCGTCTTCGACCGCGGCCCGGTAGCAGGGTGGGCTGTCGGATGTCGCGATCGGATGGAAGACGTCGATCTCACGGCAAGCCGAGCGCGCCGCCTGCTTGATCCGCGACTCCAGTTCGCGCGCCCCCCAGGGAGTCGCCAGGTCGAGGTCGCGGTAGGTCACCACGCGCGACACGCTCACCAGACGGATGGGCGCCCCCGTGGTGCTGGAGCGGCCCAAGGACCGGGGCGCGGCGCGCACAGTCAGGTCCTCAACCCATGGGGCAGATTCGGCCGCATAGGGCGCGGGGTAGCCCATGGCAGGACCTTCTGCATACGGCGGGGGAGGGCCGTATGCCTCACGCGCTTCCGACCAGGCCTCCTGGCTGTGGGCGGGAAGGGCGACGGCGCCTAGGGCGAGAACGGCGGCGAGAGGGCCGAGGGAACGGGACATGGCGGATTCTCCACTATGGCTTCATCTTGCAAACCTTCCGCGCAAAAGCCGGTTCCACGGACGTTAACCCTTTGTGGCGACCGCAAATGCGAAAGGCCGCCCCGTTGCCCGGGGCGGCCTCTCCATAGTCCGGACCGCGCGCGGTCCCGCAACCTTGCCAAGCGTGGCTCTTAGGCGCGGACCTCGTTAGCGGAGGTCCAGGTCACGGTGTCCGGGCTGCGGATGAAACTATGAGACACTGGAACACCTCCTTTCGATGGTTGACGACTCTGCGAAGATAGGCGGCCGTCGGCCCTTGTCAAAGCCGCCGGCGCTGCAGCGCACGCACCTCTTTGTGATGCTCGGCCTTAGCGCAGAACGACGGGGCTGGAGCCAGGAGCGCTGGGGCGCAGACCGGCGGCCGCGGCGTTGGCCGCAAGGCGGGTCTCGCCGTCGCCGCCGGCCTTGGCCAGCAGGCCATCGATACGCGCCTTCTGGAGGCGGAAGGCGGCCAGCTCGCGGCCTTCCAATATGGTGCCCTGGGGCACCTTGGCGCTCTTAGGATTGACCTTTTGTCCGGCCATGATCACTTCGTAATGGAGGTGCGGGCCGGTCGAGCGGCCGGTGGAGCCGACATAGCCGACCACCTGCCCCTGGCGAACCCGCTGGCCGGCCTTGACCGCCCAGCCTGACAGGTGCGCATAAGCGGTCTCGAACTTGGTGGTGTGGCGGATCTTCACCCAGCGGCCATAGCCGCCCGCCCACTTGGCTTCCTGGACCACGCCGTCGGCGGCCGCATAGACGGGGGTGCCGGTCGGAGCCCCGAAATCTATCCCGGCGTGCATCCGCGTGTAGCCGAGCAGCGGGTGCAGGCGGCGGCCGAAGCCCGAGGTGATGCGGGCCCCGTCCAGGGGGGTGCGCAGAAGGAAGCCGCGGATGTTCTTGCCGCTGTCGTCGAAATATTGGGCCTCGCTCATGTCCGCCGCCTTGAAGCGGTAGAAGCGGGTCGTGCCGCCCTTGGCCTCGATCTCGGCGAACTGCAGATCGCCCGCCTCGACGGTGCGGCCGCTCTCGGTGACCCGGCGGTCGAAGACCATACGAAACTTGTCGCCCGCTTTGATGTCGCGGCTGAAGTCCAGCTTGTGGGCGAACAGCTTGACCACCTGGGCGGTGATCTCCGAGGTGGCGCCGGCGTGGGCGGCCGAGGCGTAGAGGGACCCCTCCATCTCGCCCTGGGCGACGGCGGTCTCCTCGGTGACCTTCTCCTCCATCTCGCGCAGGCGCAGGGCGCCGTCGAAGGTCCGGGACAGGGTGATGGCGGTGGCCGGGCCGGTGCGCAGGGACAGGCCGATCAGGCGGGCTGGGCCGCGGCGGTCGCGGGGCTTGGCGACGGCGGCCTCAAAGGCCAGGCCGGCGCGGATGTTGACGGTGTCGAAAGTCTCGCCGAGGGCGCGGACGGCCTGACGGGCCTCGTCGGGGGCGACTCCGACTCGCCGGACGGCCGCCTCGAAGGTCTCACCGGGCAGAACCTTGACGTTGATGCTCTCGGGGCGGGCGAAGCCGGGCTGCGCCTCGGCCTGGGCGAAGGCCTCATGTTGGAGCGCGGCGAAAGCTGCGCCATCGAGGAGTTTGGGCCCTGTCGGCCCTGCCGGGGCGGCCGCGGTGAGGCGCCAGCCGATCGCTAAGGCGGCGACGCCGGCTCCGACGACGAACAGCCGGGGCGCAATGCGAAATGAAGGGCGGCGCGGATCGAACTCTTGCATCGCTCCCCCGGGGCTGGCGCAGCGGACCCTGCAAAGTTTGGGCCCAACGATCAAGTAATTCGTGCAGGTCACCATGACCGGCCAGAACGGTTAACAGCAAGTGAATTCGGCGTCCAGGCCAGGCGTTTCGTCTAAGATTTGAACAGGATAAATGCTTGTCTGGCTAAAGCCGGCCTTGGCTGCGGCCGGGCCAGAATGAGACAGCCCCCTTCTGGCGCAAACGCCCGCCGGTGAGGGCGGGCGTCGGCAGTCAAACCAGGGTGAGGGCAGGGGGCTTTCAGGCCGCCTGGACCCCCTCGTGCGGGTCGCGCAGCACATATCCGCGGCCCCATACGGTCTCGATATGGTGCATGCCGTTGGTGGCGGCCGCCAGTTTCTTGCGCAGCTTGCAGATGAAGACGTCGATGATCTTCAGCTCAGGCTCGTCCATGCCGCCGTAGAGGTGGTTGAGGAACATCTCCTTGGTCAGGGTCGTGCCCTTGCGCAGGGAGAGCAGTTCCAGCATCTGGTATTCCTTGCCGGTCAGGTGGACCCGCATGCCGTTCACTTCGACCGTCTTGGCGTCGAGGTTGACGGTGATGTCGCCGGTCTTGATGACCGATTGGGCGTGGCCCTTGGAGCGCCGAACCACTGCATGGATGCGGGCGATCAATTCGTCCTTGTGGAAGGGCTTGGTCATGTAGTCGTCAGCGCCGCCGCTGAAGGTTTTGACCTTGGTGTCGATTTCGCTGGTGCCCGAAAGGATCATGATGGGGGTGTTGATCTTGCCGACGCGGAGGGTGCGCAGCACGTCCATCCCTGACATGTCGGGCAGGTTCAGGTCGAGGAGGATAAGGTCGTAGTCGTAGATCTTGCCCAGATCGACGCCTTCTTCCCCAAGGTCGGTCGTATAGACGTTGAAGCCTTCCGACTTCAGCATCAACTCGATGCTTTGCGCGGTGGCGCTGTCATCTTCAATCAACAAGACTCTCATCAGCCCCTCCCCGCCCCAGGCGGTCGTCAAAGACAGCAAAACCCAGGTCTGATCCCGAGCCTCACGCCGCACGCTAGCGGGCTAACCATTTAATCTTGGTTAATCCTGAACAAGGTGTTGAGACCGACGCTATGGCGATTTGAGCCGCGACGGCAAGCGTCGCGGGACCCCGGCGGTCAAAAAAATTAACCATATCCGGGGACCTTGGATCGCGGGGCCAAGCCCTTGCGATTCTTCACTGTCGATTAATGCGCGCCTTGCCTCAGTAGGGTTTGCGCTGTGGATGGGCCTTTTGCAGAACCTGCTGTCGGCGATCGAGCGTATTGACCCTCTGACCGTTTCTGGGCGGGTGGCGGCGGTCAACGGACTGCTCATCGAGGCCCGCGGCGGACTGACGCGGCTGGCGGTCGGGGCCAGGGCCGAGATCGATCGACGCGCCGCCGAGCCCCTTCAGGCCGAGGTCGTCGGCTTCCGCGACTCGCGCGCCCTGCTGATGCCGTTCGGCGCGGTCGAAGGCGTCGCGCCGGGCGCCGAGATCCGCATCGCCCCGGAAGGCGCCGTCGTGCGGCCGACCCTGGCCTGGCGCGGCCGCATCGTCGACGCTTTCGGCAAACCGATCGACGGCAAGGGGCCGCTGCCCCAAGGGCCCGCCGCCTATCCCCTGCGCAGCCCGCCGCCGCCGGCCCATGCCCGGGGACGGGTGGGCGAACGGCTGGACCTGGGCGTGCGGGCCATGAATGTCTTCACCACCTGCTGCCGCGGGCAGCGCCTGGGGGTGTTCGCCGGATCGGGGGTCGGCAAGTCGGTGCTGTTGTCGATGCTGGCTCGCGACGCCGACTGTGACGCGGTGGTGGTCGGCCTGATCGGCGAGCGGGGCCGCGAGGTGCGCGAGTTCATCGAGGAGACCTTGGGCGAGGAGGGGCTGCGCCGGGCCGTGGTGGTGGTGGCGACCTCGGACGAGCCGGCTCTCAAGCGCCGCCAGGCCGCCTTCATGACTCTGGCCATCGCCGAATATATGCGCGACCAGGACCAGGAGGTGCTGTGCTTGATGGACAGCGTCACCCGTTTCGCCATGGCCCAGCGCGAAATCGGCTTGGCGGCGGGCGAGCCGCCGGCCACGCGCGGCTACACCCCCACCGTTTTCACTGAACTGCCCAAGCTGCTCGAGCGCGCCGGGCCGGGGCCGATCCGTCCGGACGGCACCACGGCGGGCGCGATCACGGGCCTGTTCACCGTTCTTGTCGACGGCGACGACCACAACGAGCCCATCTCGGACGCGGTCCGCGGGATTCTCGACGGCCACATCGTCATGGAACGGGCCATTGCCGAGCGGGGACGTTTCCCGGCGATCAATGTGCTGAAATCGATTTCGCGGACCATGCCGGGTTGCCAGCTGCCGCACGAGCGCGGGGTTGTCACCGCGGCGCGCCAAGCCCTTTCCGCCTACTCCAATATGGAAGAGCTGATCCGCATCGGCGCCTACCGCGCCGGCTCCGATCCCCAGATCGATCGGGCCATCGACCTCAACCCGGCCCTGGAAGAGTTCCTGCGCCAGGACAAGGACGAGGTCACCAGCCTGGAGGCCTCGTTCGAACGTTTGTCTGCAATCCTCGATGAAAGCTCCGCCGCATGAGATGGGCGCAATCGCTGATCCGGATCTCCAACCATCAGGTGGAGGAATTGCAGAAGCGCCTGAGCGAGGTCGTCTCGCGCCGCACCGAGGCCGAGCTGCGGATGACCATGCTGCACGCCCAGGCCGAGGCCGAGAAACTCGACGCCAGCCGGAACGCGGAGGCGGGCTGGTACCACATCGGCTTCATCCAAGGGTGGCGTTGGCGGCGGAGTGAGCTGGAGGCCCAGATCGCGGAGATCGCCGCCGAGGAGGCTGGCGCCCGCGACGCCTTGGCGACCGCCTATGAGGAGCTGAAGAAGTTTGAACAGGTGGCCGAGTCCGCCCGCGTCGTCGCCGCCAAGGAGATGTCGCGAAAAGAAACCGCCGAAATGGACGAGCTCGGCCAGCGCAGGGCGATGCGCTAAGGAAGACTAGACCAGCGGGCGTCCGGGGCCGCGCAGGGAATCGTCCGGCTCTGGCTGACCGACGTCGCGGAGCGCGCGCAGATCCTCGCTGATGCGGAAAATCGCCACGTAGAACTCGCACATTCCGCGCCACAGAAGCACAAGGGCCCCGCAGACCAGGGCGCTGCCCACGATCATGCCGAAGGCGAGGAGCAGGCCGGGCAGGTCGCCTTCGCGCACCGCGGTGCCCACGGCGGCGCCGATCAGGAAGAAGGCGATCAGAACGATGACGCCCAAGCCCGCCCAGTAGATCAAGTGGATTACAGGGGCCGTCAGCAGGCGCTCGAAGGTGAGCAGGTCCCACAAGCCCCCGTTGGCGGGTCGCCGGGCGGGGGTCCGGGAGGAACTCATCTATTTCTGGCTCTGGAGGACTGACATCGATCTTTGGCTATCAGGGCGGCGCTTTTCGCGCAACGGCGTTGGGCGTCGGTCCTTAGACTTGGCCGACGGTCTTGAGCCGCGCCTTGGGGTGCACCTCGCCCTGAGACATCACCACCGTCTGACCGCGGAACCGCTCGATGATCGAGCGCACATAGGGCCGGATCGCCGGGCCGGTGAGCAGCACGGGCGTGTCGCCGTTGGCGGCCGCCTTCTCGAAGGCCTCACGGACGCCGCGGATGAAGTCCTGCAGGCGCGAGGGCGCCAGGGCCAGCTGCTTGTCGTCGCCCGGACCGACCAGGGCGTCAGCGAAGGCGTGCTCCCATTCGGGCGACAGGGTGACGATCGGCAGGGCGCCGTCTTCGGTGCGGTTCTGCCAGCACAGCTGCCGCGCCAGGCGCTGGCGGACATGCTCGACGATATTGACCACGCTGCCGGTGTGGGGGGCAGCTTCGCCGACGCCTTCGAGGATCGCCGGCAAGTCGCGGATGGACACCCGCTCCTTGAGCAGCGCCTGCAGCACGCGCTGGAGCGAGGTCGCCGATACGATCGATGGGATCAGGTCGTCGACGAGCTTCTTCTGTTCGGCCGGCAGGTCTTTGAGGAGCTTCTGGACCTCAGAATAGGACAGCAGGTCGGCCATATTGTCCTTGAGGATTTCGGTCAGATGCGTCGTCAGGACCGTGGCGGGATCGACAATGGTGTACCCGCGGAAGGTGGCTTCTTCCCGCAGGCTGTCCTCGATCCAGGTGGCTGGCAGGCCGAAGGCCGGTTCGCGGCAATGCTCGCCGGGAATCTCGATCTGGCCGCCGCGGGGGTCCATCGCCAGCAGGCTGCCTAGACGCACCTCGCCCTCGCCGGCGTCCATCTCCTTGATGCGGATCGCGTAGCCCTGAGTCGGCAAACGCATGTTGTCGAGGATGCGCACTGCGGGCATGACGAAGCCGTATTCCGCCGCCAGGGTTCGCCGCAGGGCCCGGATCTGGTCGGTGAGGCGGCGGCCCTCCAGGTCGTTGATCAGGCTCAGCAGGCCGTAACCCAGCTCGATCTTGATGTCGTCGATGGCCAGCGCCGAGGCGATCGGTTCTTCCTCGTGGGCGGCCGCGGGCGCCTCGGCCGCAGGGGGCGGGGCTTCCTTGACGTGCGACCGTTTCCAGGCGAGTGCGCCCGCGCCTATGGAGATGAAGGCGAACGGCAGGATAGGCATCCCCGGCACGAAGGCGATCACCCCGGAGGCGGCGGAGACCACCCCAAGGGCGACGGGGTTCATCGCCAACTGCGCCACCAGGGCCTTGTCGGCCGAGCCCTCGACGCCCGACTTGGACACCAGGAAGCCGGCGGCGATCGAGATCACCAGGGCGGGCAGTTGGCTGACCAGGCCGTCGCCGACGGTCATCAGGGTATATTGCGCGGCTGCCTGGCCGAGCGGCAGCTTGTGCTGCACCACGCCGATCAGAATCCCGCCGCAGATGTTGATGGTGGTGATGATCAGGACGGCGATGGCGTCGCCGCGCACGAACTTGCTGGCGCCGTCCATGGCCCCGAAGAAGGTCGATTCCTGCTCCAGATCCTTGCGCTTCTGCTTGGCTTCATCCTCGGTCAGCAGGCCCGACGACAGGTCGGCGTCGATGGCCATTTGCTTGCCGGGCATGGCGTCCAGGGTGAACCGCGCCGCCACCTCGGCGATCCGTGACGAACCCTTGGTGATCACGACGAAGTTCACGATCACCAGGATCGCGAACACGATCACCCCGATGATGAAGTCCCCGCCCATCATCAAGGCGCCGAAGGCCGCGATGATGTGGCCAGCGGCGTCGTGCCCCTCGTGCCCGTGGCCGAGGATCAACCGCGTTGACGCCAGGTTCAGCCCGAGCCGGAACAGGGTGGTGACGAGCAGCACCGTCGGGAAGGCGGTGAACTCCAGCGGCTTCTTGATCAGGATCGCCGTCATCAGGATCAGGACGGAACTTGTGATCGAGATCGCCAGTAACAGGTCCAGCACGACGGCCGGGATAGGCAGGATCAGAAGGACGATGATCCCGACAACGCCGACGGCCATGACCACGTCGCCGCGCGCGATCCAGCCCCACATCTCCCGGCTTGAGGGACGCTGGGCGAAGGCCGAGGCGAAGGTGTTATCGGCCATGACGCGCCGTCCGCTCGGCAGTCGAGGCGAGGGCAGGGCCCCGAGCGTTCATGTTCGCTCTAAGCCGCACTCATCGACCCCTGGGGCGCCGGCACGGCGACGCCGCTTTCGGAATATTCCTTGAGCTTGTTGCGCAAGGTGCGGATCGAAATGCCGAGGATGTTGGC
>Ga0335397_10007937_pt1 | contig 13422 bp, 15 predicted proteins | sample MAT04_FD_205740 | JGI IMG/M metagenome (GOLD analysis project Ga0335397, IMG submission 205740) | Freshwater microbial communities from Lake Fryxell liftoff mats and glacier meltwater in Antarctica - MAT-04 (spades assembly) (version 2) ...
GTCTTGCTTCCTTAGGCCTTCCGGGATTAAGTGGTTTTGTTGCTGAAATGACAATCTTTGTAGGTTCGTTCCAGCACACCGATACTTTCCATAGGGTAGCAACCATAGTTGCAACTTCTTCCATCGTAATAACAGCAGTTTATATCCTTAGAGTAGTTGGAATTCTTCTGATGGGACCCATCAAAAACGATCACTTCCTGCACCTGAAAGATGCAGTTTGGTATGAAAAACTTTCAACTTTAACTCTGCTGCTTTCCATTGCAGCCATTGGTATGGCTCCGCTCTGGCTGTCCAACATGATCAACTTCAGTCTAGGCCCTATTCTCGAAAAAATCAGCGGTGTAACCGTAGCCGGACTTTTTTAACCTTGTATTAATCATCAATTAGATACTCAGCATATGAGCATAAACGATTTCATGACAATGCGACACGAACTGATACTGGCTGGACTGGTATTACTAGTTCTCATTATCGACCTGAACCTGAAAAAGAGTCAGAAAACCCGTATAATCCCAATTGCCATTTCCCTGTTTTTCATTCATACTGTTGTGGGATTTCTTCCTGCACAAACCGGTGTGCTTTTTGGCGGAATGTATCATACCGATGCACTTACCATCCTGATGAAGAACATTTTGAATGTAGGTGTATTCATTATCTTGCTTCAAAGCACCACCTGGCTGAAGAAAGAAGAGAATGCTGAAAAAATCAGTGAATTCTATATCCTGCTTTTGTCAACACTGACGGGTATGAATTTTATGATTTCATCGGGTGACTTCCTGATGCTCTATCTCGGTCTGGAACTTGCTACTATACCAATGGCAGCACTGGCAGCATTTACACATCACCAGGAAAAATCAGCTGAAGCCGGTATAAAACTTATTTTATCATCAGCCTTGTCGTCTGGAATCCTGCTTTTCGGACTATCATTGATTTACGGGTCAACCGGTTCAATTTATTTTGATACGATTGGTGAACTTTACTCCAACACTCCGATGCAGGTGCTGGCATTTATATTCTTCTTTACCGGTATGGCATTCAAAATCTCATTGGTTCCTTTCCACCTTTGGACAGCCGATGTGTATGAAGGTTCACCTGTTAATGTAACGTCTTATTTCTCGGTAATTTCGAAAGGAGCATCCGTCTTTATCCTGATCATGGTAATGTACACGGTATTTCATTCCATCGCATACCTTTGGAAGGATATCATTTACCTGATCGCAGTAATGACGATGACTATCGGTAACCTTTTTGCCCTCAGGCAGAAAAACATGAAACGCTTCCTTGCTTTCTCAAGTATTGCACAAGCTGGTTTTATTCTGCTTGGTATTCTTGGCGGCAATAAAATTGGTATGACTGCCACCATCTACTTTGTACTGGTTTATATTTTCTCAAACCTCGGTGCCTTTGGTGTGGTTTCAGCAATTTCGGCTAAGACCGGTAAAGAAAGCATGGACGATTACGACGGCCTTTATACAACCAATCCAAAACTGACATTACTCATGATGCTCAGCGTGTTCTCGCTTGCTGGAATCCCGCCAATCGCAGGTTTCTTCGGGAAGTTCTTTCTCTTTACTTCAGCAGCATCCGGCGGGTATTACTGGTTGGTTTTAATTGCCGTACTTAATGCAACCATTTCATTGTACTACTACCTTTTGGTTGTAAAAGCAATGTTTATCAATAAAAGCGATACGCCTATAGCCTTCTTTAAAAGCGATACAGTAACAAGGATTGGTTTATTGATCTGTGCCCTTGGTATCTTCGTTATCGGCTTCTGGAGCCAGGTTTACGAGTTTATTGATGCACTCACTTTTGCCATAGTAAAATAATAGCTTACCGCAAATTACCATATTTTAAAGCTGATTTTATGCCACTCAAAGCAAAACATATAGTTGAAGAAATTAACGGCGTTCGTTGCACCGTTGTTGAAAAAGGAGCTACTCAGAAACGCATTGATTTTCTGAAAAGCCTTCTGGAATTCAATAAATTTGAAGTGCTGGTTGCCGAAGATAAGAAAGAAACCGAGGATGCTCCTAGCCTTTTCACCATTGGCGTTACTGATATCATTTTCAGCCCGGTGATTGCAGTTTATGAAATGAGCCTTAAAACGCACGATGGCAAGAGAGTTTCACCAGCTTACTGGGAACAGAAAACTACCGAAATAGTTGATGAATACTGGGAATTCAAAAACAAATAAAAAATTGAAACCGGTCGAAAGCCGGTTTTTTTATGCCTGTTAAATTCGATTTTAATAACCACTGCACATTAAGAACTCATGACCTTGGTGTTCAGGATCAATTAATTATGAAAGCTATAAGCAAACTGAAAACGCGGAACTTTTGGTTGAGTGAATAAATAAGCATGTTTTCTGTTAACGAAGGTAAACAGCTCGGGCATGCGCGAAGTAAAACACCAGCCTCACGTGCTGTATGGATTTGGACAAATCTATCAGGCCTTGTTTTGCGAGCCTTACCAAGTCGTACATCTGTCTAAAATCCATATTAAACTTTGACCTTTGGGTTCTTTTGAGTCAAGCCAAAAGGACAAAAAATAATAAAAGTAGTCAGGGCAATCTGGACTTAAACATGTGCACTATATTGATGATAATGGCTATCTCAAAGCAACTAAACATAAGAATTAACAGAATTTAATTTATTAACAACCTATGCATGGGCTATTTAGTTACTTTTGCAGAAACAGGTTGTTTTACATAATACTTTTCAGTGATGTCGAATAAAATAATGGATCCTATAGGTAAACTTATGGGGTTGAGATATAAATCACATCCGTGGCATGGTGTGGAATTAGGTGACGAATCGCCTGCATTGCTCACTTGCTTCATCGAAATGGTTTCGACTGATACCGTTAAATATGAGGTGGATAAGGTAAGCGGTTATCTGCGACTCGATCGTCCGCAAAAGTATTCCAATGTAGTTCCGGCTATGTATGGCTTTTTACCTCAAACCTATAGCGGAAAGTCTGTTGCAGAATATTGCATGGAAAAATCAGGCCGCACTGATATTAAAGGAGATGCCGACCCTATTGATGTATGTGTGCTTACCGAAAAAGTGATTTCGCATGGAGATATCCTTGTGAAAGCCATACCCATTGGTGGTTTCAGAATGATTGACGGGAACGAATCGGACGACAAAATTATATGTGTATTGCAGGACGACGCTGTTTACGGAGGGTATAAGAATATTTCGGATTGCCCTGAACTTGTAATCGACCGGCTAAAACACTACTTCCTTACCTATAAAGATTTGCCAGGGCAGGAAGCAAGGGTTGAGATCACTCATACATTCGGTATTGAAGAGGCACATGAAATTATTAACCGGGCATGCAGTGATTATCGCCGCCGTTTCGAAAATCTCGAACTTCTTCTAAGGGAAGTATAATCTGTTTTGTCGGAAATAATTTTACTGCAAATATGAATAAATCCACTTTGGTTATAGGAGCAAGCCTAAAGGAAAGCAGGTATTCCAATATGTGTGTGAAAACATTGGTGTCCGATCATATTCCGGTTACGGCCATCGGGCTTCGCGAAGGATTAATTGATGAAACGCCTGTGCTTACAGGATTTCCTGAGCTTTCCAATATCCACACAGTAACCTTGTATCTTGGTCCGGAAAATCAGCATGCCTTTTATGATTATATCCTGAAACTAAATCCGGAACGGGTAATATTTAATCCGGGAACTGAAAATCAGGGATTTGAGGATATACTTTCTCAAGCCGGTATTAAAGTAACCGAAGATTGTACGATTATGATGGTTGAAGGAGGCCGGTTTTAATCAGTGTTGCTACACGAAAAAGATCATGTTGGCTGTATTTTATTTTGATGTGCTGGAAAGGTTAATGCATCATAATAATTCCATGCATTCATTCGAAAATTGATTTAATGTTTATCTCTTTGTCCTTTTTGCTTGATCAAAAAGTACCAACTTAGCGCAGCGGTCTCATGCACACCTTTAAAAATAAGCAATATGTGCATAAAAAATCAAGGCTGTATGACAATGCTGGCGTTTCTAAGTCAAAGGTATCTCCTCGCAATACAAGGCATGAAAGAGTAGTACAATTCCATACAGTTGTCGTTGCTGTGTATTGCTACGCACATGCCATTCGCACATACCTCCGGCTAAGAACCGCAGGCGCATTTTTATAAGGCCGGTCCCTTCTATGAGAGCTTCATCTTATGACAACATAGTGGAACATCGGTTTGGCTTTTTAGTATAATTTTCAGGGTGTAGGGACCGGCGTGATAGAAATTTCACAACAGATGTAGATGAAGGTAAACAGCGCCGGCATGTGTGTAGCAAAACACCAGCCTCAAGTGCTGCCCGGATATGGGAAACTCTATCAGGCCTTGTTTTGCGAGCCTTACCAAGTCTTACATCTGTGTGAAATTTATATTAAGCCTAGACCTTTTGGTTCTTTTGTGTCATGACAAAAGAACAAGAAAAAAAAAACAGAATATAAACTTATGTTTTTCCAACACATCAAAATAAAATTTAGCCATCATGTTCACGTTCTATTATACATATTGCTAATAATTGCCTAATTTAGTACCCTCAAAAATTAGTATAGAAGAATACCATCGTTGAATATAACCTGAAGCATGCGCAAATATCTGACCTCTGTATCCATCATTTTATTGTTTTTAATTTCCTGCCCTGAACAACTTAAATCGCAGGTTGTTACAGAAATCGACAGCATAACAATGTGCTATAATTCATCAAAATCCTTTCCTGTAGTTGTACAGAATATTAAAAGCGTCGATTCGCTTAGGCTGGCACTTTCTTTCGATAGTAATGTTATCGATTTTATGGAATATTTTGACGTAAATGAGGCGCTTACCGGTGGAAATTTTGATATTGCCAATGAGAATGACTCTATAATTATTTCGTGGAAGCGGGCAAGCAGCGTTTCCATTACACGAGATACACTCGTTTGGCTGAGATTCAAAGGATTAAAAGGTTCAACAGCCTTACACTGGAATAATTTAACCAGCTTTTATCACACTTCCACCGGAAATCAGACAGCAATATTTGTGGATGGCAAGGCTGTAGTTGATCCAAAAATAAACCTTATTCTTACGGAACTAAGCCCTACATGCAATAGCACACTTCCTGAAGACTGTAAAGCTAATTATCAGGCAGACGCATCAGGAGGAACTACGCCTTACAAATATCTGTGGAATAGTAAACCTTCGCAATACGATTTTATTAAGAAAAACCTTTGTGCCGGACCAAATCAGATACGGGTTACCGATGCCTGGGGTTGTAAACTCGACAGTATTTATAAGATATCGGCACTACCAGGCGCGAAAGTAAAAATCATTATCGAAGGCAATGAGGATACCACCATCTATGTTCAAAATCCTATCCTCAGGTTTTCATTTCAGGAAATATCGCCTACCCATGTTATCGAAGCTCCCTTATGGGAATTTGGCGATGGCGATACAGCAATATCCTTCAATCCCATTCATGTGTATGAAGAAGCTATTACCGTAACAGGGCAGAATCCTGGATATACTCTTAAACTTCATATTTCGAATGAAAATGGCTGTGATTCAGTAATTGAAAAATGGATTCCGATAAAAGTGGCCAAATTAAAGATTCCCGGTGTTATAACTCCCAATGCGGATGGCAAAAATGATATTTTTTTGATACTCAACGAAAACAAAACCGGGTCGGGCGAGGATATAAAGATCACAAATGAATACCAGCAAATGGAATTAGTTATTTTTGACCGCTGGGGCCGTAAACTCTACGAAAACTCCAATTACAAGAGCGACTGGGAAGCCAAAGGTGTGCCCGATGGCTCATATTTTTACATTTTAAAGACAATAGGTTTTTACTCCTCCGAAACGCACAAAGGGTCAATCACAATTTTGGGAAGCGGGATTACCAACTAGGCACCACCTTAAAACTTACAAACAAACCCGCAGAAGCCAGAATCTAAAAAAAATAAATATCGAATCCTGAATAAGGAACATTGAATGATGAAGCAAGTAATCATTATTTCCTGAAAACCATTTTCTGAACATCAATCCCTTCTAAGGCAAGCAATTCGTTTTCGAGGCGCAGGCATTCATTCATATCGCCAACCAGTTCCAGCAGCATAAGTCCGGTATCGCCGGCATATTCCTCATCCATATCATGCATTCCAAGTCGCGTACGGATAACACAACCATATTTCGTAAGGATACTCTGAATTTTATCAGCACCCTTTGCCGGGTCGTTGATCATTACGCCTAATATTCTGACTTGTTTCATGGCTAATGGCTTTAATACGAAAATGACATATTCTGGACTTCGAGGCCGCCAATCTGTGACAACTCATTCTCAAACTCAAGCCATTCCTCAGGCTTACCAGTGAGATGCAGAACTATGATTCCCGCCCGGCTGCACACATTTTCATTCAATTCATGAAAACCAAGCCGCGAGCGGATAAGTCGTGAATATTTACTCAGCATCTTTTGGGTGAGGCCGGCTTCCTTAATACGGTCGGTAATAAGCAAACCAAGGATTCGCGTTTCGGTCATGGCTGTTTTTTTTGTTTCAGGTTTCAGAGTAGAGACACAATATATTGTGTCTCTACTCTATAAAATATTGCGTATCTACAATGCGTTTTTTGTTTCCGATATCCGAAATCCGAAATCCTCATTTCAACATCCAACATCAAAAATACAAATCCCTCTCCCCTGCCTTAATCTTCTCAATCCTCATTCTTATTTCTGGAACATTTACTTTTTCGTGCTCTTTCTCCAGTTCAAGGAGATTTTCATCAATCACTTTATATCCTTTTATCTTTGTTTCGGCAGGTGCGTAATCTTCTAAATATTCAGTAAGTGTAAGGATTGCATTCGGTGAACAAAACCGTTTTATAAATCCCGGAACCGAGAATTCCATAAAATGCTCACCTGTTCGACCAAGGCGATAACATGCGGTACAGAAGGAAGGCAGGTAATCGCTGGCTAATAATTCATCAATAATTTCATTAAGCGAGCGTGAATCATTAATATGAAATTGTTCACGATTCAGATTCTGCTCTTCATTTTTATTTTCGGAATAGCTTCCAAGTTCGAGTTTGGTTCCGCCGTCGATCTGCGAAACGCCGAAACGCATCACTTCATCGCGTACTGCAGCATTTTCGCGGGCAGTAAGAATCAATCCTGTGTATGGAACCGCAAGCCTCAGAATAGCAACCAGGCGGGTAAATTCCTCGTCCGAAACCTTGTATTTACCGTCGAAATTCATAGCCGAGGCTTCCTGAATACGCGGGAATGATATGGTGTGCGGTCCTACATTGTAACAAGCTTCGAGGTGGTTGGTATGACGCACCAGGGCCATTACTTCAAAACGCCAGTCGTACAATCCGAACAAAGCTCCGATTCCAACATCATCAATACCGGCTTCCTGGGCACGGTCGAGGGAAGTAAGACGATATTCGTAATTTCTTTTTTTGCCGCCAAGATGGTAATGTGTATAAACTTCGGGATGGTAGGTTTCCTGAAAAATCTGATATGTACCAATACCTGAGTCTTTTACAATACGAAAGCCTTCAATTTCGAGAGGAGCAGCGTTGACATTTACACGACGGATTTCACCATTACCTTTTCTAACGCTATAAACAACTCGCACGGTATGAGCAATATATTCAGGTCCGTAATCGGGATGTTCGCCATACACAAGAATCAGTCGTTTCTGACCGTTATCTTCAAGAGCTTCAACTTCTTTAATTAACTCCTGATCTTCGAGTGTACTACGTATAGCATCTTTGTTTGATGAGCGAAAACCGCAATAGGAACAATTGTTAACACACTTATTGCCAATATATAAAGGAGCAAACAGAACAATCCTGTTACCGTAAACCATTTGTTTCAACCTACGGGCGCCGTCTTTTATTTCTTCTATTAATTCGGGAGCATCTGCGCTGATAAGGATTGCCGTTTCGGCCAGGGTGAGTCGTTGCTTATTCATTGATTTAGCAATTACCGCCCTCACCTCTTCCATGGTAGGTTTGGTATTATTAATATGATCCCATATTTCATCAGCATCAATAAACGGCTTCATCCGCTGATCGGGAATCCGGCATTCTTCAGGTTGAAATTTCATTACAAGTATTTTAATTATCGATTGAAAGTGCAAAATTACAACTTTTACACCTAATTAAGCAATTCAATACCGAATTTCTGTGAAATGTTTAACACTAAAATTTATGTAAAGAAGTAAGAGAATAATTACCTTATTATATATCTATAAATTAGCAATATATTATACTTCCAGTTGAAGTCCGTCGTAAGCCAGATGAACCCCTTGTGGCAATTTTTCTTCCACTGCATCAAATTTACCAAGGAAATGGCTGATATGCGTAAGATAAGCTTTATCAGGCTTCAGGTCGTTAAGGATATCAAGGGCTTCGCTCAATGAGAAATGTGAAATATGCCTCGAATTCCTGAGTGCGTTTATAACGACAATTTTTGATCCTCGTATTTTATCAAGTTCAGCAGGCGAAATATAATTGGCATCGGTAATGTAAGTAAAATCGCCGATCCTGTACCCGAATACCTGCATATCCTGATGCATTACCTGTATAGGAATAAAGCTGGTGTCACCAATCGAAAACGGTGAATCGGTAATTGGATGAAGGTTAAGTTTTGGCGCACCTGTATATCGACCCGGAGTAAAAATATATGGAAAATTCTCTTTAATGGCATCAAGGGTAAGCTGCGTTCCAAAGATGTCAATCGACTTGTGAAGTATATAATTAAATGCCCTGATGTCGTCGAGGCCGGCAATATGATCGCGGTGAGCATGTGTAAACAGCACGGCATCAATATCTTCAACCTTATGTTTCAGCATCTGTATTCTGAAATCCGGGCCACAGTCAATTACAATATTTGAATTTCCCCGGCTAAGCATCATGGATGTACGATAGCGCTTATCACGCGGATCGTCGCTTTTACAAACCTCGCAGTTGCAGGCAACCACAGGAACACCGGTTGAGGTGCCGGTTCCCAGGAAAGTGATTTTCATTTTATTATTTAAATCCGTCACCAGGCAGGTTAGTTAATGGTTAAAAGTTAATAGAAAATGATCGTGTTTTATGGATTATCAGACACAGTTGAATTATGTTCATAGTATTTCAAATTTCGACATCTGTTTTCCCATTTTCTATTTTCTATTTCTCAATAAATCAATTCCTCCACCACCCTCTTATCTCTTTCCAGTTGATTTTCAAGCTCATCGGTTCCACTGAATTCAAGTTCCTCCCGGATATATTTTGCAAAATAGATGGTTGCATCTTTTCCGATAAGTGACTCCTGAAGTTCGAATGGAAATATTTCAATGGTAATGTCTTCCTTACGGCGATCTTCACCATAGCGGCTGTTTTTAATATTGAGTATTCCTTTAAATGAATTCTTACCTACTTCAATCCTTACGGCATAAACTCCATCGGGTGGAACAAGTTTGCATTCTTCTTCAATATTGATGTATGCGGTATTCACATTTCGTACTATCAATTCGCTGCTGCCTGGGTTGAGCTTGCCCATAATCATATAGTGGTAATCCAGATAAGCATTGGCTCGTTGAATTTTCCCTTCCTGCAAAGCCTTGCGGATAAGCGTGGAGCTTACGGTTTCGTTATGAATATCCTGTTCAGGGATTTCCTCCACATCGAAATGATAATAATTCCCAAGCTCCTTTAAAAAATCAAAATTACCTTCACGGTTGTATCCAAACTGGTGATTGAATCCGATTACAATTTTGCGGGCATGCAATTTGGCAACAAGTATATCGCGGATAAAATCGATAGAAGTGATATGTGCAAATTCGGGTGTGAAGGAAACAATAATCAGATTTTGAAGCCCGGTTTTACGCAGGAGCTCAATTTTTTCGCGTTGCGAGTTGATCAGGAAAAGATCCTTACCGGCTGTTGCGGGAAATAAAACTTTCCGCGGATGCGGGTGAAAAGTAATGAGCACGCTTTCACCATGTATGTCGCGTGCAAGTTTATTGATACGCTTTATAATCGCCTGATGACCCATATGCACACCATCGAATCCCCCGGTTGTAACAACAGGGAAAGGAATGGATGCAAGCTGATCAAAATCGTAAAAAATCCGCATTTTACACAATGAATTTACAGGCAGGAAACAATGTAAAAATTAAAACAGCAGCACTAAAAATTTATCTCTTATTACACTTTCTTCACAAAGTATGCAAGCTTTTCGAGCGAAGTAATAATATCATACTCTTCGAGATGAACATTGGAAGGCACATTGATGGGTTTTGGTGTAAAATTGAGTATTCCCTTTATCCCGGCCATTACCAGAAGTTCGGCCACATTGGCAGCATCACTAGCCGGCACTGTAAGCACAGCAATGGTAATGTTCTCTTTTTTTATAATTTCGGTAAGCCTGTCGAAAGGATAACACGAAACCCCGGCATACACTTTATCCACTTTTTCAGGATTTATATCAAAGCCGGCCACTACAGTGAGTTTGGTCCGCTTACCGCTGAAATATCCGATGATTGCACGGCCAAGATTGCCTATACCGATCACAGCTACCTTCTGACCTTCTTTACTGTCAATGATCTTGCCTATTATTTCAATAAGTTCTTTTACATCATATCCTTGCCTGAGGGTTCCGGAATAACCTATAAGCATAATATCGCGCCGCACCTGCACCGGGGTAATATGAAGCATTGCAGCCAGTTCGTGCGAAAATACGTGATGCTTTCCGGTTGCATTTGCAATGAGTAATGTCCGCCTGTACTGACTGACACGTTCAACAGTTTTATCCGGGAGTTTTTTTGTAGCCATTTTAATTAGTTATGATATTTCATTTTAAAATTAATTTAAGAATATTATTCCTCCGGTTCAATCAGGGTGATAATAAATGAGGTTCCTTTATCAGGTTCACTTTGCACTTCAATGGTTCCCTGGTACATATCAACTATTTTTTTTACAATGGATAAGCCTAATCCACTGCCGGTTACTTCGCGCGTTTGACTACTTTTGATCCTGACAAAATCATCAAATATTTTCTCTTTGTCTTCATTTTTCAAACCAATGCCGGTGTCGGAAACAGTGATTTTAAGCTGACCGTCCTTCTTTTCAAGAAAAACATCCACCCTTCCTCCAGCCTTATTGTATTTCACCGCATTCGAAACAAGGTTGTTCATTATAATTTCTATTTCTCCCGGATCGGCTTTCATTTCAAATGCTTCGCGCGAATTGATGTAAATATCCACATCTTTTTGAATAGCGTAAGGACGAATAGTATCAACGGCCATTTGCACTATTTTCCGTATGTTTACTTTTTCCAGTTTCTGCGTAGGCTTACCGGTTTCAATTTTGGTGAGATCGAGCAGGTCGAGAATAAGTTGCCGCATACCTTTTATCCGTTCCATCGAACGGTCCAGCATTTCCTCGTAAGCATCCACACTATTTCCGAATTGCCTTTCCTTGATCATCCTCAGATAACCGTCGATGGCATTAAGCGGAGCCTTTAACTCGTGCGATAAAACCGACAAAAACTGAAATCTAATCTGTTTGCCCGTATTATTTAGCGTTTGAGTCATCCGTTTCAGAAAAATCTGCTTGGTGATATTTTCGACCGAAGCCCTGATTTCCTGTGGAGTGAATGGCTTTGGGATAAAATCGTATGCTCCATCGCGTGTAGCTTTTACAGCCAATTCTAGCGAAGCATAGGATGTTATCATAACAACAATAATATCGTAATGCTTACTTTTTACATATTCCAAAACTTCAACCCCTTGTATATCCGGCAACTTATTATCCAGCAACAAAATTTCAGGAAGTTCTCGATCAAGAATTTCAATGCCTGATTTCCCGGTTCCGGCTTCGAGTACCTGGAAGTCAATCTGCTCATCCATAAAGGGATAATCGACCTTAAAATTCTGTAGAATGCGTTTTGTCCCTTCGCGAATGCCCGGCTCATCGTCGATAATAAGTATTTTGTATGTAGCCATATATTAAAGTTTCAGTAGTTTTTTTATTTCTCGCTGCAACTGATCGAAGCGGATACCTTTGTCGAGAAACAGATCAGCATTGATCCACTGGGCATTTTCGTCGGCATGTGCGTCGAAAGTCATTCCTGTTTCGGCAGTTACAGCAGTAGCAATAATAACCGGTACATCCGGATATTTCCGCTTTATTTTATAACTCAGGATAAAACCGCTGTCGTCACTTTCCATCATCAGGTCGAGAATGCATAAGTCAGGCTTGATTTCCTGTATCACTTTCTCAGCTTCGGCCTGGCTTTCGGCAGTAATGGTTTCGAAACCCATTTGCTCCACTTTCATCCGCATCTGGAACAGATAGTCCATATCGTCATCAACGATCAGTATTTTCTTTTTCATTGGTATCAGCCTTAAATCTTCAAATGATACTCTAATTTATGGTAATTTCACTTTATTCCATCTCCATTCTCACACTCACTCCTTCTCTAAATCACTTTTATTAAATCTAATTCATTGTAACTTCAATTTCAATGCCTCAATCTGACTCGCTCTAAAATTTGTTTACAGTATTATATGAGATTGTACCCCTCTGTCCTTCGGACATCTCCCTTTGAAAAAAGGGGAGAACCTTTTGGCAAAAGCTTATGTTTTAGTGTAAGTCAAGGTTCAATCTGGTCTTATTCTGTACATGTCTCCAAATCACCTCTTCTCATCATCGCCCCCTTGCCCCTTCTCTCACTCTCTCCTTCTCCCATTCTCCCTTTCACTCAATCACTAATTTATAACTAATACTTCCAAATCATTTAAACCAGTCGGTTCCTTGGAATTACGATCGTAAAAGTCGTTCCTGTCGGGCCTTTAGCCGGATCTACATTCGATACTACTTTTATATCTCCTTTATGCATTTTTACAATCCCATAAATAATCGGCAATCCAAGCCCGGTACCTTTTCCTGTTTCCTTGGTAGTAAAGAAAGGAGTAAAAAGCTTGTCCATATTCTCCGGCTGAATCCCGGTTCCGTTATCACTGATACTAACATTAAGCTGATCACGGGAATCCGTCAGGTTAAAATTAATCTGGCCTTTAGCTGGCATGGCTTCCACTGCATTTTTAAGCAGATTGGTAAATACCTGTGTCATCTGGTCGCAATCAATCATAGCAACTGGATCATTAACTTCTGCTTTGAACAGGATTTGTATTTCTTCGGGGATAATAACCGAATCAATGCTATGTCTGGCCAGGTTCACAAGATCGGATTCGGTGAGATTGACCTGGTTTTTACGGGCAAAATTCAGAAGTCCGCCCACAATTTTCCGGCAACGGTCGGCTTGTTCAACAATAAGTTCAATATCCTGTAGCATAAGGCTGTCAACCGGCAACTCTTCTTTAAGGATATTGCTGTACATGGTAATTACACCCAGGGGATTGTT
>Ga0335397_10007939_pt1 | contig 13420 bp, 13 predicted proteins | sample MAT04_FD_205740 | JGI IMG/M metagenome (GOLD analysis project Ga0335397, IMG submission 205740) | Freshwater microbial communities from Lake Fryxell liftoff mats and glacier meltwater in Antarctica - MAT-04 (spades assembly) (version 2) ...
ATCGATCTGATGCCGCACAACCCAATCGGCCCCGTCTGCACCGCGGCCACGCTTCACCTTGCCGCCGCCGTGGCCAACTTCGCCTGGCTGGAAGTGCGGGTGACCCAGACCGAGAATCTTTATTATGGCCAGTCCGGCCTGAACGATGCCGACGCCCTCTTCCCCATTCAACCGCGGCTCGAAGGGACGGCGTTCCCTGTACCGACGGCGCCCGGCCTGGGTCTCGAAATTGATGAGGAACTTGCGCAGTCGCAGGTATGGCAATTCTGGGAAGCACCGCATTGGCGACGACCCGATGGCTCGGTGACGAACTGGTAAAGCGTAGCAAAGCAGTGGCCGCAAAACAGCATTCCGACCAAAGAAGATGAACAACTATGAACCTGTCAGACAATCAACATGCGTTCTTGGAAAGCCAACACTCGGCGGCGATGACGACCATCGCGCGTGATGGTACGCCGCGCACGGTGCGCGTCGGTGTTGCGCTCGTGGATGGCAAACTGTGGAGCAGCGGCACCCAGGATCGGGTGCGCACCGCACGGTTACGCCGTGATCCGCGCTGCACGCTATTCGTTTTCGATGCCAGTTGGCGCTGGTTGACGCTGGACACGACTGTGCGGATTCTGGAAGGAACTGGCGTTCCTGAACTGAATCTGCGTCTCTTCCAGCAAATGCAGAATCGCCCGACGGGGAATCTCAATTGGTTTGGCAGAGAGTTGAGCCCCGAGGAGTTTCTGCAAGTCATGGTTGAGGAGAAGCGGCTACTTTACGAATTTGAAGTCATGCGCGGCTACGGAACGTTGTAAAAGCCCGGTAAAACCGGGCTGGCGTATCCCCCCGAATCGGTGGCGATGAGATCCTCCAGCCCCCTTTGAGGGGGCTTTGCGTGTGAGCGCGGGCGTTAACGCCCGTGGGCCCTACCCAAGGAGCGCGGCACCGATGGCCGGCCAGGCGTCCCACCAACTGAGGAAGTTGCGGGCGCCGAACATGACCCAGGCGATGCTGGTGGCGGGGTCGGCCCAGGCCAGGCAGCCGGTCGACCCGACATGACCAAAGGAGGCCGGCGACGCTTGGGGCGGTGTCCAGTGCGGCATTTTGTCGCCGCGCACTTCGACGCCTAAACCCCACGGGCAGTGTGGCCAGGCCAGGGGCGGAAAAAAGCCGCCGCCGAGGCCGTCCGTTTGGCTGCGTGTGGCCTCGGCGAGCAGCGCCGGCGGCAGAAAATCGCCCGGAAAACCGGCAAAGGCGTGGATGAGGCGGAGCGCGCCGTCGACCGTGGTGATCAGGCCACCCCATGGTAATGCCAGCGAACGCCAGAAGGCGGAGTTGATCGGCTCCAGCGCGGTGCCGGTATGTACGCCGAAATCGCCGGCGATGCGCACTGGGACGTGTGGCGGTTCTACCCCCAGGTAGCCGGTTATGCGCAGCGGGTCGAGCACCCGATCGGCCAGCGCTTCGGCAAAGCGCTGGCCGGTGCGCCGCTCCACGACCAGGGCGAGCAGGCCTACGCCCACATTGCTGTAGGTGACGCGGGTGCGCGGCGGTCGCGAAAGCGGCGTCGCCAGGCAGGCGCGCGCCAGGGCCGGCCAATCCAATTGTGCGGTGTAGGGCGCGGCGGGGGGGGCCAGGTCACCGGGCAGGCCGGCGCTGTGCGAGAGCAACCTACGCAGGGTAACGCCGTCGCCCGCGCTGCGCGCATCCGGCAGATGGGCGGCGAGCGGGTCGTCTAGCGCCAGCGCCCCGGCGGCCGCCAGGCGCAACACGGCCAGCGCCGTCGCCAGCTTGGTCAGCGACGCCACCGGCAGGAGACTTTCAGGCGCCAGTGCGACCCCGCCGGCATCGACGCCGGTGACCAGGGTCTGCGGGGCGCGAATGCCGCGTGCCACGGCAATCAGGCAGCCGGGCACGGCTTTCTCACGCATCGTTGCTTCGACTACCGGGCGCACGCGGCTTTGCCAGCTTGTCATGTTTGTGAACTCCCGATCAGGCGTAGGAAGACTGTCCGGCGGTTGGCGCGATGTGGGCGTCGATCAGCATGGCGGCGCTGGCGGCAACGCCTTGCGCCGGGTTGTCGGGACCGAAGAGGCGCGCCGCCATCAACGCCCCGTCGGCCAGGAGCAGGAGATGGTCGGCCAGGCATTGCGGTTGGCCGGCGCCGGCCGCTTGCGCCAACTGCCTGAGCCGGGCGCGCAGGGCCTGCTTGTGGGCGAGGGCGGCGCGGTGTCCCGGATGGTCTGGCCCTGGGAAGTCGACGACGGCATTCAGAAAGGGGCAGCCGCGGCAGGCCGGCGCTGTCGCCAGCTCTTCCAAGGCTCGAAAGAGCGCGACGAGGCGGTCACGCGGCTTATCGTCCGGCGAACCCAGGGCCTGCTCGAACCACGCCCAAAAGCCGGTGTTGCTTTCGTCCAAATAGGCGGCGATCAGCGCGTCTTTGGAGGGAAAGTAGCGATAAAGGGACATTTTGGTCGCGCCCGACTCGGCCACGATCGTGTCGACGCCGACGGCGCGATAGCCATCGCGGTAGAAAAGACGGCCGGCCGTCTGCAAAATCCGCTCACGCGCCGGACGGCGAATTTCATCCATGATCAACGCTCATTTCGACCTTGACAGTATACAGAACTGTCTGTATACTACGACAGCGAAACTATACAGATCTGTATAGTATCACAGCTACCCACGGCCGGCAAAGATTCACGAGCCGGCATTCACCAGCAGTCAATCGATAGGAGAGATAACCAATGAACACCTATACCATCATCGGCGCCAGCGGCCACACCGGCCAGATCGTTGCCAACACCTTACTCGACCACGGCCACCAGGTGCGCGTCATCGGGCGCAACGCGGCGACGCTGGAACCCTTGGTCGCGCGCGGCGCCGAAGCGTTTTTGGGCAAGCTCGACGATGTCGACTTCCTCACGCGGGCCTTTAGCGGCGCCGATGCCGTCTACACCCTGCTGCCCGGCGACACCACGGCTCCTGATATGCGCGCCGACCAGAATCATCTAGGCGATGCCATCGCCACGGCCATTCGCACCGCCAAGGTGCGCGCGGTGGTCAATCTGAGCAGCATGGGGGCGCATCAACCGGACCGGACCGGGCCGGTGCTGGGACTGCACGACCAGGAAGCGCGTCTCAACCAATTGGCTGGAGTCAACGTGCTGCACCTGCGCCCGACGTTCTTCATGGAGAATCTGCTGGGCAACATCGGCGTGATCAAGGGGATGGGGGTGAATGGGTCGGCGCTGGCCGCCGAAGTGGCCGTGCCCCTGATTGCCACCCGCGATATCGGCGCAGTGGCGGCACAACGGCTGCTGGCGCTGGACTTCACCGGCAAGAGCGTGTTGGAACTGCTCGGCCCGCGCGACTATACGATGCGTGAAGTGACGGCGGTGCTGGGTGCGGCCATCGGCAAGCCGGATCTGGCCTACGTGCAATTTCCGCCCGCCGCCGCCATTCAGGGCATGACGAGCGCCGGCTTCTCCGCCGACGCCGCCGCCAAGATGGTGGAGCTACAAGAGAGCATGAATGATGGCTATATCGCCATGGGGGTGACGCGCGGGCCGCAGAACACCACGCCGACGACGATCGAGGCGTTTGCGCCGATCTTTGCGGCGGTGTACTACGCAGCGTAGTCTGAACCTTGATTCGTGGGATTAAAGGATTACCTTGATGGACAGGGCCATCGGTTGGCCAACGGCATCGGGGTAATCCCTGAATCCTACGAATCAAGGTTCAGACAATGGGCGCGCCGGCGCGCCGCCAAAGACGCGGTTGAGAATATCGGCGCGCTCTTCAGTCGTGGCCCAGCGCGGCTGGGCGAAGTCCTCCAACACCATGGTCAACAACTCGGTGTTGATCAGCTTGCCGTCATAAATCGTGTGGCGCGCGGCCAATTCGGTGCGCGTCGGCCAGCTCCACATCTGGTCGAAAAAGAGATTGCCGAGGCCGTAGGTGATAAAGCCGGGGCCGCCGGCGTCTTGCCGGCCATAGGGTTCCTGCGCCTGCGGCACGTGGCTTTGCACGCCGCTGACGATGGCGGCGCCGGCCGCGCGCAGTTCACGGAACTCGGCAATCTGCAACGGGATCGGGTACGCTTCGTAGGTCTCCTGGTGTTGCAGCTCGACCGCCACCACAGCCACCTGCTTGGACAACGCCTGCACCATGTCGAGGAGGCGCTGCTTGTTCTCATAGTAGTAGCAGGCGCCGGGCTGGTCGGGCCTGGCCCAGGCGCCGGGCGGGTCAAAGGCGAGGGCGGCGATAAAGGCGAAGGTGTTGCCGTTGTGCTCCCACAGCAGGGGCGCACAGGCTTCGTCGACGTTCATGCCGCTGCCGTAGATTGGAATCTGGTGGTCGCGATACCACTGGATCGAGCGCCGGGCGCCTTCACGGCCAAAGTCGTTGACATGGTTGCCACTGAGGCCGACGATATCCGTGCCGACGGCGGCCAGCGCTGCCCAATAGTCGGTGTCGCTGCAGAGGATCAGGTTGTTCTCGGTGGGATTGGCCACGCAGTCGTCGAGAAAGGGCACCTCGTTGCTGATGTGTGTGATGTCGGCGGCGGCCAGGACATCGGAAATCATGCGTGCCGGGTAATCGAAGCCCTTCTGGTCCATGCGCAGGGCGGTGACGCGCGACATGGCGGTGACGCCCGTCATGATCAACTGTGTGAGCCTGGCTGGATCGCGGTTGGTGGCGGGCTGCACGGCGCCGGCCAGGAGCGGACTGATGGTCGAGCTACCGGCGCCTTCGACCGCCAGGGTCACGGCCAGCGGATAGCGCTGCGACTCAAATTGATTGCTGAGCACGTTGACGCCGTCGACGGTGAGCGCCTTGAGGCGGGGGTCGAGTTGTTCAAAGGCGAGGATGCCGACGCTGCCGGGGGTGCTTTCCAAGGCAGCGAGCAGATCCGGGTCGCCGACCGTGGCGGCGCCAGCGCCGCGCAGGCCGAAAACGCCTTCGAGCAGCCGCGCGGCGTCTTCGCTCACAATCAGCGCGCCGGCGGTGTTCGGATCGCGCCAGCGCTGCATGATCTCGTCCAGCGTGATGTCGTCACGCACCGTGGCGAAGGGGGCGACGGCGACCAGAACGCGGTTGGCGATGGGGTGGGTCGCCTGCGTGGCCAGGCGCAGCGTGACCTGGGCGCCGGCATTTTCCGGCTGGTCCAGCACGTGGAGGGGCTGCGGCCCCGTGGCCGTCTGCACTTCGTTGGTGGCATTGAGAATCGCCAGGACAGGCGCCGCCCATTCTTCAGGCACCGCGGACGAGAGCGCGACCGTGACTGGTCCGGTCAGCGTCTCCGGCGTTGGCGTCGGCTGCGGCAAGGTAGCAGTTGGCGCGGGGGGCGGCGGCTGCGTGGCGACCGGCACGAGTATCGCTGGATCGGGCACAAAGAGCGCGCCCCGCTGCGGCGGCACCGGCGGCTTGGTGACGCCGGCCACCTGGTGTAGCGCTTGCGTCGGCGGCCGCGCGATTGGCTTACATGCGCCCAGCAGGAGGAGGAAAATCAGCAGGGCAGCGAAAAGGGCGGGGCGGGCAGGTACGTACAGGCGTATCATTCGACCATTCTTTCAATTTCAACAGTTAGGCATCTGGACGAGTATACCAGACGCGCGCGCGTAAAACCAAAGGGCGACGGGGAATGCGGTATATCCGATCTGAGGGAGGGGTGCCAAGGTTGGGCATCCACAGGATTTTCAACAATCCCGATCGATCCAGTACGATAGTCTTTGAGGGAGCGATAGGAATCGCGCATGCGGGTGCCTGGCGCCCTGCCGGACTTTGGGCAGGGGCAGGCGGCAGCGGAGGGAGTGGACTGAAATGGCGAAACGACGCAAGCAAAGAAGACAGCCGGCCGCACGCGGTGATGTCGGCCTGGGTGAAGGTGACCCAGGCGATGTTTTGATGCTGAAATATCGGATTACCTCGGAGCCGATCCGTGATCGGGTTTACGACCAGCTGCCCAGTGCCGTACAAGACGAGATTCAGCGACTGCACGCTCTTTCCCAAAAAAAACCGCGTGCCGCCATCCCGGAGTTGATCATAGCGATTGAGCAATACCCGCAACTGCCGTTATTGTTCAATTACCTGTCCGTGGCCTATTCCGGCATTGGGGAGTATAAGAAGGCCGAGGCCGTGGTGCTGGAGAACTCGCGGCGCCATCCAGACTACTTGTTTGCGCGGCTAAACCATGCAGAGTTCTGTTTGCTACGCGGCGAGTATGACAAAGTTGCCGAGATTCTCGACCATAAGTTTGATTTGAAGCTGCTTTACCCAAAGCGCAACCTCTTTCACGTTAGTGAGGTCGTGGCGTTCAACAAGGTGATTGGGCACTACTTCTGGGAAACGGGTCGCCCGGACCTTGCCGTACAATGTTACGAGATCGCGCGGCAAATCGATCCCCGGAGTCCTCTGACCCGGCGGTTGGGGGCGAAGGTGCGTCCGAATTGGTGGCAGCGGCTTTTTCGTAGGCGGCGAGCAATACCATAGGGTGTCTATCCTGCGCGGTCGATGATCATTCAAAGCCTGCCAAGATCGTTGCCGCATCCGGCGCCATTGATTCGTGAATCTCGATGCGCGTGGGCCGCAGGTGGACGCGATACTTTTGGCAGTTGGGATGTCGCGCCACGGCGGCTTTCACCACGTTGATTTCATCCTCGGACAATTGTGATACCTGTGTCTTGCTTACCGACACGATGCCGTTGACGCTTTCGAGGATGGAGTAGCCCTCTGGTATATGCTCCACTCCGTTGTCTTTGTTCTCACGCGCAAAGAAGTAGCGTGGCTTTCCCGTTTTCGTCACACCCTGGCACAAGTAGTACGTGACGTCTTTGCGATTGGTGTAGGTGATTGGCATCGTGGTATCTACCTTTGGCCCGTCTCCAGGTTCAATTGAGGGGATGCTATACACCGTCATCCTCTTACCGTTCCACGTGATTGGCCAGCCGGGTGCAGGCAGGAGTTGTCAGCGAGCATTGTGAACGGCATTGCGCGCAACGGCGGTCTGCCCAACGGAGCCACGCGTAACGGCGGTCAACCGCCGTGCTCACACACAAAGCCCGGTAGAACCGGGCTGGCGTACCCCCCCCGAATCGGTGGCGATGATCCCCCAGCCCCCTTTGAGGGGGCTTTGTGTGTGAGCGCGGGCGTTGACGCCCGTGGGCGCTTGGTCATTTCATGCCGCAGTGGGGATGTTGTATAGTTTTGCGGGAGGTGCATGATGACTGGTTATGAACGGACCCTGCTGCAGGAAATCGCTAACCTGCCTGAGTCCCGCCGTGCGGATGTGTTAGCGTTTGTGCGCTATCTGCGTCTCAGTCTCATGGATGATGCGGAACTCGAACGCAGCTATGATGCTGCGATCGCACCGATTCGCGAGACAGCCGAACGCTACCATGTTCCCAGCATGATACGCTTTCCAAAACGGCCAAAATCAGGTCTGGCGGCGAACCTGGCGTGAACTATTGCACGTCGAACTTGCACACAGTGGTCGTGTCGTAGACCTCGCCGGGGCGCAGGACGGTGCTTGGGAACTCTTTTTGGTTGGGCGAATCTGGGAAATGTTGCGTTTCCAGGGCGATCCCGTCTCCCTGCCGGTATGCACGGCCGCTGGTGCCGTAGATCGAACCGTCGAGGAAGTTGCCCGTGTAGACCTGGACGCCGGGTTCCGTGGTCCACACTTCGAGGACGCGTCCGCTGGGCAAGTCGCGCAGCGTCGCCGCCAGGGCCAACGCCTTGTCGTCTGCTGCGGGCCGGTTGATCACGAAGTTGTGGTCGATCCCCTTGGCGTAGGCGATCTGGGTATCCTTCACACGAATGCTGGCGGCAAGCGACCTGGGCGTGCGGAAGTCAAACGGCGTGCCGGCTACGCTGGCCAGCTTGCCGTTGGGAATCGCGGTCTTGTCGACAGGCGTGTAGCGATCGGCGTTGAGTTTGAGGATGTGCTCTTCGATCGATCCCTCGCCCTCGCCAGCCAGGTTCCAGAGCGTATGGTTGGTCAGGTTGACGATCGTGGGCGCGTCCGTGGTTGCCCGGTAGTGGATCTTGAGCGCGTTCTGGTCGTCGAGTAGATAGGTGACATCGGTGTCGAGCGCGCCGGGATAGCCTTCGTCGCCGTCCACGCTGTGATAATGCAGTTCGATGCCCACGCCGTCTGGCCCGGCGATCTCCCGGGTCACGGCCCACACGACCTTGTCAAACCCGCGGAGGCCACCGTGCAGAGCGTTGACGCCGTTGTTCACGGGAACCTGGTAGGGCTTGCCGTCAAGCGTGAACCTTCCTTTGGCGATCCGGTTGGCAAAACGCCCGGTAATGCAGCCAAAGTAGGGACTCTTGGTCACATAATCCTTGAGGGTGGCGAAACCCAGCACGACGTTGGCGAGCTGGCGCCGGCGGCCGGGCACTTTTAGCGATGTGATCGTGCCGCCATAGGTGATGATCTTGACCTCCACGCCCTGGGCATTGACGAGCGTGTATTCGAAGACTTCCTTGCCATCGGTTGTAGTGCCGTACGGCTGCTTGGTCACAGGGCCTCCTTGCTGAGCTTTCCATCCATCTTGAAGTTGCGCCGATATGAATAGGTTTTATTGATTTGGGAGGTGGGATGTCGGACGAACAGAGGCGCACCTCTCACATCCGACATCCCACATTGCTTACTTGCTCGCGGTTTCCGTGGCGTCGCCGCACACGGATTCTTTGACTTCGCAGAGGCCGGTGGTTTTGCACCAGAGGTTTTGGGACTGTTCCAGGGCGCAAGCGGCAGCGGAGGTCGTGTTGCCTACGGCGGCGCCCGCACCAGCGCCGGCGGCGTTCAAGGCACCGGTGGCGCCGGCGATCACGGCGTCTTTGCCGCTGGCCGCGCCTTCTTGGACGACGTTGAGACCCGTCTGCGCGCCACCCGCGATCGTGCTCGCGCTGTTACTGGCCCACGCACCGGCCTGATCCCACCAGGAATCACCCTTTTTCTCAAGATCGGCGACATCGGTTTGGGCGGTGGCGTCGCCGCCCACTTGCGTGGATCCGGATGCGGCAATGCCGGCGACCGGCACCTTTACCTCGCCGCCGATGCGTACGTAGGGACCCTTCTCCGCAGTAAAGGGGACGAAGACTTCCACGGTAGCGCCGCTGGCGAGCACCTGTTGCGGCATGATCGACGATTCCGCCACGCCTTGGAGCAGCAACCCGGTGTAGTCGATGCGCACGGTGGCGTCGAGCGCCAACGGCTTGCCTTCCAGCTTGAGCAGGCGCGCGAGTGCGCCGCCGTCGATGGCCATGCCGCCGGAGACTTCGAGGAAGTTGCGGTTGCCTTCGCCGGAGAGCAGCATCGTGATGCCGAGGCCGGTTTTCATGGGCAGGATTAACCCGTCCAGCAGCGGGATTTGCGCGCTGTTGACGCCCATGGCGGCGGTGATGGCGCCTACATTGGCGGGCAGCAGGAGGTTCAAGTTGCCGTCGAAATAGACGAGCGGCTTTTCCGGGTCAATCACCAGGGTGGCAGATTCGCCCTCCGGCACGCTGAAGCTCAGCGCTTGTTGCTTGCCATCGGCTCCCGGCGCCATGGTGTCGACCGTGAAGCCACTGCCGAGACGGAAGAAGAGATAGCGCTGGCCGGCATCCAGCAGAGGGCTCAGATCCCCCAACGTATCGCCGTAGTCATAGCCGAACTCAGCCGCAAACGGCCCAGCGATGCGCATGTTGTTGGCGAAGGCGAAGGTTGGCACGATCGCCTGCGAATTGCCGTGAAAGCTCTCCAACTTGCCAGCTTCATCCAGGCGCAGGGCGAAGTCGCCGTCGGCGATTTGGATGTTGCCAAAGGGCAGGCGGAGATCCATCTTGTCGGAGATTTCGATGCCGGCGCCGCCGGGCAGGAAGGCTACCTTGTCTTGCGGGAGATCGAACTTGATGGGTGCGTTGGCCAAGACGGGCGTGTTGAACTCAAGCTCACCCAGGTCGAGGTTGAGCGTGCACTTGCCGTCGTGGCAACTGACGCCGTAGCCGGTATGGGTGGGGTCGTCGACGTTGGTGGGTGTGTCGGCGGCAAAAGCGGGCTGGGCGAACAGGCTGACGACCACCGCCAGCGTAAGGGCCAGGGTCACGAATCTGCGCTTTATGTGCATCATGGATCGATTTCCTTCCTGTCCATATGGTTGTGGCCGCGTGGGCAACTATTCATATGGTATAACACCGCACGTGGGATCGAGAAGCGGGCTTAGCCTTAGCGTTCGCTATGTGTTTGGTGAGCGGTGGATGAGAGACTGGGATGCCAAACTGGGGGAAAGATCGCGTGTGGTGGTATACTAGTTTTTACACATCAATCAGCTTCGCCGCAGGCCAGCCCCAGCCATGCTTACCTGCGGCTGTGCACCACGAGGTAAAACGCATGCTTGTCCTCACCCGTCACGACGTCGAACAAACCTTGAGTATGCCTGCAACGATTGCCGCCGTGGAAGACGGGTTTCGGCAGTTGGCGCTGGGCACTGTGATGATGCCCCAGCGTATTGCCACGCTGGTGGCGCCGCACAACGGGGTGCATCTCTCGATGCCTGCCTTTGTGGGCGGCGACCCCGGCACGCTGGCGATCAAGATCGTTACAGTGTATAACGACAACCCGGTCAAGAACGGCCAGCCAACGATCCAGGGTGTGCTGCTGCTGCACGATGCCGTTACCGGCGGGCTGTTGGCATTGATGGATGCCGAATATCTCACGGCGATGCGCACCGGTGCGGCCAGCGGCGTGGCCACCCGCCACCTGGCGCGGCCCGATGCGCAGGTGGCGGCGATCTTTGGGTCGGGTGTGCAGGCCGGCACGCAGTTGATGGCCGTCTGCGCCGTGCGGCCAATCGAGCGCGCGTGGGTGTTCTCGCTCAATGAGGCAGGCGACCAGGCCTATGCCGCGCGCATGACGCAAACGTTGGGCATTCCCGTGGTGCGCGCAGCCAGTGCGCGTGCCGCCGTCGAAGCGGCCGATGTGATCTGCACTGCGACGAATAGCCCCACGCCCCTCTTCGACGGCGCGTGGCTGCGGCCCGGCGCTCACATCAACGCCATCGGCGCCTATACGCGCACGACGCGTGAATTGGACACCACGACGGTGCGACGTGGCCGCGTCTATGTGGACGGGCGCCAGGCGGCCCAGGCTGAGGCGGGCGACATCGTGATCCCGATCGACGAGGGCGCGATTACGGTCGAGCATATTGTGGGTGAATTGGGTGGTGTCCTGATTGGGCAGGTAGCCGGCCGCACAGCGCCGGATCAGATTACGATCTTCAAATCGGTGGGCATGGCCGTGCAAGATGCCGTCACCGCCGCGCGTGTCTATGCACGGGCGCAGGAACTGAGGATCGGCCAGCAGATCGAGTTGTGATGCCATGTTGTTGGTTGAAGTTCAGACCCCAAATAAGGCCAGCGAGCCGGAAATTGCCGCTCGCACCGGTGTAAGTGCACATCGCTCACGCTATACGCCCCCGATTGGGTATGCCAAGCTAGATCTCTACCTGACCAGCAGCGCGACACGGCGCCTGTTCGACGCGCGTTCGGTGCGGTTACAGAGTGCGACCAACGATGTCGTGCAGTCGTTCACGGTATCTTACGGCAGCGCGCTGCGTGGCAGCCGCCCAATTTGTGCCGGTCTGTTCACAGTGTATGCCCACAACACGGATTACTGGGAAGGATTGACCTTTGGGGGCACCGTAACGATTGCGACCCATCACCCGTACACGCATGTTGAAATTGCTTCGCCGGCGCCCGTGTTTGTATTGAATGGGAACACCGACCCGGTGCAGCACTTGTTGATTGACGAACTGTTGGCCTTCGTGGCCAGGCATCGTTCTGAGCGCCATCGATCCGACAGTGAGTATGCGCGCCATCTGGCGGAGACGGAGCCATACCTGTTCTTTCTCTCGGCGTTGATCACGCTCGACGAATTGGTGAAACATGGGCCGCCGTCGATGGGGAGCAACCGGCATCCGGAGGTCAAGCGCGTGGTGCAGCGCATGATCGAATCCGTGCGCCAGACGGACGGCTGGCCGGCCGCCGTGCCGCAGTTGGGCGACCTGTTGTAGGGTGCCCGATCCACCGTGCCGGAAATCCGCAAGCGGAGGAATCCCCTATCTGCCCAAGCGTCCACAGCAGTGAGCGGTGTTGCGGATCGGCGCGAATAGCAGTAGAGTGCGGCTATCATTTCCGATCGCCGGTACATTGCCGGCCAACCCAAAAGGATTCCTATGACTGCGAAAGCTGCCTTTACCCCAGAAGAATGGACCATCCTGATTCAGTCCCCCCTCAACGTGGCCATGTTGATCACGGTCGCCAGCCCTTCGCTCTTTGGCGGTATGAAGGAAATGTACGCCGCGGCCCAGGGCTTGGTCGCTGCCGGCCAACAGGCGCCGGGCGCCGACGAATTGCTGACCGCCCTCTTTGCCGAGTTTCGGGACAAGGCCGCCTTGGATGCGGCGCAGCCCAAGTATGAGACCAAGGATCCGGTTGCGCTGAAGCAGGAAATTCTGACGCATATCGGCGTGGCGGCTACGCTTGTGGACCAGAAGGCGACGCCCGAAGAAGCCAGCGCCCTCAAGGCGTGGCTATACCAGTTCGGCGTCCGCCAGGCCAACGCGTCCAAAGAAGGCGGCTTTTTGGGAATCGGTGCCGTGCGCGTGAGCGAATCAGAAAAGGCCGCATTGGTCGAGTTGGCAACGACCCTGGGGGTCGAGCCACCGGCCGAGGCGCCGGTCGAGCCACCGGCCGAGGCGCCGGCAAAGGCGTAACGGTTGTTGAATTCGCATTGCGGTGCCGCGCGCCGTCACCGCAATGCGTTCCCCTTGTTTCGCTGGTCCTCTCTCTATCTTCTTCTCCGCCATGCGTGCAGGGGATTCGCCGCGTCTGCGCTATAATTCAGCGGAGATTCTTACCCGCGTCAATTGTGGAAAGTGGTGAACCTATGGCGATTTTGCAAGCAATCTACCGGCCGCAGACGGTGGCCGAAGCGATGCAGTTGTTGGCACGTACCGACCAACGGCTTGTGCCGCTGGCGGGGGGCACCCGGCTGATCGGCCAACTGGAAACCCGTGCGCTGACCGGCGTCGACGGCGTGGTTGATCTGCGCCTGCTCGGCCTGGGCAACATTGCCTTCGACGGCGCGCAGTTGTCGATCGGCGCGATGACGACGCTGACCGAACTGCTCGAACACCCCGTGGCCGGTGCGCTGGCGAGCGGGGTGTTGCGCACGGCCGCGCAGGGCGAAGGCCCGGTCAACCTGCGCAATGCGGCGACGGTGGGCGGGGTGGTGGCTTCGGCCGAGCCGGATAGCGAATTCTATGCCGCCTTGCTGGCCTTGGGCGCGACGGTGACCCTGCATGACGGCAAAGGGTCGTCGACGGTGGCGCTTGCCGATCTGGCCGCCGTCGTCGGGTTGATCACCGCGGTGCAGGTG
>Ga0335397_10007951_pt1 | contig 13405 bp, 11 predicted proteins | sample MAT04_FD_205740 | JGI IMG/M metagenome (GOLD analysis project Ga0335397, IMG submission 205740) | Freshwater microbial communities from Lake Fryxell liftoff mats and glacier meltwater in Antarctica - MAT-04 (spades assembly) (version 2) ...
TCGGCGCCCAGGAAGTGATCAGCGGAAATCTTTCCGGCGGCACCTTGAGCCAGTTCGTGATCTATGCCGTCATCGCCGCAAGTTCGCTGGGCCAGCTCTCGGAAGTCTGGGGTGAAATTCAGCTCGCCGCCGGAGCCGCTGAACGCATTTCCGAATTGCTCGATGAAAAACCTCTCATCGAAGCGCCATCGAATCCCGTGGCATTTCCGCAAACACCCAAAGGGCAGGTAAAATTTTCCGGCGTTACCTTCCGATACCCAACGCGCCTGAAAACAGCCGCGTTGAACAATGTGAGCTTCATGGCAAAGCCCGGCGAAGTCACCGCCATTGTGGGGCCATCCGGCGCCGGCAAGTCAACCCTCTTCGCCCTCATCCAGCGTTTCTATGATCCCGCTTCGGGAACCGTTACAATCGATGGCCTTGACGTGAAATCCGTTGATCCGCAGGAGTTGCGCAAGCACATCGCCGTGGTGCCGCAGGATACGATCATTTTCTCCGGCTCGGTTCTCGACAACATCCGCTTCGGCGCGCCCGGCGCAACCCGCGAAGCCGCCATGGCAGCCGCTGTCGCTGCGCGCGTCGATGAGTTCGCCGGAAAACTTCCCAAGGGCTTTGACACCGAAGTGGGCGAGCGCGGCATTACGCTTTCCGGCGGCCAGCGCCAGCGCATCGCCATCGCCCGCGCCGTTTTACGCGATGCCCCCATCCTGCTGCTTGATGAAGCGACAAGTTCACTTGATGCAGAAAGCGAGTCGCTCATTCAGGAAGCGCTTGAAAAGCTCACCGCCAACCGCACTACCCTCGTGGTGGCCCATCGCCTCGCAACCGTGCGCAATGCCCATCGCATTCTGGTTTTCGACAATGGGAAGCTCGTGGCCCAAGGCACCCACAGCCAGCTCGTCAAGAAAAACGCGCTTTACGCCCGGCTGGCGAAGCTGCAGTTCAACGCTCCGTCAGCTTGAGTTCGATACGCCGGTTCTGCGATTTCGCGTCTTCCGAAGTGCCGACATCCAGCGGCTGGAATTCTCCAAAGCCCGCGGCCACCAGATGCTTGGGCGCCACACCCTGGGAAATCAGGTATTTGACCACGGCGATGGCCCGAGCCGACGAAAGCTCCCAGTTTGATTGGAACAAAGGCGACTTGATCGGATCAATATCCGTATGCCCGTCAACCCGCAGAACCCAGGCGATGTCCGCCGGAATTTCCGCTTCAAGCTGCCGCAGCGCATCCGCCAGCTTCAGCATTTCCTCCTGCCCCAGCGGGCTGATTTCCGCATCACCCTTGGCAAAGAGAACTTCCGATTGGAACACAAAGCGGTCACCCACCACCAGAATATCCGAGCGCTGCGAAAGAATTTGCCTGAGCCGCCCGAAGAATTCCGAACGGTAGCGCGACAGTTCCTGCACCCGCTGCGCCAGCGCCGAATTCAGCCGCTTGCCCAGATCGGCAATTTGCGCTTCCGAGGATTTGTTGCGGGTTTCCGCGTCCGTCAGGATGCTGTTCAACTGCGCAAGCTGGCGGCGCATGGCGGCGATCTGCTGGTTCAGCAATTCAACCTGTGACAGCGCTTCCGAAGTCAGCGCCTTTTCCTTGTCCAGCTCCGTTTGCAGGCCGCTGATTGTCTGGTTTGCCGCCGAGCCTTTTGAACCTTCCGCTGAGAGGTCAGCCAGAAGGCCGGCATTCTTTTGCCGTTCCGCGCTCAGGTCATCGCTGAGCGCCAGCAGGTTTGCTTCCACCGCGCCCTTGGCGGATTTTTCCAGAGCCAGCAATTGCGTGAGCTCTGCAATCTGCGAACGCAATTGCCCAAGGGCTGAATCCTGTCCGGATATTTCCCGCGCCAGCAAAAATTGCGCCGTCATGAACACCGAAAGCAGGAAGGTGATGACCAGCAGGAGCTGCGCCATGGCATCCACAAAGCCCGGCCAGTATGGCGCATCTTCCTGGCGTCTGCGTCTGGAAAGGGCACCGGCCATGGCTGTTACTCGTCACCCTTGCCGCGGGCCCGCCCCGCTGGCTGGCCCGTGGAGCGGATCAACAGGCGCTGGATTTCATTCTGCTGCACCTGCTGGCTCTGCGCCCACTGCCGCACCATTTTCTGTTCCTCGCGCATCTGCTGAACCAGGCTCGCCACCGCTTCGGCCAGTTGCTCGATCGATTCATTGGCGTTGCCGCCGCCGGCGCCGTTGACCTTCACGCCTTCAAGCTGCTTGCCAACCTTGTCCAGCCCGCGCTGCAACCCCTGCATGTCAAAGCGCAGGTAATTTGTGGCTCCGGATTGGCTGCCTCCCTCGCCCACTTGAATGTCGGTGATAGTGGAAAGCCAGTCTTCCAGATTGTGGTAAAACCGGTTCTGCGCCTGGCTTGCCTTGAGATCCAGAAAACCAAGGATCAGGGAACCCGCAAGCCCGAACAAGCTGGCTGAAAACGAAAGCCCCATGCCTTCCAGCGGCCGCTGCAATCCGGTTTTCAGTTCCTCGAACATGGAACTGGATTGCCCCGCCCCCACATCAAGGTTCTTGATGGCATCTCCAACCGAGGTCACCGTCTCCAGCAAGCCCCAGAATGTTCCGAGCAGGCCCAGGAAAATCAGCAGGCTCACCATGTAGCGCATGAGGTCGCGCGATTCGTCGAGCCGCGAGGCCAGCGAGTCGAGCAGCGAACGCATGGTGTTGGTGGAAAGAACCGTGCGTTCCTGCCGGTCGCCCAGAAGGGTGGCCATGGGGGCGAGCAAAACCGGCTCGGCCAGATTTTCATCGCTCGATTGCCCCTGCCGGAAGCCATTGACCCAATTGATTTCCGCGAACAGCCGCCAAACCATGCGGTAGGCGTACAAAACACCGAGCACAAGAAGGCCAATGATCAGTCCATTGAGGCCCACATTGGCCATAAAGGCCGCCTTGATGCTCGGGTAAAGAACGGCTGCCAGTACGACGACAACCAGCGTGAACACCACCATATGAACCAGATAAACGCGCGGCGGCTCCAGCACTGTTGTATCATTTATATCTGCCATTGAATCCTCAACCGCCTCCCGCGAGCCCCACACTTCCAGCAAATCTAGACGATTGCGTGACCGCGGGCGAGACGCAACTTTCGTTGTCAACATGAGAGAGTCTTGCAGCGGCAAATCTCCAAAAATCCGGCTCGAAATGCACCGCAATTTGGAACAATTCTAATTCCGAGTATTTTAATCAACTATTGAAAGGCACGGTCCCCCATGCTACTCAGCCAGCCAACATAACAGCAAAAGCAGGATGCGTGCGATGAAGCGGATACCCAAGTTGTGGACAGGCCTTGGCGTTGCGGCGATTGCCGGTTCAATGGCGGCCCAGGCCGATGTGATCACCCTGCAAAAGGACGCGAACCAGTCGTCCATCATCCTCGCCCAGGAAGCGGGCGAAGGCGGTGAAGGCGGCGGCGAGGGTGGCGGTACCGCACCCACAACCTATGCCCTCGAATCAACCGATGCCAACGCCTTCAAATATGACGCCACCCCCCAGATCGATGCCTATATTGATCTCGTGGCCAGCAGCTACAAGAAAGCCGCCGATGATGCCAAGTCTCTTGCCGCGGCCGTCGATGCTTTCCTGGCCAGCCCTTCCGACGATACATTGAAGGCCGCCCGCGCGGCCTGGGTAGCGGCCCGTCCCGCCTATCTGAAAACCGAAACCTTCCGTTTCTATGACGGCCCCATTGAAGAGGTCGAAGGCGCCATCAATGCCTGGCCCATGAACGAGGCCTATATTGATTACGTCGAAGGCAAGGCCGATGCGGGACTGATTAACGACGCAAGCTTCAAGGTCGGCCTCGAGGACATCGAGAAATCCAATCAGAGCAAGGACGAGGCCGATGTCACCACCGGCTGGCACGCCATCGAATTCCTCCTCTGGGGCCAGGATCTTTCCGCCGATGGTCCGGGCAACCGTCCGTTCACGGATTATGTCGCCGGCACCGGCAACAATGACCGCCGCCGGGAATACCTCAAGCTGGTGACCGATGATCTGGCCCACAAGCTGAACGAGCTTGAAGGCACCTGGCAATTGCAGAACGCCACGGGCTACGCCAGGAAGCTGAAAGCCATGCCCGAGCGCGAAGTGATTGGCCGCATGATGAACGGCATGGCCATTCTGGCAGGCTTTGAATTCATGTCGGAACGCTTGGCCGTGGCGCTCGATTCCGGCGATCAGGAAGACGAGCATTCCTGCTTCTCCGACACCACCAAGCAGGACTTTGTTTACGACCTCGCCGGCATCAAGCAGGTCTGGACCGGTGACAATGAGGGCGGCGAACGCGCCGGTCTCAATGATCTGGTGCGCAGCCAGGACGCCGCCTTGGCGGACCGTGTTGATGGCCTTCTCGCCGATGCCGAAACCAAGGTTGCGGCCCTTGGCGATCCCTGGGACAAGGTTTTGGCCGCACCGAAGGATTCGCCTGAGCGCAAGGCCGCCGAAGATGTGGTCGTAGCCTTGCAGGCTCTGGGCACCGGCCTCAAGGATGCTGGCAGCAAGCTAGGCGTTCTTGTACTCATCCCGACAGAATAATGCCCCGCCTGGGCCTCATTATAGCATCGGCGCTCACGCTGGCTTCGCTGGCTGCCCTGGGCAGCGAAGCTGGCGTTCTGCCATTGCGAGAGATGCTTCTCGCCATCCCGCTGACTGCGCAATTGGGCGGCGACGGAACGCGCCCCGTTCTGAATGATGACGCCTTCGTATTCCAGACTCCCAACAGCCCGAAACGCCATCAGCGTCCCTTCTCCTTCGGTAACCGCCTGTTCAACACCAACTGGGTGGAAGCCCCGGGCTCCGTGAAAGCCTTCGACGGCCTGGGTCCCATGTTCAACCGTGCCTCCTGTTCCGGCTGCCACACCAAGGATGGCCGCGGGCGCCCGCCGGAGAATAATCAGGGGCCGATGTAGTCCATGCTGCTGCGCATCAGCATTCCGGGCAAAGACGCCAACGGCGGTGTCGTGCCCCACCCCGTCTATGGCGACCAGATCAGCGAACGCGCCATTCTCCATGTGGAGCCCGAGGCCCGCGCCGAAATTACTTACACGGAGCTTCCCGGCACCTATGGCGATGGCGAAAAGTTTTCCTTGCGCCAGCCGCGCTATGCGATCACGGACCTGAAGTATGGCGATCTCGGCAAGGACATCATGATTTCGCCCCGCGTCGCCCCTGCCATGATCGGCCTTGGCCTCCTGCAAGAGGTGCCCGATGAAACCTTGCTGGCATTGGCCGATCCCGATGATGCTGATGGCGACGGCATTTCCGGCCGGACCAATGAAGTGTGGGATTCACTGGCCGGAAAAAAATCTTTGGGCCGCTTCGGCTGGAAAGCCAATCAGCCTAACTTGCGCCAACAGAACGCTGGTGCGGCAGTGGGCGATATCGGCATCGCCACCGCAATGGCCGATGGGCAGAATTGCACGGCAGCCCAGCCGGATTGCGTCAAGTCCATCAACGGCGGCGCACCGGAAATGAGCGACGAGTTCCTGGACAAACTCACGCTCTACACCATGACCATCGCCGTCCCCGCCCAGCGCAAGGCCCATGATCCCGTCATCAGGCACGGCGAAGAACAATTCTGCGCCATGGGCTGCGCCTCGTGCCACATGCCGACGCTGCAAACCAGGTCCGTCGAAGATCTTCCCGAACTGGCGAACCAGACCTTCCATCCCTTCACCGACCTCCTGCTCCATGACATGGGCGAAGGCTTGGCAGACAATCGCCCGGATTTCGAAGCCACCGGCCAGGAATGGCGCACCCCGCCGCTCTGGGGCCTCGGCCTCATTCCGGTAGTGAACAAGCATGACCTCCTCCTCCACGATGGCCGCGCGCGTGGGCCAGCTGAAGCCATTCTCTGGCACGGCGGCGAAGCGGAGAACTCTCGCGAGGCTTTCCAAAACGCTGCAAAGTCGGAACGCGACGCGCTGATCGCCTTCCTCAATTCGCTCTAGGAAGCCCTAAATTTAACAATCCTACAATAGATATTTAATCCTTGACAGGTTTTTTGGGATCGGCTATCCACAATCCGTCCATCCCGGAAGGGGTCCTGGTCATGACGGTGGCTTTGATGGGGTGGACGCGGCGCCTGCGGGTGTGGTGAAACGTTCATCATGCTTCCGGGAGCCGGGGGTAAGACCCGTGGATACTACGGTCCACGCGCCTTCAGTGGCAAAACAACCCTGGCGGCAAACAGAGACACCGTGCGGTCCAGGGCTCTGTCAGAGCTTACCCTCCGGCAAAAACCGCCGCAAAAGCGTGGGCGCGAGCAAGCGCCAACCGCCGGACGACACGACCGGCATTTCTGCGAGTGTTTGCGCTCACGCAACCCTTCGCTTCTCGCCTGCCCCGAAAGCGGCATAACCGTTTTCACCCCCGGCGAAGCTATGCCCGATGCTCATTGACATTGTGAACCCGACACCAAATCGCCATTCCGGCGAAGGTCTTTCTACATTCCATCATTCCTGCAGAAGCCTTTCCGCTTTCCGTCATTCCGGCGAAAGCCGGAATCTCATCACAATTTATGTTCAAATCGATTTTGCAAATAATAACCCAATACTGTAACCAGATTCCGGCTTTCGCCGGAATGACGCGGGTGTAATAGAAGGAGAGCCAATGAAAAAGATCTCGTCATTGCACAAAAAATGGATTGAAGATGAGGCTTATCGAAAAGAGTACGATGCGCTTGAAACTGAATTCGCGTCTGCATCTTTGGTTGCCACGCAACGCCCTCATGGCAAGCAAAAGAAAGCAACTACGTGAATAGCATGAAGGTGTTCTGTACAAGCAGGGACTATGAGAGCCAATGCACTAATCAAGTCTGCTAAGAAGAAAGCCGCCTAAGTAGATACCTCCGCCTCGCTACAGTGAGAAAAGAAATGATACAGTCAGTTCGGGACGTACTTGCGCTGCGAATGGCACCGACTGAGAAATTCATTCGATTGGTCTGGATCGTGTATTTGGTCACGGAAGTCTACACTTGGCTATCGTGGATTTGGTATGCCTATCCAAACGTTTGGTACCAAGGGTTTGGGTCAACAACAGCTACGATAGTCCGCCTCATCCAGGAACTTGCATACATCGCAATTGTTTACTTTATCCTGCAGCTCGCAAGAAAATTGCTGACTGAAAAACAAAAGTGAAGATTGGGCCCCTCACATCCCCTTGACGATCTGCTCCGTCATTTTCTTGGCGTCGCCGAACAGCATCATGGTGTTGTCGCGCCAGAACAGGGGGTTGTCGACGCCGGCGTAGCCGCTCGCCATGCCGCGCTTGATGAACATCACCGTGTTGGCCTTCCACACTTCAAGAACCGGCATGCCGTAGATCGGCGATTTCGGGTCATCCTTGGCCGAAGGGTTGGTCACGTCATTGGCCCCGATCACGAAGGCCACGTCGGCTTGGGCGAATTCGGAATTGATGTCTTCGAGCTCGAACACCTCGTCATAAGGTACATTCGCTTCCGCCAGCAGCACGTTCATGTGGCCGGGCATGCGGCCCGCCACCGGATGAATGGCATATTTCACGGTGACGCCCGCCTTCTTCAAATGATCCGCCATTTCGCGCAAAGCGTGCTGGGCCTGGGCTACCGCCATGCCATAACCCGGCACGATGATCACCGAGCCGGCGTTCTTCAAAATGAAGGCCGCGTCATCGGCCGAGCCCTGCTTAACGGGGCGCGTTTCCTTGGCGCCATCGGCAGGCCCCGCCGTCTCGCCGCCAAAGCCGCCGAGGATGACCGAGATGAAGGACCGGTTCATGCCCTTGCACATGATGTAGGAGAGGATTGCGCCCGACGAACCCACCAGCGCGCCGGTGATAATCAGCGCCGTGTTGCCCAGCGTGAAGCCGATGCCCGCCGCCGCCCAGCCCGAATAGGAATTGAGCATCGACACGACAACCGGCATGTCCGCTCCGCCAATGGGAATGATCAGCAGGAAGCCCAGTGCAAAGCTGATGAAAACGATCAGCCAGAAATCAATGGGGCTCTGCGTGAGGAAGAATCCGAAGGTGAAGAACAGCAGTGCCAAGCCTAGTGCCACATTGATGTAATGCCGGAACGGCAGCATGATCGGCGCCCCCGACATCCGGCCATCAAGCTTGAGAAACGCAATGATCGAACCGGTGAAGGTAACTGCACCGATGGCCGCACCCAGCGCCATCTCAACCCTGCTCTGCGCATGGATCTCCCCGCCGCTGGCGATGCCAAACGCATCAGGCGCGTAGAAAGCCGCTGCCGCGACGAACACCGCCGCCAAACCAACGAGAGAATGAAACGCCGCCACAAGCTGCGGCATGGCCGTCATGGCAATGCGTTTTGCCGCGAAGGCACCAATGCCGCCGCCGATGGCGATGCCGCCGATGATCAAGGCCCACACCAGAGGATTGGTAGGGGCCGCGATCGCCAGCGTGGTGAGAACGGCAATGGTCATGCCGATCATGCCATAGGTATTTCCGGCCCGCGCTGATTCAGGGTTGGAGAGCCCGCGCAGCGCCATGATGAACAGGGCACCGGCCACGAGATAGAGAAGGGCAGCGAAACTGGCTGACATCTATTTGCCCTTCTTCTTGTACATGGCCAGCATGCGGCTGGTGACGAGGAAGCCGCCGAAAATATTCACGCTCGCCAATATCAACGCGAGAAAGCCGAAGATCATGGCAATGGTGGAGCCCGAAGCGACGGCCCCTGCCCCCACAGCGAGCAAGGCGCCGACAACGATGACCGATGAAATGGCGTTTGTCACCGACATCAACGGCGTGTGCAGCGCCGGTGTCACATTCCACACCACATAGTAGCCGACGAAGACTGCCAGCACGAAAATGCCGAGGAGCGAAACGAAGGGATCAACAGTCTGGACAATCTGTTCCATGGGATCAGGCCTTATACATCGGGTGAACCAGCGCGCCATCCCTGGCAATCAGCGTGCCCTTGATGATCTCATCTTCATAATCGATCTTGAGGCCGCCATCGGGCTGGATCATCAGGTCCAGGAAATTGGCAAGATTTTTGGCAAACAGCGGCGAGGCATTGCCCGCCAGCTTGCCAGCAAGATTTACCGTGCCGATAATCGAAACACCCTTGTGCTCGACAATCTGGTCAGGCTTCGACAGAGGGCAATTACCGCCGCGCTCAACCGCGAGATCAACAATCACCGAACCGGACTTCATACTCTCGACCATCTCCTTGGTGACAAGCACCGGCGCAGGCCGCCCGGGAATGAGCGCCGTGGTGATCACAATGTCCTGGCCCTTGATATGTTCGGCAACGAGGGCCGCCTGCTTGGCCTTGTCTTCCGCCGAAAGTTCCTTGGCATAGCCGCCAGCGGTTGCCGCATCGGCCACATCGGCGAAGACAAACTTTGCGCCCAGGCTCTTCACCTGTTCTTCCGTGGCCTTGCGCACATCGGTTGCCGAGACAATGGCGCCAAGGCGCCGCGCCGTGGCAATGGCCTGCAATCCCGCAACACCCACGCCCATGATAAAGACCTTGGCCGGCGGCACCGTTCCCGCCGCCGTCATCATCATCGGAAAGGCCCGGCCATAGGTCGCCGCTGCATCAATAACCGCCTTGTAGCCCGCGAGATTGGATTGCGATGACAGGATATCCATCGATTGCGCCCGCGAAATGCGCGGCATCAGTTCCATGGCAAAAAATGATTGGCCCGACTTGGCCAATGCCTCAAGACCTTTGCGGTCGCCATAGGGATCAAGCCCCGCAGCCACAACCGCACCCTTTTTCAGGCTCTTGAGAATGGTATCGGAAGGCCGGCCCACCGCCAGAATCACATCGGCATCCTTGAGCCCCGCATCGGATTTAATGATACTGGCCCCGGCGGCCACAAAAGCCTCATCGGAAATATGCGCCCCCGCGCCCGCCCCTGCCTGCACCCCGACAGTAAGGCCTTTTTTCACATAGGCCTTCACCGTATCCGGGCTTGCCGAAACCCGGCGCTCTCCGGGACTCGTTTCAGAAAGAACCGCGAGCTTCATTTTTCGTGCGGCCTAGGAGACGTTGACGGCAGTGATCAGCCCGAACACCACCAGCAACCCGGCGGACAAGTACCACTTTCCGCCCGTGCGCGCGTCAATCAGCACCGCGATGATCCCCACGATCAAGCCCGCAAACCCGGTAAAAACATTGAGTGTATGGGCAAAGCGGAAGGAGACCAGGGACACCAGCACAAAGCCGCAAATAATGGAAAGTGCGATCGAGCCCTTGATGAAGGCATCATAGGTGCTGCGGTGCTCTTCCATGCCGTTCGCATGATTGCCCGAAGAATGCTCTGCCATTTTTGAAGTCCCCTCAAACGTCATGAATCTCTGCAAGATGTGTAGCCAAGGCGCGAACGCCCCGCAAGCGCCCCAAACAAACGCGGCGATGAGTCACGCAAGATGGCCAAATTGTAATGACAGGGAGCCTTGCAATTGCCATGCTGCAGCGCAACATCACGTCAGTAACCCGCAAGAAACGCAAAACTCCTTGAAATGACATCGGAAACCGAAACGCGAATTCTGGTCCTGCAAGGCGGCGGGGCCTTGGGCGCCTATCAGGCAGGGGCCTATGAGGCGCTCGCCAGCGCCGGCGAGGAACCCGAATGGGTGGCTGGCATTTCCATAGGCGCCATCAACGCCGCCCTCATTGCCGGAAACAGGCCTGAAGACCGGGTGAAACAGCTCCGCCGCTTCTGGGAAAAAGTATCTTCCGGCTTGCAAGGCTCATCCTTCCTGTCGGGGCATCACGGGCGCACTTTGTTCAATGAAACCAGCAGTTGGATAGCCAGCCTCTTTGGAGTGCCGGGCTTTTTTACCCCGCGCTTTCCACCGCCGATTTTTGCTTTGCCTGCTACCGAAGCCGCCTTGAGTTTTTATGACACGGCGCCCTTGCGCGCCACGCTGATGGAACTCATTGATTTTGACCGGCTCAACACCGATGGCATCCGCGTCAGCGCCGGGACGGTCAATGTGGAGTCAGGCAACTTCCGCTTCTTCGATACGCTCAAGGACACACTCAATGTCGACCACATCATGGCCAGCGGCGCATTGCCGCCGGGCTTTCCGCCGGTCGTCATCGATGGCCAGTCCTATTGGGATGGCGGCCTGGTCTCCAACACGCCCCTGCAGTATGTGATCGACGAGGCGCACGGCGAGAAGTCCCTGTGCATCTTCCAGGTTGACTTGTTCCCGGCCCGCGGCCTCATTCCAAAGACCATTCTGGAAGCGTCCGAACGCGAAAAGGAAATCCGCTTTTCCAGCCGCACAAGATTCAACACCACAGCCGCACAGCAGATCCAGCGCCTCAACAAGGCCTCCCAACGCCTTGTCGCCAAGCTGCCGGAGTCGCTGCGAGATGATGCCGACGCGAAAACTTTGACGGAAAACAGCTGTCACGCCATTACCGTGATGCATCTTATCAACCGGCCCACCGAAATCGACAGCCAGTCCAAGGATTACGAATTCTCGCGGCTGAGCGTCGAGGAACACTGGGAAGCGGGCCGCAAGGATGTTGAGCAGTCCCTCGCCCATCCCGACTGGCAAAACCGCAAGCCCCCGCAATACGGCATGGAGACCTTCGATCTGACAAAAAAATAAGGACCACGCATCATGAAACTCACCAACAGGATTGCCATCATCACCGGCGCTGCCAGCGGAATCGGCAAGGCCATTGCCGAACGCTTTGTGGCCGAAGGAGCCAATGTCGCCATCGCCGATCTCAACCTGGATTCCGCCGATGCAACGGCAAAGGAGTTAAGCGCCAAGGGGCCCGGCAAGGCCATGGGCGTGAAGATGGATGTGACCAACGAGGCCGCCGTCAATGCGGGGGTCGCCGCCGTGGTTTCCGCCTGGGGCGGTGTTGATATCCTGGTTTCAAATGCCGGCATTCAGATCGTTCACAAGCTTGAGGAATATCCCTTTGACGACTGGAAAAAAATGCTCGCTATCCATCTCGATGGCGCATTCCTCACCTCCAAGGCCTGCCTGCCCCACATGTATGCCAGGGGCAGCGGCTCCATCATCTTCATGGGCTCGGTGCATTCCAAGGAAGCATCACCCCTCAAGTCGGCCTATGTCACCGCCAAGCACGGCCTCATCGGCCTGTCGAAAGTGATCGCCAAGGAAGGAGCCGAACACGGCGTGCGCTCCAACGTCATCTGCCCGGGCTTTGTAAAGACGCCTCTTGTTGAAAAGCAAATCCCCGAACAGGCAAAAACCCTCGGCATCTCGGAAGACGAAGTGGTGAAACACATTATGCTCGGCGGCACCGTCGATCATGAATTCACCACCGTTGAAGACGTGGCCGAAGTAGCCTTCCTCTTCGCCGCCTTCCCCACCAACGCCCTCACCGGCCAATCCCTCGTCGTCAGCCATGGCTGGTTTATGGAGTGAATGAGAGGGGTCGTGCGGCCCCTAGTCGAGCATCTCCAGCTCATCAATCATGCCGGATATCACTGACAGCCCCTTCTGCCAGAATTCAGGATTGGTGGCGTCTAGGCCGAAGGGTTTCAGAAGCTCCGAATGGTGCTTGGTGCCACCTGCCTTCAGCATGGTGAAATACTTTTCCTGGAAGCCGCCTGCGCTTTCCTGGTAGCGCGCGTAAAGCGAGTTCACCAGGCAATCGCCAAAGGCATAGGCATAGACATAGAACGGCGAGTGGATGAAATGCGGGATGTAGGCCCAGAAGGTTTCATAGCCGGGACCAATGCCGATTGAATCGCCGAGACTTTCCGCCTGAATCTCCAGCCAGATATCATTGATTTTATCAGGCGTTAGCTCACCTTCCTTGCGTGCCGTGTGAACTTTGCGTTCAAAGGTGTAGAAGGCGATCTGGCGCACCACCGTGTTGATCATGTCCTCAACCTTGGAGGCCAGCAAAATCTTGCGCTTTTTCGGATCAGTGGTCTGGCGCAGCAAGGCCTGGAAGGTGAGCATTTCGCCAAACACGCTTGCTGTTTCTGCCAGCGTCAAAGGCGTTGACGCCATTAACGCCCCCTGTTTCGCCGCCAGCACTTGATGCACGCCGTGGCCCAACTCATGAGCGAGCGTCATCACGTCCCGCGTCTTGCCCATGTAGTTGAGAAGCACATAGGGGTGCGCCGAGGGAACCGTTGGATGGGCAAAAGCCCCCGGTGACTTGCCGGGGCGCACCGGCGCATCAATCCACTTCTTGTCGAAGAAGGTCTTGGCGATGGCCGCCATCTCCGGCGAAAATTCACCATAGGCCGAGAGTACCATTTTCTCTGCCTCCGCCCAAGGCACTTCGCGCGTGTCTTCGGCCGGTAGCGGCGCATTGCGGTCCCAATGCATTAGCTTGTCCTTGCCCAGCCACTTGGCCTTCATCTTGTAATAGCGGTGCGACAGCTTCGGGTATGCGGCGCGCACGGCGGCCACCAGCGCGTCCACCACT
>Ga0335397_10007956_pt1 | contig 13403 bp, 9 predicted proteins | sample MAT04_FD_205740 | JGI IMG/M metagenome (GOLD analysis project Ga0335397, IMG submission 205740) | Freshwater microbial communities from Lake Fryxell liftoff mats and glacier meltwater in Antarctica - MAT-04 (spades assembly) (version 2) ...
ACCCGCTCCCGGTCCCTCCGTGCGCGACCCGCATCCCGTCATCCCCGTGGGAGCACCACGGCCGGAAGGAGACGGGACCGCCACGGACGCCATCGCGCTGACGGACGTCACGCGCTCCTTCCTGCTCGACGGGCGACGCATCGATGCCGTCGCGCCCACGACGCTGACCATCCCGACGGGCCAGGTGGCGGCCGTCGTGGGGCCCAGCGGCAGCGGTAAGAGCACGCTCCTGCGCGTCATCTCCGGCCTGCTTGCCCCGGATACCGGCACCGTCACGATCGGCGGCAGCCCCGTGCGAGGCCCGGACGAGCGTGTGGGCATGGTGTTCCAGGAGCCGCGCCTGCTGCCCTGGCGCACCGCGGAGGACAACGTCGCGTTCCCGCTGGAGCTGCGGGGCGAGGGAAGGTCGGCCCGACTGGCCCGGGCGCGCGAGCTGTTGGCGCTGGTCGGCCTGACGGGCTTCGAATCGGCCCGACCGTCCCAGCTCTCGGGGGGCATGGCCCAGCGGGTGGCCCTCGCCCGGGCGCTGGCGCTCGACCCGCCGGTGCTGTTGCTGGACGAGCCGTTCGGCGCCCTCGACGCGCTCACCCGCGACCGCCTCGATGCGGAGCTGCTGGGCCTGTGGGAGCGCATCGGCACCACGATCGTGCTCGTCACCCACAGCATCCCGGAGGCGGTCTTCCTCGCGGACCGGGTGCTGGTGCTCTCCGCGCGTCCCGGACGGATCGTGGCGGACATCCCCGTGGAGCTGTCCCGCCCGCGGCGCTGGGAGGATCTTGACGAGGCCGCCTCGGGTCGCGCGGCGGTCGCCGTCCGGCGCGCCCTGGAGGCCCACGGCGCGACCCCTGGACCGGGGGTGGCGGCATGAGGCGGGACCTGATCGCGATCCTGGCCGTGGGCACCCTGATCCTCGTGGCATGGCAGGTGGTCGTGGTCGTCGGCGACTACCCGCCGTACCTGCTGCCCAGCCCGTTCGACGTCTTTGACCGCTTCAGCGACCCCCGCGTGCAGGCCACGCTCCTGTCCCACCTGGGCACGACCCTCGTGGAGGTCCTGCTGGGCCTCGCGCTGGGCGTGAGCCTCGCGTTGCTGACCGGCTTCGTGCTGGCCCGGTCCCACCTTGCGGAGCGGCTGCTGTCGCCCTACATCGTGGCTGCCCAGGCCACCCCGATCCTCGCGCTGGCGCCGCTCATCGTGCTCTGGTTCGGCAGCGGCCTGCTGTCCAAGGTGCTCATCTGCGCCCTCATCTGCTACTTCCCCATGGTCGTGGCGACGACCGTGGGTCTGCGTTCCATCGACCCGGGCCTCGTGGAGCTGGGCCGCAGTCTCCGCGCGACCCGCCGCCAGCTGCTCACGAGCATCGAGATCCCGGCCGCGCTGCCCACCATCCTGGGCGGCCTGAAGATCGCGACCACGCTCGCCGTCGTGGGCGCCGTCGTGGCCGAATGGGCGGGCGGCTCCAGCGGCCTGGGTGTGCTCATCAACCTCGCTCGCGGCAGCCTCTTCGACATCCCGCTGATGTTCGCAACGCTCATCACCATCGCGGCCATCGGGGTCGCGCTGTATCTCGTCGTCGTCCTGCTCGAGCGCCGCCTGGTCGGCGCCCGCGCGTGAATCGGCCGAATCGCCCCCGCACCCCGGAAGGAGCCCCCATGTCCCGACCCCGTCCCCGATTCCTCGCCGCGCTCGCGGTCCCCCTGGCGCTGACGCTCACCGCGTCCGCTGCCGTCGCCCAGTCGCCCGCCCCGGCGGAGCTCACGCAGCTTACCGTCGGCCTGGGCTACATCCCCAGCGTCCAGTTCGCCCAGTTCTACCTCGCCCACGAGGCGGGCTACTACCGCGACGCGGGCCTCGAGGTGACGTTCCAGAACCAGATCGACCCGGAGCTCATCACGCTCGTGGCGCAGGGCGCCGTGGACATCGGCATGGGCGATGGCACGAGCATCGTGCCTGCCCGCAGCCAGGACATCCCGGTGCGCTACGCGGCCACGATCTACGCCCGCTTCCCGTCCGTGGTGTTCGCCAAGGCGTCGTCGGGCATCACGGGGCCGGCCGACCTCGCGGGCCGGAACCTGGGCACACCCGGCAAGTACGGCAGCAGCTGGATCATGCTCCAGGCGCTGCTCGGCTCCGCCGGGCTGACCGCTGACGACCTGACCATCACGCTGTACCCGGACTTCGGCCAGGGCGTTGCGGTGCTCACCGACCAGGTGGATGCGGCGACCGGCTTCGCCAACAACGAGCCCGTCCAGGTCGCGCTCCAGGGGGACGAGGTGACCGTCCTGCGCGTGGACGACATCGTGCCGCTGCCGGGACCGGGCCTCATCGTCGGGGATGCGACGCTCGAGACCAAGCGCGACGCCCTGCGCGCGTTCGTGGGCGCCACGCTGCGCGCCATGGCGGAGATCACCGCGGACCCGCAGCTGGGCATCGACGCGACGTTCGCGCGCGTGCCGGAACTGGCCGCGGATCCCGCGACGCAGCGCGCCATCCTGGATGCGACCATCGAGGGGTGGAGCAACGAGCATACCGACACGTTCGGCCTGGGGGCCATCGATGCGGACGCCTGGGCGCAGGCCGTCACGTTCCTGACGCAGATGCCCGGCAGCCCGGTCGAGGGTCCCGTCGCGGTGGAGGATCTGATCACGACCGACCTGCTGCCCGCGGCGCCCTGACCGGTGCGCCCGGCGTGGGGCATGCCGGCGCCGTACGCTTCAGCCAAGCGGTCACCGCCTGACCATGCCCCGGTCGCAGCGGTTGCTCACCCTGGGTCTCGTGCTGACCACGTTCGGCGTGGCGCTCGAGGCCCTCTCCATCCTGCCCGTTGCGCCGATGGTGGCTGCGGACCTGCCGGGTGGCATGGAGCTCTACGGGCTCCTGTTCGCGGCGTTCTTCTTCGGCTCCGCGGTGGCCATCGTGGTCGCCGGGCCGATCGTGGACCGGCGGGGCCCCGCGCCGGTGCTCGTGGTGGGCCTCGGCGCCTTCATGGCGGGCCTGGTCGTGGGCGGCCTCGCACCGTCGATGGAGCTCCTGGTCGTGGGGCGCTTCATCCAGGGCGCGGGCGCCGGCATGGTCAACGCCGTCTCGTTCGCGACGGTCGCCCTCGCGTATGCGCCGGCCGATCGGTCGCGGGTCCTGGCGCTGTTCTCGCTGGCCTGGTTGCTGCCGTCCGTGATCGGCCCGCTGCTGGGGGGCATCGTGGCGGAGGCCCTCGGATGGCGCTGGGTGTTCCTGGGGCTCGCGGTGCTGATGCCGCTGTGCGCGCTGCTGGTCGTGCCCCAGGTGCTCGCGATGCCGCGCGGCGTAGCCGGCTCGCTCCCGGTGGGCGGCCGGGTCCGGTCGATCCTGCCGCCCGCCGGCCAGGTGCGCGTCGCGGCGCTCGTCACGCTGCTGGCCTCGATGGCCATCCTGGGGGCGGTCAGCTTCGCGCCCCTGGCGCTCACGGACATCCGGGGGCTGTCCAGTGTGGAGGCGGGCGTGACGATCGCCATCCTCTCGATCTCATGGTCGGCGGGCACGTTCCTCCAGGGCCGGTTCCCGCGGGTCCCGACCGCGACCGTCGCACGCGTGGGCGTCGGCTGCCTGGTCGCGGGCCTGCCCGTGGTGGCGCTCTCAGCCGTCCCGGACGTGCCCCTGCCGCTGACGTGGTTGGGGTGGCTGGCGACCGGCGTGGGAGCCGGGCTCATGTCCCAGGGCACGTCGCTGCACCTCATGGCGCATGCCGCCGCGGGCAGCGAGGGCCGCGCCACGGCTGCGGGCCAGCTGGCGAGCGTGTCCGGCAACGGCATCGGCACGTGGCTCGGCGGCGTGCTCCTGGGCACCGCGCTGGCGGCTGGGCTGGCACTCGAGGGGGCGCTCACGGTGGTCTTCGCAGGGTGCACCGGCGCCGCCGTGCTGGGCCTCCTCGCGACCTTCTGGATGTCCCGTTCGACGGTCGTCGAACGTCACGCTCGCGTGAGCGCGGATGGGGGCTAGAATCGCCCCTCGGGCCTGCATCGCCCGACGTCGTAGAATCCGACCCCCCACGAGCGCAGTTCATGAAGGAGCCGGCAGGCGCGTGACCACCGAGACCGCACCCGAACAGCCCATGGTCCAGGAGCTGGACCGGGTCACGATCCGATTCGCCGGGGACTCCGGCGACGGCATGCAGTTGACGGGCACCCAGTTCACGCGGACCGCAGCGGTCTACGGCAATGACATCGCCACGCTGCCCGACTATCCCGCGGAGATCCGCGCTCCCGCCGGCTCCCTGCCGGGCGTCTCGGGGTTCCAGATCAGCTTCTCCTCGAGTGACATCCACACCCCCGGTGACGCGCCCGACGTGCTCGTGGCCATGAACCCGGCGGCGCTCAAGACGAACGTCGGCGACCTGCCGCCGGGCGGCGCGTTGATCGTCAACTCGGACGCCTTCAGCTCGGCGAACCTGGCCAAGGCGGGCTACGCCTCCAACCCGCTCACGGATGGCTCGCTGCAGGCCTGGACCGTGTTCGAGATCCCCATCAGCGCGCTCAATGAGCGCTCGCTCGATGGCCTGGACATGACCAGCAAGCAGAAGGATCTGACCAAGAACTTCTTCGCCCTGGGCATCATGTTCTGGCTCTATGAACGGAGCATGGATCCCACGCTCAAGTGGATCACCGCGAAGTTCGGCAGCAAGCCGGTCCTGGCGGAGGCGAACACGCGGGCGCTCAAGGCCGGCTACGCCTTCGGCGAGACCACCGAGATCTTCCACACCCACTACCGGGTGAAGCCGGCCAATCTGCCGCCGGGCACGTACCGGAACATCACCGGCAATGAGGCCACCGCGCTGGGCATGGTCGCCGCCGCGCAGCTCGCCCAGCGGCCGCTGTTCTACGGCTCCTATCCCATCACCCCGGCCAGCGACATCCTCCACCAGCTCTCGACCTACAAGCACTTCGGCGTCAAGACCTTCCAGGCGGAGGATGAGATCGCGGCCATCGGGTCGGCCATCGGTGCGTCCTACGGCGGTGCACTGGGCCTCACGGCCAGCTCCGGCCCCGGCATCGCGCTCAAGACGGAGGCGATGGGCCTCGCGGTGATGGTGGAGCTGCCGCTCGTGGTCATCGATGTCCAGCGTGCCGGCCCGAGCACGGGCATGCCCACCAAGATCGAGCAGAGCGACCTGCTCCAGGTGATGTACGGCCGTAACGGTGACGCCCCCATGCCAGTGGTCGCGCCCGCCACCCCGGGGGAGTGCTTCGACTATGCCGTGGAGGCATGGCGCATCGCGCTCAAGTACATGACCCCGGTCGCGTACCTCTCGGATGCGTTCCTGGCCACCGGCTCGGAGCCCTGGAAGGTCCCTGCGGTGGCGGACCTGCCCAGCATCGCGGTGGACAACTGGACGGACAAGGACACGTTCCGGCCCTACCTGCGCGATCCGGAGACCCTGGCCCGTCCGTGGGCCGTCCCCGGCACGCCCGGCCTGGAGCACCGCATCGGCGGCCTGGAGAAGGCGGACATCACGGGCAGCATCAGCTACGACCCGGACAACCACCACCGGATGACGATGCTTCGGCACGAGAAGGTCGCCAACATCGCCAACGACATCCCCGACCTCCAGGTCTATGGTCCGTCCCGCGGCGATGTGCTGGTGCTCGGCTGGGGCTCCACGTACGGCGCGCTGCGCTCCGCGGTGGAGCGGCTTCACGCGGACGGCAAGGCCGTCTCCCATGCCCAGCTACGGCACCTCAACCCGTTCCCGCGCAACACCGGTGACGTGCTCGGCAGCTTCCGGCGGGTGCTCATGCCGGAGGTCAACATGGGCCAGCTGCGCCACCTCATCCGCGACCGCTATCTGGTGGACGCGATCGGGCTCAACAAGGTGCGGGGCAAGCCCTTCCGCATCGCCGAGATCGAGGCCGCCGTCCGTCTGCTGCTCGACGAGGACTCCTCCCGATGACCGACACGCTGATCCCGCTGACCAAGAAGGACTTCACCTCGGACCAGGAGGTCCGCTGGTGCCCCGGCTGCGGGGACTACTCCATCCTCGCGCAGACGCAGAAGACCATGCCGGACTTCGGGGTGCCGCGCGAGAACATCGTGTTCATCTCGGGCATCGGCTGCTCCGGCCGGCTGCCGTACTACATGAACACCTATGGCTTCCACACCATCCACGGCCGCGCGCCGACGCTCGCGACGGGGCTCAAGGCCGCCCGGCCGGAGCTGATGGTGTGGGTCATCACGGGTGACGGCGACGCGCTGTCCATCGGCGGCAACCACGTCATCCATTCGATGCGCCGCAACGTGGACATCCGGCTGATCATGTTCAACAACCGGATCTACGGCCTGACCAAGGGCCAGGCATCGCCCACGTCGGAGTTCGGCAAGAAGACGAAGTCGACCCCGTCGGGCACGGTGGACACGCCCATCATGCCGTTGTCGGTGGCGCTCACCGCGGAGGCGACCTTCGTGGCGCGCTCCGTGGACACCCAGACCGAGCACCTCCAGGAGACCCTGTTCGCGGCCGGCAACCACCGCGGTTCCGCGTTCGTGGAGGTCCTCCAGAACTGCAACATCTTCAATGACGGCGCGTGGCGTTCGTTCACGGACAAGGACGTCCGGGACGACCGGATGCTGGTGCTCAAGCATGGCCAGCCCATGGTGTTCGGCAAGGAGCACGACAAGGGCATCCGCCTGCGTGGCCTCCAGCCGGAGGTCGTGGAGCTGGGTGATGACGTGAGCATGGCGGACGTGCTCGTCCACGACGAGACGGACCAGGCGCTGGCATACCTGCTGTCGCGCATGTTCTACCCGGACTTCCCGGTACCGGTGGGCGTCCTCCATCGCACGTCGCGGCCCACGCATGACCAGCTGGTCACGGCTCAGATCGACGACGCCATCGCGAAGAGCGGCAAGGGCGACCTGTCCAAGCTGCTGTTCTCGGGTGAGACCTGGACGGTCAGCTGACCACTGCCAGTCGCGCGGCGGGCACCGTGCTGGTGCTCGCCGAGGACCTCATCTGGGCGTCTCGCCTGGTGGAGGCCGTGCGCCGCGCCGGGGCGTTCCCCGTGCGCCTCGCGTCGCCCCGGGAGCTCGACGTCGCGCTCGCCGCGGCAGACCTCGCGGAGCCGGCCGGCGACCTTGTGGACGTCGATGCGGCAGCCCCGCCCCGGGTCGTGGGGGCCATCGTGGACCTGTTCGGGCGGCGCGGCGATGCCACCGCGGCCATCGCGCGAATCGCCGCAGCGCGGCTGCCCGTCATCGCGGTGGCCGAGCACGACGACCTCGAGACGCGCAAGCGGGCGCTCGACGCGGGCGCCCTGCGGGTGTTCTCGTACAACAAGTTCTTCACCGACGGGCCGCGCCTCGTGGACGCCTGGCTCGCGGCGCAGGAGGGTCGATCGTGAGCACGGGCATCAGCGCGGCACGCTACGAGGAGCGCCTGGGGCGCGCGCGGGCGGCCGTCGGGGCCGGCGGCCACGGCGCGCTGCTCATCGGCGTCGGGCCGGAGCTGGAGTGGCTCATCGGGTACGCCGCGGTCGCCCTGGAGCGGCTGACGATGCTCGTCATTCCCGCGAGCGGCCGGCCCACGCTGGTGGTCCCCCGCCTGGAGGTCGGCGCCGCATCCGCCGCGCCCGGCACGGCCGCCGGACTCGTGGAGCTCGCCACGTGGGGCGAGACGGACGACCCCTTCGCGCTCGTCGCCGGGACGCTGGGTGCCAGGAGTGCAGCCGGGACCGTTGGCAGCCTGCTCGTGTCGGATGGCCTGCGCGCCGCCTTCCTGCTGCGACTCCAGGCGGCGCTGCCCACTGCCCGGTTCGCGCTCGCCTCAGCGCTCGTGAGCCCGCTGCGCCAGGTCAAGGACGCGGAGGAGGTCGAGCTGCTGCGTGCCGCTGCGGGGGCCGCGGATCGGACCGTGGAGGCGATGATCGCGGGTCGCCTTGTGGGCCGCACGGAGGCCGATCTCGCGCGCGAGGTACGCGACCGGCTCGTCGGGGAGGGGCACGACAACGCCGAGTTCTGGATCGTGGCGGGCGGCCCGAACTCCGCGTCACCCCACCACGAGGTGTCCGATCGCGTGGTACGCGCCGGGGAGCCGTTGCTGTTCGACATCGGCGGCCGGCGCGCGGGCTACTGCTCGGACATCACGCGCACGGTGTGGGTGGCGGGCGCCGTCGACCAGGGACCGGACGACGCGTTCCGCCGGCTGCACGGGCTCGTGGAGCAGGCACAGGCCGCCGGCCGCGCGGCCATCCGCCCGGGCGTGGCGCTCCAGGACCTGGACCGCGCCGCCCGCGCCATCATCGACGCCGCTGGTCACGCCGAGCACTTCTTCCACCGCCTGGGCCACGGCATCGGCCTGGAGGTCCACGAGGACCCGTATCTCGTGGAGGGCAACGGCGCGGCGCTCGTGGCCGGCAACGCATTCTCCGTGGAGCCCGGCATCTACCTCGAGGGACGGTACGGGGCGCGCATCGAGGACATCGCGATATGCACCCCGACGGGCGGCGAGACGCTCAACGGGGTCGAGCGCACGCTGCTGACGGTCCGCGGCGAGTAATCCTCGCGGGTGGCAGCAGCGCGGGCTGCGGCCGGCGCCCAAGCCGCCGAAAACCGTTCCGGGTGTATCATCCGCCGACGCGCGGCGACCCGGATTCGCCGTCGCCCGGATGATCATTCCGCCGTCCCGTCGGCCCCGGCCGGCATGGGCGCCGAGAGGACGCAGCACCCGGCGGTGACGCCCGGTGGAGAGGACGAGATGGCCGACCCGGCCACGGCCCCGGACGCGCCTGCCGAACCCACGGCACCGGCGGCTCCGGAGGTCACCGGACCGGCTCCTGCCCACAACGGGGAGGAGGGTGGTCGCTGTACCCAGGCGCAGCTGCGCCGCTTCATCAAGTCGCGCCCGTACGTCCCGATGCACGAGCTGCGCCGCCGATTCGAGCTGAACGGGCAGCCGGATGACGTGAGCCCGGTGGCCACGCAGCAAGGCACCATCTGGGTCGGGCTGCCGCGGCGTGAGGCCGCGTTCATCGGGGACCTGGTGCGCCAGGGTGAGATCGGGCTCGAGCTGTGCCACGACCCGGTGGTGAGCATCGTGGTGGGCGTGTTCGCGATGCGGCCCATCGCGCGCTAGGGTCCGAACGGTGCGGTCACAGGCTGATCGTCCGTGTCGGGACCTCATCGTGAACCCTTGAGGAGCGAACGGCGAGTGGCCGTTGCGTCAACGGCGCGGACAGACGCGATCGGTGCGTCGACGGGGCGGAACCCCGCCTGGCGGGCGCGGATGGTCAGGGATCGCCTCGTCAACGGACCGGGTCGCCCCCGGCAGGCCCTCTGGTATACTCCCCCTCAGTATGTCGACCGCCCCCACCATCCCGCCCACCGTCACCATCGGCACCACCGCCACCGCGCCCATCGATCTGTCTCTGGCCATCGAGGGCATGACCTGCGCGTCCTGCGTGAACCGCATCGAGCGATTCCTGCGCAAGGCGGACGGTGTCATCGACGCCAACGTCAACCTCGCCACGGAGCGCGCCACGGTCCGCTTCGACCCCACGGTCGCGGGCCGCACGGAGCTGGTCAAGGCGATCGAGGCGGCCGGCTACGACGTACGCCCCGATCCCGCCGCCGCGGACGCGGCTGCGGCGTCGACGGGGCTCACGGACCAGACGGACGCGGAGACCCTGGAGCGGGCGCGTGACCTGCGTGACCTGGGCATCCGGGCGGCGGTCTCGTTGGCCATCGCGGCGGGCATCATGGCCGTGATGTTCTGGCCGGGTGGCCTTGGGTCGTCCATGGAGGACATCAACAAGCTCACGCTGTGGCCCGCCACCTTCGTCGTGTTCTGGGCGGGCGGCACGTTCATGCGCCGGGCGTGGACCGCCGCGCGGCACCGCACCGCGACCATGGACACGCTCGTCGCGGTGGGCGTCCTCGCGGCCTGGAGCTACAGCGTCGTGGTCACCATGTGGCCCATGCTCGTGATGCACGCGGGCATCGAGCCCGCGACGTACTTCGACAGCGCGGCCATCATCGTCGGCCTCATCCTCGCCGGCCGTTGGCTGGAGGCCCGCGCACGGTCCCAGACCGCGGGCGCCGTCAAGGCCCTTGTCGGGCTCCAGGCCCGCACCGCGCGCCTGGTGCGCGGCGACGAGGAGATCGACGTGCCCATCGAACAGGTGCAGCCGGGCGACCTGCTGCGCGTCCGGCCGGGCGAGAAGGTGCCTGTCGATGGCATCGTCACGTCGGGCGCCTCATCCGTGGACGAATCGATGCTCACGGGCGAGTCGCTGCCGGTGGGCAAGGCGGCGGGCGATGAGGTCATCGGTGCCACGCTCAACACCACGGGATCGTTCGTGTTCCGGGCCACGCGCGTGGGCAGGGACACCGTGCTGGGCCAGATCGTGCGCATGGTCCAGGCGGCCCAGGGCTCCAAGGCGCCCATCCAGCGCATGGCGGACGCCGTGAGCGCGAGGTTCGTGCCCCTCGTCATCGGCCTTGCAGCGCTCACGTTCGCGGTCTGGCTCGTGTTCGGGCCGCCGCCGCAGCTCACGTTCGCGCTGGTGAGCATGATCACCGTGCTCATCATCGCGTGCCCCTGCGCCATGGGTCTCGCGACGCCCACCGCGATCATGGTCGGCACGGGCAAGGCCGCGGAGGCCGGCATCCTCATCCGCGGCGGCGAGGCGCTCGAGGCCGCCGGTCGCGTGGACACGGTCATCTTCGATAAGACCGGCACGCTCACGCTGGGCCGCCCGTCGGTTGCCGCCGTGGAGCCGCTGAACGCCACGGACGGGGACGCCGACGCGCTGCTGGCGCTCGCCGCCGCGGTGGAGGTCGGTTCGGAGCACCCGCTGGGCGCGGCCATCGTGGCTGCCGCGCGAGATCGGGGACTGCCCATCGCGACCGTCGCGGACTTCGCGTCCATCACGGGCGGTGGCGTCCTGGCGCGCGTCGGGGAGGCGCAGATCCTGGTGGGTAATGCGCGCCTGCTGCGTGACGCTGGCATCGATCCGGAGCCGCTGGAGGCATCCGCCGCGGCGATCGCGCGCGACGGCCAGACGCCCGTGCTGGTGGCCCGTGACGGGGCGGCACTGGGCGTCATCGGCATCAGCGACCCGGTCAAGGCGGAGGCCGCGACGGCCGTCCGCCAGCTGCGCGACCGGGGCATCGAGGTCTGGCTCGTGACCGGCGACAGCCGCGTGGTGGCGGACGCCGTGGCGCGCCAGGTGGGCATCACCAACGTCGTGGCGGAGGTGCTCCCCGGCGAGAAGCAGGAGCGCGTGAAGGCGCTCCAGGCGGCCGGACGCCGCGTGGCCATGGTGGGCGACGGCATCAACGACGCTCCTGCGCTGGCCCAGGCGGACCTGGGCGTGGCCATCGGCACCGGCACGGACGTGGCCATCGAGGCATCCGACGTGACGCTCGTGGGCGGCGATCCCCGACTGGTGGTCTCCGCGATCCTCCTGTCGCGCCGCACGGTGCGGGTCATCCGGGAGAACCTGTTCTGGGCGTTCGCCTACAACGTGCTGCTGATCCCGGTCGCCATGGGCGTCCTCTATCCGTTCGTCGGCATCCTCCTGGATCCCGCCCTGGCGGCCGCCGCGATGGCCTTCTCGAGCATCAGCGTGGTCCTCAACTCGCTCCGCCTGCGGCGCGCGGATGTCCGGCCGGGCGCCGGCGGCGCGGCAGGCATGGCGCGGACCGCGGAGCTACCCGTCACCGGATAGGGCGTTCTCAGGACATTCTCAGGACTTCCGGTGTACGGTGACGACGTGCTTCCCGCGACGGTTCGCGGGTCCCGGAGCAGCCCGCGCGGCGCTCGGTGGTCCGCCCCTCTCATGCTCCTGATCGCTTCCCTTGCCCTCACCGGGTGCATCGCGGTGACCCCGGCGCCCGGGCCGTCCGGTGGTCCCGGGCAGAGTCTCGGTGGCTCCGCCAGCCCCGCCCCGAGGCAGGAGCCGATCCTGACGGCGGAGCCCGCCACGAGCTCGTCGCCCGAGCCGACCGCCGCCCCGACATCCACGCCACCGGCTTCCCCGTCGACCCCGTCGACCGACCCGAGCGCCCCGGGCGCCGCGCCGACGATCGCCGGGTCCACGCTCGCGCCGGCCGCATCGCCCGCCCCATCCGTCGGCCCGGCCGCGAGCGGAGACCCCGGTGCGTCGCCTGCCCTGACCCGAACCCCCCGGCCGGAGGTGACGGCACCCGCGCTGACGCCCGGCCCGGCCCGCGAGCTGGCCCTCGCGGAGACCGAGGTCTACGGCTTCCTGCCCTACTGGGAGCTGAGCCGCGCCGACACCCTGGACCTCTCGCAGCTCACCACGCTGGCCTGGTTCGGCGTGGAGGCCAATCCCCGCGGCGTGCTCGTCAAGGAGGCGAACGATGCACCGACCCCGGGCTGGGCGGGTTGGAACAGCGACGCATGGCAGCAGCTGCAGGTGCGCGCCCAGGAGGCCGGCGTGCGCGTCGTGTTCACCGTGGAGCGCTTCTCGTGGACGGATGGCCAGCGTCGCCGGACCGTCCGCCTGCTGTCCGACCCCGCAGCGCGCATGCGCCTGACCGCCGAGGTGCTGCAGGTCGTGACCGATGCGGGGGCCGACGGCGTCAACCTCGACTTCGAGCCGATGCCCGCCGAGGTCAGCGATGACTTCACCCAGTTCGTGCGCGAGATGCGCGCGGCCATGAATGCGGTGGATCCCACGCTTCAGCTGACGTTCGACGTGATGCCCGGCATCGACAACTACGACGTGGCGGCCCTGGTCGCGGACGACGCGGCGGACGCGCTGTTCGTGATGGGCTACGAGTACCTCACCGGGAGCTCGTCGCGGACCGGCTCCAACGCGCCGCTGGACAAGCCGGAGGGCCAGGATCTGGCGGGGGACGTGGCGCGGATCCTCGACCGCGTGCCTGCCGATCGCGTCATCCTGGGGCTGCCCTGGTATGGTCGGGCGTGGTCCACGACCAGCGCCGAGCCGCGTGCCGCGACCCGCAGCGGGGAGCGCTGGCCGTTCTCCGTGACCATCAATTACCGCGACGCGATCGTCCAGGCGGCCCGCACGGGTCGCTTCTACGACACCGTGGAGGAGTCCGCCTGGACCGTGTATCCCTCGAAGCTCGACGATTGCCAGGCGTGCCGCGTGACGTGGCGCCAGCTCTGGTACGACGACGTGGACGCCACCCGCGCCAAGGTCGAGTTCGCCCAGCAGCAGGAGCTGCGGGGCGTCGGCTTCTGGGCCCTGGGCTACCAAGGGCCGGGCGATGAGATGTGGTCCGTGCTGCGGCTCACCGTGGGCGGAGAGCGAGACCGGCGGGCGCCGACCGGGACCGCGGAGCTGGACCCGGCGACCGCCAACGGCCAGCGGCAGGGCCTCCCCATCGTGGGTGCCCGGGTGGGCCTACAGCTCACCGCGTCGGACGGCCAGGGGTCGGGACCT
>Ga0335397_10007958_pt1 | contig 13401 bp, 14 predicted proteins | sample MAT04_FD_205740 | JGI IMG/M metagenome (GOLD analysis project Ga0335397, IMG submission 205740) | Freshwater microbial communities from Lake Fryxell liftoff mats and glacier meltwater in Antarctica - MAT-04 (spades assembly) (version 2) ...
TCATGTGGCCCATGTACGAGAACGCCACTGCCAATGCCGTCATCTTGGCCGCTGGCGCGCTGCTCTTCGCCGCGTCGTTGTGGTTGGTTCGTTCGCAGGAAACCGTCGAAGACGTGTCGTGGATGCGCGCGATGATCCCGCACCATTCCATCGCGATCCTGACCAGCGAGCGGGCGCACATCAGCGACCCGCGCGTCAGGAAATTGGCCGACGGCATCATCGCGGCGCAGCGCAAGGAGATCGCCGAGATGAAGGCCTTGATCCGCGATCTGGAGCGGTAGTTTGATGGCGCGGAGGCCCGCTTCAGGTCCGCATCAGCCCCGTCAATGTGGGGGCCCTGGTGTAGGCGGCCGCGATGCTCTGGCTGCTCGCGGGTTGCCAAACTGATCAATCAATTTAACAACCAACCCGAAAAAACCCATGAAGATCCAACTCAACACCGACGTCCACATCGAAGGCACCGAAGCCCTGGCCGCGCAGGTGAGCGCCGCAGTCGAGCAAGCGCTGGAGCGATTCAGCGAACACATCACCCGTGTGGAAGTTCATCTGAGCGACGAGAACGGCGGCAAGAACGGGCAGAGGGATCAGCGCTGCATGCTGGAGGCCCGTCTTGAAGGCCGGCAGCCGGTGGCGGTGACCGACCACGCTGCAACGCTGGAGCAGGCCGTGCATGGCGCTGCGCAGAAGCTGGCGCATCTGCTGGACAGCACGCTCGGGCGGCTGCATCACCATCGCGAGAAGACGTCCGGCCTGCCGTTGTCCGGGACCGAACCCGCAAGCCGATGATGGTCTGCGGTTGGCGTTTTAGAGCTTTGCAATGAGCGGGACGGACGTGTTCTCGAATCTGTTCGATGCCCTGATCGATTGGCTGGCCCACGGCTTTTCAGGCTTCACTGGCTGGGAGGGCGTCGCCTTCACGCTGGCCGCCACGCACATCACGATCGCAGCGGTCACCATCTTCCTGCACCGTGGCCAGGCGCACGGGGCGCTTGGCCTTCACGGCATCCCGTCTCACTTCCTCCGATTCTGGCTCTGGTTGACGACCGGAATCGTGACCAAGGAATGGGTCGCCATCCACCGCAAGCACCACGCCAGGTGCGAGACGCAAGACGACCCGCACAGCCCGCAGACGCGCGGTATCAAGACCGTGCTGCTGACCGGCAGCGAGCTCTATCGCAGCGAAGCCAAGAACAACGAGACGCTCGCCAAGTTCGGCCGCGGTACGCCGGACGACTGGCTCGAGTGCCCCCTGTATGCGCGCTTTAGCTGGCAAGGCGTCGGCCTGATGCTGATTGTCGATCTGTTCCTGTTCGGAGCAATCGGCGCCACCGTGTGGGCGGTGCAGATGCTCTGGATCCCGATCACCGCGGCGGGCATCGTCAACGGCATCGGACACTGGTGGGGCTATCGCAACTTCGAGACTTCGGACGCAAGCCGCAACTTCTCCCACTGGGGGCTGGTCATCGGCGGCGAAGAGCTGCACAACAAGCATCACACCTATACAACTTCGGCCAAGCTGGCGGTCAAGCCGTACGAGTTCGACATCGGCTGGCTCTACATCCGCGGACTGGAGATGCTCGGCCTGGCGACGGTCCGCAGGACGGCGCCGCGGCTTGAGCTCGGTCCTGTCAGGCCGGTCGGCGACGACAAGACGCTAGAGGCGATCATCGTCAACCGCCACGAGGTGATGGCCGAATACGCGCGTAGCCGCCGTCGCGCCAGCCGCGCCGAGGTGCGGCGCTTGAAGAGCGAGGGGAGCACAGCCAGCGAGCTCGCCGAGATGCGCATCGCGAGCCGCTGGCTGCATCGGGATGACGAGATGATCCCGAACAACGTCAAGGCGCAGGTCGCGGGCGCGCTGCCATCAAGCCCCCGTCTCGCCAAGCTGGTCGCGATGCGCGAAGAGTTGCGCATGCTGTGGACCCGCACCAACGTCCGCGCCGAGCAGCTGGTTGCCGATCTGCAAGCGTGGCTCGCGGAGTCGGAGCAAAGCGGCATCGGCGCCCTGCAGGAGTTTGGACTTCGACTGCGCGCTGTACGGGTTTGAGCCTTTAACTGGGTGCCCAGGTCGCCGTGGGGCGAAGACCAGGCCAAGAAGGGTCGAACTTCAAGGCCCCAAGGAGCAGGCAGATGGCAACACTCGCAACGACCAGACAGTTTCTGAAAGCGCTGTACCGAGAAACCGTAGAGGACGACATCCTCAACGGTGCCGCGGTGCTGGGCTTTTACCTGATGCTGGCGATCTTTCCGGCGATGATCTTCGTGCTGGCGCTTATCCCGTATTTGCCGATCGCGAACGTCGATCAGGCAATCATGGAGTTGCTGCGCCAGGCGATGCCGGCGAGCGCCGCCGACATGTTCGCGGGTGTCGTTCAAGAGGTCACACAAGAACAACGTGGTGGCCTGCTCTCGTTCGGTCTCCTCGCTGCGCTGTGGGCCACCTCCACCGGTATGTACGCCATCATGCAGCAGCTCAACATCGCCTATGACGTCGCAGAGGGGCGCGGCTTCCTGCGGGCACGGCTCGTGGCGATCACACTGAGCCTGCTGTTCGTAGTGCTGGTGCTGGGCGGCTTCTCGCTCATCGTTCTGGGCGGGCAGATCCAGTCGTGGTTGGGCTCGCATTTCGGCTTAGGCGACGCGCTGCTGGCGTTCTTCATCGTCTTTCGCTGGGTGATCATCCTGGCAGGGCTGCTGCTGGCGTTCTCCCTCATCTACTACCTTGCACCGAACGTCGAGCAGAAATTCAAGTTCATCACGGCAGGCAACGTCGTCGGCGTCGTCGTTCTTCTGGTCGCATCACTGGCTTTTGCCTGGTACACGAAAAGCTTCGGTAACTACGACGCCACCTACGGCAGCGTCGGCGCAGTCATGGTGCTGATGATGTGGCTTTACATCGCAGGGCTGGCCATCCTGTTTGGCTCGGAGATCAACGCGCTCATAAAACGACGCGACGACGCCGGCAAGCAGAACGACGGGAATACGGTCAGCCAACCCAAGCGAGACCCCGACACGCGATGAATCACATCGGAGCCTCACACCGTCCTTTCCCGCCGTGTCCATCGCCTGGAACACCAGCAGCAAGGCGTGCCGGTTCGACGCGTAGAGCAGGCGTTGCTGGTCGCTCAGTTGCTCGACCTGGTCCTGCAGCGCTTTGCGGTACGCCTTCTTGGACTTGTACAGCGGTTTTACATTCGTGGCCCACAGACCAAGGTCGACCTCGTCGCCCTCTCGGAGTCTGAATTCATTGACGACGATGTTCATACGGACTCCTTGTTCCTCGCTGGCGGCATCGCGGCAAGGCTCTGTGCGCGGGTATGCGGCGCTTGGTGCACGGCCTGATGGCTATCACTGAACAGGCGGTGCGGGCGCCCGCTGGGTTCAGGTTCGCCGCGCCAGCTTACGTCCGTTGCTGAATCAGAGCACCCCGCTGGCAATCACCACACGCACCACTGGCCCGCCAAGAGTGCTGTGATGCCGAGGCAATGTTGAGGAAGGGTGGGTGCACGACTGCCAAAGCAATGTGAACCCTCCGTGTTTCTCGACGCCAAGTCTGTTCGTTGACGAACTCTGGTTCTGGCGGCAAACGAATGACGAAGCAGCAGTTGTCACTCCATAGGTGCGCTGCCGCACTGACAACGGCAGCTTCCTGGCCTAACTTGACATCGCTTCGTGCGCGCTGACCGGCCCCACGAGACACTGCCGCCAAGGCAACGCTTACATTGGATCTCGCATCGGTATCCCAGGCGCGGACGCGGCGCGAAAGTGTCAGACGTGTGTTGCTCCAGTGCCGGGTGCGATGTGATCCGCAAGGTGACGGTCCAGATTTGGCGCCAGGGCCGGCCGCAGGAGCTGACAGCGGTGCTAGGCGATGCCGGCAACAAATCAGGCGTCGTTGCGAAGACCGATGGCACGGCGGATCGTGGCCAGCTGGGGCTGGCGCTGCGTGCGTTGCAGCCTCAGGAGCTAAGACAGGCCGGCGTGGACGGTTGGCTGCTGATCGAAGAGGCCAGCGGTCCAGCCGCGTTGGCCGGCGTGCAGGCCGGCGACGTGTTGATGGCCGTCAACGGCAAGCCGTTCTCGAGCATCGAACAGGTGCGCGATGCAGTGGCAAAGGGCGAGAAGAACGTGGCTCTGTTGATCCTTCGCGACGGCAACCAGATCTTCGTGCCGGTGCGCATAGGTTGATGTTCGGGACGCCATGTCGATCCGCAAACAAACTACGCCGGATCGCAACTGCCGCACGACGCTGGGGGCCGAGTCAGACGCCCCAGACAATCACCTCGCGCTCGTCGCGCGCGCGCTTGAGCATCTCAACCAAGGGCCATATGCGTTGATGTAGTTCGACTATCTCGTCTTCGGCTGGCGTGTCACGCGGCTGGGTGGAGGCGGCTTGGTGGCGACCCGCCTCCTCTTGGGCGGCTGCGTTCTCCAGCGCCTGGATCGCCGCATTCACTGCCCCCACTTCGATGATGCCCTCGGAAGCTGGAGTCTTGCCGATGATCTGAAGCAATTGTTCGCCATCGGCTTGCGTCATGGTCACGTCGCCCGCAGCCTTGCACTTGAACGTATACATCATGGTCGGCTCCTCGTGTCGATGATGAGGCGGTCATTGTGCGCCGACACCTGCCGCACAGGCGCCGTTGTTGCGCGGTGCTCTCCTTGTTGTTCAGCGCCGCGCGCGTGACGTGGCCGAACTGCCGCGCCACACCCGCAGGCGCGCTCCTGTGGCGAGGGTGGCTGCGGTGCTCGATTCGCGCTGAGTGCGAGACCGCACAGACCAATCCCAGCGTTGCACGCACTCTGCGTCCGTGCCCGGGACTCGGTATTCGCTATTCACCAACAACGAGAAAAAGTGAGAGACAGGCGGCGGCGAGGATTCGGCTCGCACGACAAGTCCATGCGTGTGGATTGACCATGCAGGCTCCCGTGACCCCGCCGAGCGCCCTGGCTTTCAACATCAACGACATGCTGCTGGAGATCAGGTCACTCCGACGCGAACGATCTGCGACATCCGCAAGGCCATCGAATAGCGTCCGCTGGCGCCAGGCGCCGCCCGCACGGTCGCGAAGATCGGGCACGCCAACTGCCAGCGCTTTGCGGCATGGCTGAATCGAAAGTCGCCGTCTATGGCGCCATTGCCGCCAACGTGGCGATCGCAGTGACGAAGTTTGTCGCGGCCGGCTTCAGCGGCAGCTCGGCGATGCTCTCTGAAGGCATTCACTCGGCCGTCGACGCCGGCAACGGCGGGCTGCTGCTCGTCGGCCTGCACATGTCGAAGAAGCCGGCGACGCCGGAGCACCCTTTCGGCCGCGGCAAGGAGCTGTACTTCTGGAGCCTGATCGTGGCGGTGCTGGTCTTCGGCCTGGGCGGCGGGATGTCGATCTACGAAGGCGTGATGCACATGCGCCGACCCGAACCGCTGACCGACCCGACATGGAGCTATGTCGTGCTGGCCATGGCGGCGCTGTTCGAGGGCGCCAGCTTCTGGGTCGCCCTGCGCCAGTTCCGCCGCCAGGCGGCAGGACGGCCCTTCTGGTCCGCACTGCACGGCAGCAAGGACCCTGCCGTCTACACCGTGCTGGCCGAAGACGGCGCCGCACTGGCCGGCCTGGCGGTGGCCGCCGCCGGCGTCTGGGCCAGCCACAGCCTGAACATGCCGGTACTCGACGGCGCGGCTTCGGTCGTGATCGGCTGCATCCTGGCGGGCGTGGCGGTGCTGCTGATCCGAGAATCGCGTGGCCTGCTCGTCGGTGAGGGGGTGCGGCCCGACACGGCTGCCGCCATCCGCGCCATCGCGCAGCAGCAGCCTCAGGTGCAAAAGGCGGGCCTGCCGCTGACGATGTACATCGGCGCTGACGACGTGCTGCTGGCGATTGATGTCGTCTTCGCCGACGGTGTGGCCACCGACGATGCGGCCGCCACTGTCGAGCGCATTGAGCGCACGATCCGCGAGCGCTTCCCGAAGATCACGCGCATCTACATCGAGTCGCGCAACCGCATCGATCTGCACGCCGCCCCAGGCTGAGGCGGCTGTGCCGGCACGCGTAGGCAACGAACAGGCAACCAAGGCTCCGCATCGTCGATCCGGCGGTGCCCGGAAGCTCTGTCAGCAGCCAACCCGCACCCAGTTTCCAGCCAGCGTCCCAAACAGGAACGGGAACATCCGATGAACACCTATTCAAACAACAGCACCCCGAGCTTCCGCGGCCTTCCCGGCACGATGGCCGTCGTGTTCGCCCTGCTGGCGCTGCTGCTGGGCATCGGCGGCGGCTGGCTGCTGTGGCTGGGCGGCAGCGCCTATTACCTGCTCATGGCAGTGGGGTTGCTGGTGGTGGCGCTGCTGCTGCTGTGGCGACAGGCCGCGGCGCTGTGGCTGTATGCCGCGCTGTGCCTGGCCACGCTGGGGTGGTCGGTGTGGGAAGCGGGGCTGGACTGGTGGCAGTTGGCGCCGCGGCTGGACCTGTTCGTCTTGCTCGGCCTGCCGCTGCTGCTGCCGGCTGTCTGGCGCGCGCTGCGGTGGGGCCAGGCCGCGGGGACACTGCAAGAAAGCACGCTACGCACGCCAGCGCGAAACGGCGGCTGGGCCGTCGCGGCTGCGCTGCTGGCGGTAGGGGTGGTCTCTGTGATCTCGCTGGCGACCTATCCGCATACCCTGCAAGGCAGCTTGCCGCCGTCGCAAGGGCAGTTGCGCGAACGGGGCGCCGCGACCCTGGGCGTGCCGCCAGGCGAGTGGCACGCCTACGGCCGCACGGGGCATGGCCAACGCTACGTGCCGCTCGACCAGATCACACCGGACAACGTCGGCCGCCTGCAACTGGCGTGGGAATTCCACACCGGCGACCTGCGTGGCCAGCCCGGCGACCCTCAGGAGACGACCTTCGAGGTGACACCGCTGAAAATCGGTGACCGCCTCTACCTGTGCACCCCGCACCAGGACATCATTGCGCTGGACGCCACCACCGGGCGCCAGGTGTGGCGCCACGAGGTGCAGGTGGCTGCGGGTCTGGCGCTGCAACACCGCACCTGCCGCGGCCTGGGCTACAAGCCTGCAGCGGCGGCGTCCGTGGCGGCCAATGCGGGCTCGGCGCCGACCACGGCTGCGACAGCTTCGGCGGCCTCAACGGCCGCAACGCCCGCTTCCGCAGCAGACGGCCCGGCAGCCACCGCAGCCAACAACTGCGCTGCCAAGTTGTACATGCCGACCGTCGACGGCCGCCTGCTGGCGCTCGACCCCGACACCGGCGCCGCTTGCACCGGCTTCGGCGATGGCGGCGCCGTCGACCTCTGGGCGCACATGCCGAACAAGCGGCCCGGCGCCTACTACGCCACGTCACCGCCGGTGGTCACGCAGCGCGTGGTGATCGTCGGCGGCACCGTGCTCGACAACGTCTCCACACAGGAGCAATCAGGCGTCATCCGCGCCTTCGACGCCGACAGCGGCGCCCTGGTCTGGAACTGGGACTCGGGCAACCCTGACGACACGGCTCCTTTGGCCGCCGGCCAGACCTACACCGTCAATTCCCCCAATAGCTGGTCGATCGGCAGTGTCGACGAGGTGCTGGGCCTGGTCTACCTGCCGCTGGGCAATCAGCCGCCCGACCAGTGGGGCGGGCGGCGCAGCGCGGCGGTGGAGCGCTACTCGTCATCGGTGGTGGCGCTGGACTTACAAACCGGGCAAGTGCGCTGGGTCTTCCAGACCGTGCACCACGACCTGTGGGACTACGACGTGCCGGCGCAACCCAGCCTCGTCGACCTGCAGATCGGCAGCAACTTGGTGCCTGCACTGGTGCAGCCGACGAAGCAGGGCGAGCTCTTCGTGCTGGACCGCCGCACCGGCACACCGCTGCTGCCGGTGACCGAGGCGGCGGCACCGCAAGGCGCAGCGGCTGGCGATCACACGGCGCCGACGCAGCCGGTCGCGGCGCTGTCCTTCGACCCGCCGCGCCTTCAGGGCCGCGACATGTGGGGCGGCACCGCGCTCGACCAGCTATGGTGCCGCATCGCCTTCCACCGTCTGCGCTACGAAGGGCGCTTCACGCCGCCGTCGACGCAGGGTTCGTTGGTCTACCCGGGCAACTTCGGGGTCTTCAATTGGGGCAGCGTGGCCGTCGACCCCTACCGGCAGATCGTCTTCGCAACGCCGACGCGCCTGGCCTTCGTCTCCAGGCTGTTGCCGCGGCCCGACGACACCTCGCTCGTCGTCAACAAGCAAGCGCCCGCAGGTGCGCTGCCAGCGTTGAACGAGAACTTCGGCGCGCCCTTCGCCGCCGAAATGAAACCCTTCACCTCGCCATTGGGCCTGCCGTGCCACGCGCCGCCGTGGGGCCTGGTGGCGGGCGCCGAGCTGACCAGCGGCCGCATCGCCTGGCAGCATCCCAACGGCACGGTGCGCGATCTCTCGCCGGTGCCGCTGCCCTTCCGGATGGGCGTGCCGACCTTGGGTGGCCCCATCGTCACCGCAGGTGGCCTGGCTTTCCTGTCGGGAACACTGGACTATTACGTGCGAGCGTACGACGTCAGCAGTGGCGCCGAGTTGTGGCGCAGTCGCCTGCCGGCGGGCGGCCAGGCCACGCCGATGAGCTATCTGGGCGCAGACGGCCGGCAATATCTTCTGGTGGTGGCCGGCGGCCATGGCTCCCTCGGCACCAAGACGGGCGACTCGGTTCTGGCCTATGCACCGCCTGGCAACAGCGGAGCGCGCTGATGCTCGACATTGCTGCCGCCTGCCTCGTCGTCACTGCGCTGCTGGCGTATTTGAACTATCGCTTCGTGCATCTGCCGACGGCCATCGGGGTGATGGTCATCGCGCTGGGTCTTTCGCTGGTGATCGTGGCGCTCGACGTCGTCGGGGTCTCGCACGCCCTGCGCACCTACGAGGAATCGCTGCTGCGTTCGATCAACTTCTCCGACGTGCTGATGCAGGGCATGCTGTCGCTGCTGCTGTTTGCCGGCGCGCTGCACGTGGACTTGAGCGAATTGAAGGCGCTGCGCTGGCCCGTGGCTTCGCTGGCGTTGATCGGCACCCTGGTATCCACGCTGATCGTCGGCTACGGCATCTGGGCAGCGCTGCCCTGGGTGGGCCTGGAATTGCCGTTGATGTATTGCCTGCTGTTCGGCGCGTTGATCTCGCCTACCGATCCGATCGCGGTGATGGGCATCGTGAAGTCGGCCGGTGCGCCGAAGAATCTCGAACACGTGATCGCCGGCGAATCCTTGTTCAACGACGGCGTGGGCATCGTCATCTTCACCCTGCTGCTCGGCATGCTGGTCAGCGGCAACGAGCCCACCACTGGCTCGGCACTGGCGCTGCTGGCGCGCGAAGCGGGCGGCGGCATCGCCTTTGGCCTGGTGCTGGGGTACGTCACCTACCGCTTGCTGAAGAGCGTCGACGAATACCAGGTCGAGGTGCTGTTGACCCTGGCCGCCGTGACTGGCGGCTACGCGCTGGCCAGGTACCTCCACATCTCCGGGCCGCTGGCGATGGTGGTCATCGGCCTGATCATTGGCAACCAGGGCCGCGCGCTGGCCATGAGCGACACCACGCGCCGCTACCTCGACATGTTCTGGGAGTTGCTGGACGAAATCCTCAACGCGGTGCTGTTTGTGCTGATCGGCATGGAAGTGTTGCTGATCAGCTTTTCGGTGCCGGTGCTGGTCGCGGGTGCGGTGGCCATCGTCGTCACTTTGCTCGCGCGGTTCCTGGCCGTGGGCCTGCCAGTGGCCGGGCTGGGCGGCCGCTTCGGGTTACCGACCGGCTCCTGGCGCGTTCTGACCTGGGGCGGCTTGCGCGGCGGCATCTCGGTGGCGCTGGCGCTTTCGCTGCCGGTCGGCCCGCACCGCGACACCGTGCTTGCGCTGACTTACTGCGTGGTGGTGTTCTCGATCCTGGTGCAGGGCCTGACCATCGGTCGGGTGGTGCGCGCTTCGCGATGATGATGCTGTCATCGTGCACCCGCATCTACCGAGCTCGACTCGCGCTGAGTTCGCCGACGTACAGACCAGTTCCCACGCCGCATCTCATACTGCAAGAACGCCCGCAGCCGGCGATGCGTGTCAACTCTGCCATGTTGGGACGACCGCGGCGCCTGCCGCCGCTTGGGTGTGTTGCGCTACGTTGCCGCTGTAACGCGGTTTGTCGGAAGCCCCCATGAAGCCAAACACCGAACGAGCCCGCAGCAGCGCACTCTGGCGTTGCCGATCGATGAATCGTCGGCTGGTGCTGAAGGGTGCACTGCCGCTGGCGGCGATGCCGCTGCTTTTGGGCTGTTCGCGGCCCCGTCCGCCAATTCCGAACGCGGCGGCCGAGAAGGTGGCGCCGTTGGATAAACCGAATGAATTCTGGCGCGACAAGCTCAGCCCTGCTGCGTATGCGGTACTGTTCAAGGACGATACTGAGCCGGCATTCAGCAGCCCGTTGAACGAAGAAAAGCGTGACGGCACATTCATCTGCGCCGCTTGCTACCTGCCGCTGTTCGAAAGCCGCTACAAGTATGAAAGCGGCACGGGCTGGCCCAGCTTCACGCAGTCGATCGCCGGGCACCTCGACACACGAGCCGATTACGCACTCGTCCTGCCGCGCACTGAATACCACTGCGCGCGTTGCCGGGGCCACCAAGGCCACATCTTCGAAGATGGGCCCCCGCCGCTTGGACTGCGCTGGTGTGGCAACGGCTTGGCGATGAACTTCGTGCCGCAACCCGGGCCGATGCCGCCCCTGCGCGGCTAGCCTGGCCGCTGTCACGGCCGATGCCTGAGCAGTGGCGTGAAGTCAGAAGACCAGCGTTCCCAAAATGACGCCGAAGACGAGGACGATGAGGAAGATCACGATCGCGATGACGAACAGGACCTTGGCGATCGACTTGGCGCCTGAAGAGACGCCGGTGAAGCCGAAGAAGCCTGCGATGAGAGAAACGACGAAGAAAATGATGGCCCACTTCAGCATGAATGCTCCTTGTTCGTGAACGTGGCACCGGACGGCGAAAGCTTCATTGCCATCTTGCCGCTGACGTTCGAGTGATCACTGGCGGCATTCTTTTCATCCGCAGCATAACCGTCTGGAACCAATGAACGCCGGCTCCAGCCTAATGGGTTTGGTAAAGAGGAGTACGTCATGACCGACAACCTGCTCGACAAGATCAAGCAATCCGATGACCAGCGCGCCGGTATGCCGGGTGAACACTGGCTGGCATTGGCCGGGGCCGTGGCCTTGTGGCTCTCGACGAGGCGCCATCCGTCGTTCGCGGTGCGCCTGCTGGGTTCGGTGGCGGGCACCGCGTTGGTCGCCCGCGCGGCGACGGGACGGAAGGTGCCCGACAGACTGCGGCGCTGGTTGCCGTTCGAGCAAGGCAAGCGGGGCTGAGCAGCGGTCGGTTCTCCAACGCACGACGGAAACCTGGGGCTACAGCAACAGCCATGAACCCAGCCCGAGGAAGACCGCAAAGCCGAAGGCGTCGGTCAGGGCCACCAGCACCACGCCACCGGCCAGGGCCGGGTCTACTCCCATCCGTTCCAGACCCATCGGGATGACTGTGCCGGCAAATACGCCGGCCAACAGATTCAGCACCACCGCCAGCGAGAACACGCCTGCCAGTGCGGCACTGCCGAACCAGGCCAGCGCCACCGCGGCCACCACCACCGCCCAAATCCCCGCGTTGAGCCCGCCGATCGCCAGCTCGCGCCGCAGCAGCCGCCAGCGCGTGCCCGCCTGCACCTGATCGAGCGCGATCGCGCGTATCGCCAGTGCCAGGCTCTGTGTGCCGGCGACGCCGCCCATGCTGGCCACCCACCGGCATCAGCACCGCCAGCGCCACCATCTGGTCAATCGTGACCTCGAACAGGCTGATGATCCAGGCCGCGACCAGCGCATTGCACAGGTTGACGCCGAGCCAGAGCGCGCGTTGTCGGCCGGCCACGAGGAGCGGGGCGAAGGTGTCGGCCTCGGCGTCGAGGCCCGTGTTGGCGAGCTGCGAGCGCTCGGCCTCTCGGCGCAGGACGTCGACCACATCATCGACCATGATGCGGCCCAGCAACCGCCCGCCTGCATCGACGACCGCGGCCGAGACCAGGTTCAGGTCCCCGAAGCGCCGCGCCACGTCGTCGGCCGGCATCGCCACGTCGATCGGGCCGGGCGCGGTGCGCAGATGTGCGCGCACCTCGTGAGCGTTGTCGTGCACCAGCAGGTCGGCAACGTCGACCCTGCCCAGATAGCGATCGTCTTCGTGGGTCACCATCAAGCTGTCCAGGTGCGCGGGCAGTCTGCCGTGCTCGGCGCAGTGTTGGCGCATCGCCTGCGCCGCCTGCGCCAGCGTGTCGCCCGGCCGCACGGCCACCGAGTCGGCGTCCATCAGCCCGCCGGCGGTGTCGTCCGGGTATCTGCGCAGCAGGTCGAAGCGTCGGCGCCGGGTGGCGTCCATGCCGGCCACCACCTGGTCGAGGACCGCCGGCGGCAGGTCGGCGTCGATGTCCGAGAGCGCATCCAGGTCCAGCGGCGCAACCGCCTCGACGAGTTCGCCTGCCGACATGCCCTCGATCAGCTGGCGCCGCACCTCGCCGTGCGCCTCGACCAGCACCTCGCCGTGACAGCCCGGTCCGATCTGGCGCCAGGCGCTGCGGCGCGGCCCGGGGTGCATCGCCTCGAGGGCGTCGGCGATTGCGCTTGCAGCAGCGCCGTCGAGCAGCTGCGCAACAGCATCCGCGTCGCCAGCGTCGATGGCGGCGGCCAAGGCCTGGCGCCGGCGCGCGACAGCAACCCGGTCGGAGCCTGCGGGCTTGGTGTCGGTGTCTGTCGCGCTCATCAGATCCTCTCTTCCTGAGGGCGCGCCCGCGAGATCACCTGATCAGCCGTTGCCAGCTGCCGTAGCGTTGCCTGATCGTTCCGCGATTCAGGCTGGCGCCGATCAGCAGCAATCCGGTGAACACCGCGAAGACCGCAGCGGCAGCCCCGGCCGGCCACAGCAACGGCACCGCCAACAGCGCCGCACCCAGCGGCACGAGCACGAAGCGCAGCGTGCGAGCGACCTCGGCCGCTGCCAGCGACACCACCGTCAGCACCAGCGCGCCGATTACGTGATGGGCATTGGCCACGCTGCCGTCCACACCCAGCAGCGGCCGCGTGAAGAGCAGCAACAAACCAAGCAGCAGCGCCAGGCCCAGACCCCAGCTAAGGCCGACCCCGCCGCTCACCATGTCGGCCACCACCACGCCGGGCCGCTGGTCGAAAACGTCGTCGGGCGTTTCGCTTTGCGCCTGGCGTGCAAGGCCCTTCGGCATCTCGTCGGTATCGCCGAAGAAGAACACCCAAGCTGCTCCTCGCCACGGCGCGCCAGGGCTGGGCGCAGGAGCGGTCGCCGTTCCGCCAGGTCTTCCTCGCCCAGATGATGGGCGCCGCGGTGGCGGACG
>Ga0335397_10007960_pt1 | contig 13395 bp, 12 predicted proteins | sample MAT04_FD_205740 | JGI IMG/M metagenome (GOLD analysis project Ga0335397, IMG submission 205740) | Freshwater microbial communities from Lake Fryxell liftoff mats and glacier meltwater in Antarctica - MAT-04 (spades assembly) (version 2) ...
CCAGCGCTTCGCCGGCGCGTAGTGGCACGAGGCGTTCGCCATCGCCGTAGTCGTATGCGGGAGGAATTTCCCAGCTGCGCTTTTCGAGCGTCACTGTACCGCGATTGCGCGGCAATCGATAGAAGTCTGCGCCGTTGAAGCTGGCGAAGGCTTCGAACTTGTCGAGCGCGCTGGCTGCGGCAAACACTTCGGCATAAAGTTCGAGCGCCGTTGCCGCCGTATAACAGCCGGCGCAGGCGCACGCCGCCTCCTTGGCGCTGCGCGCGTGCGGCGCCGAGTCGGTGCCGAGGAAGAAGCAGCCGTTGCCCGAGGTCGCTGCGGCGACGAGCGCAACGCGATGCGTTTCGCGCTTCAAGACCGGCAGGCAGTAGGCGTGCGGACGCAAGCCGCCGCTAAACAGGGCGTTGCGGTTGTAGAGCAAGTGATGCGCGGTGATCGTCGCCGCGACGTTGCCCGCGCTGGCGGCGACAAAGTCCGCAGCGTCTTTGGTCGTGACGTGCTCGAAGACGACGCGCAGTTCGGGATGCCGCGCAAGCAGCGGCTGCATCACCGTGTCGATAAAGACCTTCTCGCGGTCGAAGATATCGACCGCCGGGTCGGTGACTTCCCCGTGTACGAGCAGCGGCACGCCGAGTTTTTCCATTTCGGTGAGCACCGCTGCGCAGTGCGAGAGATCGCTGACCCCGGCATCCGAGTTGGTCGTCGCGCCGGCCGGATAAAATTTCACGGCGTGCACAAAGCCGCTCTCTGCCGCGCGCCGAATTTCGTCGGCTGGCGTGTTGTCGGTGAGGTAGAGCGTCATCAGCGGTTCGAACTCGATGCCGTCCGCAAGCACGGCGAGGATACGGCCGCGATAAGCCGCCGCGGCCGCGACGGTGGTCACTGGCGGGCGCAGGTTCGGCATGACGATGGCGCGGGCGAACTGGCGTGCGCTGTGGGCGACGACCGTGTGCAGCGCCTTGCCGTCGCGCAAATGGAGATGAAAATCATCGGGGCGGGTGATCGTGATTTGCATGGCTTTTCGTGGCTATAAATAAGCAATTTTAGATGAATTGCACGACGCCGCGCCGGAAAACCAGAAGCGGGGAAACAAGCGACCGGTCCGCTTCGCCGGCGCCGGCGCTCGCGAACCCGTGGCTACTTACGCACCGACAACGCCAACTCATACATCGCATTTTTCGCCGCGCCGGTGATCGCATGCGCGAGCTTTGCCGCTTGCTTGACCGGCAGGCCTTCGCCGAGTAACAGCCGGAGCACACGCTCACCCTCGCGGTCGTCAGCATTCTGCGGCGCGCCCGAAACGAGAACGACGAATTCGCCGCGCTGGCGGTTGGCATCGACGCGCAGCCAGGCCAGCGCCTCGCCGAGCGGGCAGCTGTGGATCGTCTCGAACAGTTTCGTCAGTTCGCGCGCCAGAACCACCGTGCGCTCGTTGCCGAAGACCGCGGCGAGCGATTCGACGGTATCGAGGATGCGGTGCGGCGCCTCATAGAAGATCAGCGCGTAAGGCAGTTCGCTCATGGCGCGCAACGCGTCGTCACGCTGCTTGGCCTTGGCCGGCAGAAAACCGTAAAAGAGAAAATGCGGCTCGCCGAGCCCCGACGCCGACAGCGCGGTCACCGCCGCGCACGGCCCGGGCAAAGGGATGACGCGATAACCGGCGGCGCGCACGCGCGCGACGAGGCGCGCGCCGGGGTCGGAAACCCCCGGCGTCCCGGCATCGGAAACGAGGGCGACCGAGTCGCCGGCCGCCAGATGCCCGATCACCTGCTGCGCTGCGGCTTCTTCGTTATGCTCGTGCGCCGGCAGCAGACGTGCGCTCGACCCGTAATGCTTGAGCAGCGGCGCGCTGTGCCGCGTATCCTCGGCAGCGACCCAGCGCACTTCGCGCAAGACGTCGATCGCGCGTTGCGTCATGTCACCCAGATTCCCGAGCGGCGTCGGTACTACATATAATGCGATTGAGTCATCCGTCATGGCAAAACAATTTTTCTCTGCGAAGGTTGGGAAGCCCGATGAGCAAGAACTCGAGCAACGGCAACCATACCACGCGACTATCGACGCGGCTATCGACACGGGATATCGGCCAGCGCGGCGAGGACCGCGCGGCGCGCTTTCTGCAAAAACAGGGCCTCGTTGTGATCGCGCGCAACGTGCGCTGCCGCGGCGGCGAGATCGACCTCGTTTGCCGGCACGGAAAATCGCTCGTTTTCGTCGAGGTCAGACTGCGCCGCAGCGCTGCTTACGGCGGCGCCGCGGCGAGCATTACGGCGTGCAAACAGCGGCGTATCGTCCTTGCCGCTCGCCACTACCTCGCTGCCCATGCCAGCGCCGACTGTGATTGTCGCTTCGACTGCGTGCTGATCGAAGGCGACGGTGATAACGCCATCGTCTGGGAACGCGATGCTTTCGCCGCCCCCGTCGATTAGACTGTGCAACGCGCCAGGCCGGGCGCCGGCGTGGCTGCCGACCGTCGTCTTCGCGCTCGCACTGGCGCTCGCCCCGATGGCCGCCGCCGAGTCGGTAAAACTGCTCGTTCAGAGTTCGCCGCTCGCCGGCAGCCAGTATTACGCGCTCGCCTCGGTGTGGACCGAGCTGCGCATCGGCGACCGCCTGACGCTGACGCGCGAGCCGGGTAACGCCCACGACCGCTACGCTGTTCGCATCGATTGGCGCGGCCGGAAACTCGGTTACGTGCCGCGCGCCGAGAACGCCGCCGTGGCGCGCGCCCTTGACGCCGGCGAACAACTCGAGGCGCGCGTCTCGCAGCGGCGAGACGATTCCGACCCTTGGCGGCGCGTCGAGTTCGAGGTCTATCTGGTCCTCTGATGTTAGACTTATCGCCTGTCTGACTTCCCGCATGGACCCCATGGACCTGATTCCCCGCATCAGTCGGCACTTTGCCGACAGCGCGCAGACCAAACTTGACGCGGCTCGATTGCTCGCCGCGCCGATCGCTGAGGCCGCCGAGGCGATGGTCGCCTGCCTGCTTGGCAACGGCAAGATCCTGGCTTGCGGCAATGGCGGCTCGGCCGCCGACGCGCAGCACTTTGCCGCCGAACTCGTCGGACGGTTCGAGATGGAGCGCCAGGGCCTGGCGGCGATTGCGCTGTCCACCGACAGTTCGATCATGACGGCGGTCGCCAACGATTATGGTTACAAGGCCGTGTTCGAGAAACAGGTGCGCGCGCTCGGCCAGCCCGGCGACGTCCTGCTCGCCATTTCGACTTCGGGCAATTCGGCGAGCGTCGTCGAGGCGGTCACGGCCGCGCACGACAACGATTTGCGCGTCATCGCGCTGACCGGCAAGGGCGGTGGCGAAATCGGCGAGCTATTACGCGACGGCGATGTGCACATATGCGTACCCGCCGAGCGCACGGCGCGTATCCAGGAAGTTCATCTGCTGGCCATCCACTGCCTATGCGACGGCATTGATTGCCTGCTCTTGGGAGTTGAAGAATGAATAAAAAAATCATCACCGCGCTGCTCGTCGGCGCCACCGTTCTCCCGGCCTTGCAGGGCTGTTTCCCGCTCGTTGCCGCCGGCGTTGCCACCGGCGTCCTGGCGACCTTCGACCGGCGCTCGCTCGGCGCGCAAACCGACGACGAAACGATCGAATGGAAAGCCAGTTCGCGCGTCGGCAAGGAAATCGGCGGCCACGTCAGCTTTGCGAGCTATAACCGCAAGCTCCTGATGACCGGCGAAGTACCGAGCGCCGAGGCGAAAGCCGAAGCCGAGCGCATCGCCGCCGCCTTGACCAACGTGCACAGCGTCTACAACGAGGTCGTCGTCGGCCCGGCGAGTTCCTACACCGAGCGCAGCAATGACCTCTTCATCACGTCGAAGGTCAAGGGCCGCTTCGTCGATAACGGCAAGTTCAACCCGGTGCATGTCAAGGTCGTTAGCGAAGCCGGCGTCGTCTACCTGCTCGGAATGGTCACGCAAGGCGAAGCCGACGCGGCGATCGCCATCGCGCGCACGACGTCCGGCGTAAAGAAAGTCGTGAACCTGCTCGACATCATCACCCCGGCAGAAGCCAGGGAGCTCGACGTGACGCAGAAGAACAACGCGCCGAAGGACAGCAGGGCGCCGTGACCGAGAGACACCCAGCACCGACTGGCGCGCCGGCCTTCGAGGCCAAGATCGTTGCGCCGGCCGATCTCGCCGCCCGCCTCGCCTTCTTGCCGCGTCCGCTGGTGTTTACGAACGGCTGTTTCGACATCGTGCACCGCGGCCACGTGACGCTGCTCGCTCAGGCGCGCGGCCTCGGTCAGGCGATGATTGTCGCGGTGAACACCGACGCCTCGGTCAAGCGCCTGGGCAAGGGCGACGAGCGGCCGGTCAATCCGCTTGCCGATCGGCTGGCGGTGATCGCCGCGCTCGAATCCGTCACGCTGGTGACCTGGTTCGACGAAGACACGCCGATCGCCCGCATAATCGAATGTCGCCCCGAGGTGCTCGTCAAGGGCGGCGACTGGCCGGTCGACAAGATCGTCGGCAACGCCGAGATTGGCGGCTGGGGCGGCCGTACCGTGTCGATTCCCTTCATTCACCAGAAATCGACGACGGCGCTGCTCGAGACGATCCGCCGGCTGTAAAAGAAGCGCCGCCGCAAAAAAAACGGGTTCGCGTCTAGCGTCCAGGCGGTGATCTTTCGTTACCCCTCTCGGCTCGCCTACAGCCGCTGTTCAACCCAGGCCGGTACCGAAGCGAGCGCTGCCGGCAATTTGTCGGGCTCGCTGCCGCCGGCCTGCGCCATATCGGGGCGGCCGCCGCCTTTGCCGCCGACTTGCTGGGCGACAAAGTTTACGAGTTCGCCGGCTTTGACCTTGCCGGTCAAATCCGGCGTGACACCGGCGATCAGGGTGACCTTGCCGCCGCCGTTCGAGGCGAGAACGACGACCGCGCTGCCAAGCTTGTCACGCAGCTTGTCCATCGTCGTGCGCAACGTATTGATGTCGGCGCCTTCGAGCGTCGCCGCGACGACCCGCGCACCCTTGACGTCGATCGCCTGGCCGAGCAGACCGTCGCCTTGTGCTGCGACCTGCCGGTTTTTTAACAGCGCGAGTTCGCGTTCGAGCTGGCGAACCTGGTCGAGGATCGAGTAGACGCGGGCATGTACGTCGTTCGGCTGCACTTTCAGCGTGCCGGCAACGCCGCCGAGCGCCGTTTCCATGCCTTGCATATAGGCCAGCGCGTGGTCGCCGGTGATTGCTTCGACGCGGCGCACGCCAGCCGCGACGCCGCCTTCGGCGACGATCGTGAACACGCCGATGTCGCCGGTGCGCTGGACGTGCGTGCCGCCGCACAATTCGCGCGAGCTGCCGATATCGATGACGCGGACCTCGTCGCCGTACTTCTCGCCAAAGAGCATCGTCGCGCCGAGTTTCTGGGCTTCACCGATCGGCATGACGCGGTGCTGGCATTCGACGTTGGCAAGGATTTCGGCGTTGACGATGTTTTCGACGGCGCGGATCTCCTCGTCGCTCAGCGGCTGGTTGTGCACGAAGTCAAAGCGCGTTTTGTCGGCGTCGACCTGCGAACCCTTCTGTTGCACGTGCTCGCCGAGGACTTGGCGCAGCGCCTTGTGCATCAAGTGCGTCGCCGAGTGATTGCGCATCGTGCGCCGGCGCGCCAGCAGATCGACCCGGGCGCTCACCGCGTCGCCGACCTTGAGGCTGCCGGTTTTCAGCACGCCTTGATGGCCGAACACGCTGGCCTGTATTTTCTGCGTATCGTCGACGGCAAAAATGCCCTGCGCCGACTGGACGCTGCCGCGGTCGCCGACCTGACCGCCCGATTCGGCGTAGAAGGGCGTCAGGTCGAGAACGACGACGCCGCTATCGCCTTCGGCGAGCGCCTCGACCGCTGCGCCTTCCTTGTAGAGAGCGAGCACCCTGGCCTTCGCTTCGAGCGTCTCGTAGCCGTGGAAAGTCGTCGCCGGGCCGGCGTAGTCGAGCGCGCTCGCCATGCGGAACTTGCCCGCCGCGCGCGCCTGCTCTTTTTGCTTGTTCATCGCCGCTTCGAAGCCGGCGCTGTCGACGGTGACGCCGCGCTCGCGGCAGATGTCGGCGGTCAGATCGAGCGGAAAGCCGAAGGTGTCGTGCAGCTTGAACGCTGTCTCGCCGTTAAAAATACCCGACTGCGCGCCCTTGCCGTTGAGCGCGCCAAGTTCGCCCTCGAGGATCGCCATCCCGTGTTCGATCGTCGTGAAAAAACGATCCTCTTCCTGGCGCAGGACGTCGACGATACGTTTCTCGCCGGACACGAGTTCGGGGTAGGCGCCGCCCATTTCGGCGACGAGGTCGGCAACCATGCGGTGGAAAAACGCGGCGCGTGCGCCGAGCTTGTAGCCGTGGCGGATGGCGCGCCGGATGATGCGGCGCAGAACGTAACCGCGCCCCTCGTTGCCTGGAATGACGCCGTCGGCGATGAGGAAAGCGCAGGCACGAATATGATCGGCGAGGACGCGCAGCGACGGGCTGTCGGGATTAGCGCTTCTCGTTTCACGGGCCGCGGCGGCGATCAGGCGGGCGAAGAGATCGATCTCATAGTTGCTGTGCACGTGCTGGAGGACGGCGGCAATCCGCTCCAGCCCCATCCCGGTATCGACCGACGGCTTGGGCAACTTGTGCATGACGCCCGCTTCGTCGCGGTTGAACTGCATGAAGACGTTGTTCCAGATCTCGATGTAGCGATCGCCATCCTCGTCGGGCGAACCCGGCGGGCCGCCCGGGATATGCTCGCCGTGGTCGTAAAAAATCTCGGTGCACGGGCCGCAGGGGCCGGTATCGCCCATCATCCAGAAATTGTCCGAGGCGTAGCGCGCGCCTTTGTTGTCGCCGATGCGCACGATGCGTTCGGCCGCAATGCCGATGGTCTCGTTCCAGATGGCGTAGGCCTCGTCGTCCTCGGCGTAAACGGTGACCCACAGCCGGTCGGCGGGCAGCCGATAGACCCCGGTGAGCAATTCCCAGGCGTATTGGATCGCGTCGCGCTTGAAGTAATCGCCGAACGAGAAATTGCCGAGCATCTCGAAGAAGGTGTGATGACGCGCGGTATAGCCGACGTTCTCGAGGTCGTTGTGCTTGCCGCCGGCGCGCACGCATTTCTGCGAACTCGTCGCACGCACGTAGGGCCGCTTGTCAAAGCCGAGGAAGACGTCCTTGAACTGGTTCATTCCGGCGTTGGTAAACAGCAGCGTCGGATCGTCGTGCGGAACGAGCGAACTCGAGGCGACGATCTGGTGGCCTTTCGACTCGAAGAATTTGAGGAATTTCTCGCGGATTTCGGCGCTTTTCATCGGTGTTTGTCCGTAGACGAGCTGATTTCAAAGGGTCCTGATTCTACACCGAAACGCCCGCCGACCGAGCAAGGCGTTCGTCATCGAAAGGGGTGCGCGCTCAGGCGACAAGCGCTCTGCGCGGCTCGCCGGCGACACCCTACAGCGCAGTGAGCAGGTCGATGCGGTCGCTGAATACGGCCCCGACCCCGCGCGCGAAGAGCGCTTCGGCGCTCGCCCGGGCGTTGACCGTGTAGCACAGCACGGGGATCGCGCGCGCGCGCGCAGCAGCGCCAACGCGCTCGTCGAGAGCGTCCCACGCGAGGTGCACGCTGTACGCGTCGAGCGCGTCTACCCGGGCCAGCCAGTCGTCCGGCGCGCGCTGCCAAAGCACCCCGAGTGGCAAGCGTGCAGCGACGGCGCGGGCGCTCGCCAGCGCCACTTCGGAAAACGACGAAACGAGGGGCAGCGGCGCGCCTTGCCACAGTTCAATGACGGCGCGCGCGACGACTTCGCCGGTTTGTGCTTCGCAGCCCGCCGCCGGCTTGATCTCGACGTTGGCGGCAAGGCCCAGTTGGCGGCACAGCGCGGCGGCCGCGGCGAGCGTCGGCAAGGCTTCGCCGGCAAAAGCGCGATGCCGGTAAATGCCGGCGTCGAGCGTGTTCAGCACGCTGTCGGGCGTGGCGCAAACGCGGCCGACGCCGTCCGTGGTGCGCTCGAGGGTCTCGTCGTGGATCAGCCAGGGCGATCCGTCGCGCGATAACATGACGTCAAACTCGACGGCGCGAAAACCCAGCGCCGCAGCGATGCGCAACCCGACGAGGGTGTTCTCCGGCGCCAGCGCACCGCCGCAGCGGTGCGCAAAGACACGCGGCAACGGCCAGTCAGGCGCCGGTCGGCTCACTGGCTGCGCTTGCCGCCCGGCAGGGGCAACGCGGCGCTCACCGCCCGGCCCCGCGTGACGGCGTTATCGAGCGCTTCCTTGGCGGGCTTCTTGTTGGCCCAGACGCTTTCGAGCTCCTCTTCGACGATGACATGCAGCCGTTCGTTTTGCGAGACGCGGGCGAGCGGCGCAAAGCTGTTGCCGTGCAGCTGCGCGTAAGCCACCTTGAGCGCAATCAGATCGTTTTCGAGGAGTTTGCTTCCGGCGGCCGCGCGGGCGACCGGGGTCATGGGCAGAAAGCCGCCGGCAACGGTCAGGTTGATCTGCACTTCCGGGCCGAGAACGTAGTTAATGAATTTGGCAACCCCCTTTGTCTCCGCCGCATTCATGCCGTTGGCAATCCACAGCGAGGCGCCGTCGGCCAGCGTATTTTGCGGCGCGCCGCGCAGGTCGTCGTGATAGGGCAGACTCGAAACGCCGGGCTCAAGCGTGTTGCTCGCGGCCAGCGTGGTGAACAGCGACGACGAACTCGTGAGCATGGCGCAGTCGCCGTTGGCAAAGCGACGATCGGCCTCGTCGCGGCGACCGAAATAGACGAAGTAGCGGCTTTTTGCCCAGGTCGACAGCATGGCGATGTGTTTGACCTGCATCATGCTGTTGAAGACGAGATTACCCTTGGCGTCGCTCACCTCGCCACCGTTCCAGGCACTCAGATTGTCGATATGGATCCAGGCCGGCCACGAGGTCGTATACGGGCAGCGGCTGCCCGCATCGGCGAGTTTACCGGCCGCCTCCTGCATGTCGGCCCAGTTTTTCGGCGGCGTATCGGGGTTTAGACCCGCTTTGCGAAACGCCACCTTGTTGATGTAGAGCACCGGCGTCGAAAAAGCCAGCGGCAGCGCAAAGAGCCGGCCCTTGCCGTCGGACAGGCCAATCGTCAACTCGGGCGACAGCGCGCTCGTGCGCAGGGGCTGGCGCGCTTCACGCATGACTTCGTGGAGCGGCTTGAAACTCGCCTTGCTGGCCATGAAGCGCGCATATTCCTCACGCGTCACGAGGTTGATCTGCTTGGCCGGGGCGCCCTCGACGCGACGCACCAGCGTGACCCGCACGTCTTTTTGCTGGTCGTTGAACGTTTCGATCAAGGGCTCGAGGCGTTCAGCCCGCTCTTCATCGAGCAGGTGCGCCAGTTCGATGTGCACGGGTGTGGTCGGCGCCGGCTTGGCGGCGGTCGGTTTTGCCGGCGCTGGCCGGGCTGGCGCGGCTGGGGCGGAAGCCGCGAGGAGCAATCCCGCCGCGGCGATGAGGATTCTGAAAGAAGGCATTGCGTTTCCTTGGCCAGACGGCGTGATGAGCGAGTGGCGATTATAGAGCTTCAAGCGTCTGACGACTCGCCGCGCTTTGATCGCCAAGGTTCTGCATGCTTTCGCTCTGTGCCAAGTCGAACGCCGATTGAAGAGGAGCCGGTTTTTGCGGTTAGAATATTGCTATAACTATCGGGGGATCAGCCATCATCGTGCCAACCAAGCGACGCAGCCCGTTGTCGATATCGGTGATCGCCGCCGCGGCCTTGCTTGGCCTTGGCGCTTGCGAGATGGTCCAGCAGCAGATGGGTATCGAGGACCAGGCGGCAAAGGCTGCGCGCCTTGACGCCGACGGCAGAGCGGTCGGCGGGGCGTGCCGGCAGTCGGGCCGCGCGATAGAGGACTGTTACTCGATTTATTCGTGGCTGCCGAAAGCGCCGATCTACGAGGGCTGGCGCGACATGGACGCGTACATGCGCGAGAACAAGCTGGAAACGGTCGAACCGCAATTGCCGCCGATCGCAGCGCCCGGCTCGCGCAAGCGAACGCCGACGCCCGAGGAAACGGCAGCCGCCGCCAAGGCCGGCAAGAAAGACAGCGAAAAGCGCTGACCGTACAACCCACGATTGTTTTGCAAGACAAGCGATGTCCGACCCGTCCGCCACCTCATCTGCCGAGCAACGACCCGCTCATGACGCTTTCTTCGTGCTGCGCGAGTGCCGCGAACTTTTCCAGCGCCGGCTGGTGGAGCTTGTTGGGCGTGCGGGCTTCATCCGGCCGGAGGCGCTCGAAGCATTCGCCAGCGAAGTCGGCGCGGCGCACGACGAGTTGGTCGCTGCGGTTGAAAAAGACGGGTTCAAAGAGACCGCCGGGCTGACCGCCTCGCGCATCAGCCTGGTCGGTCATGACGAGCTCGAACTTGACATTCGCATCGCACACATTATTCATCAGCTGAGTGGCGACCAGAGTATTGATCCGTGGCGCGTGCAACTGCGTTATATGACCCTGCTTGATCGGCCGGCCATGGCGCCGGAGAAAAATCCGCTCGGCCTGGAACCGATCTCGCGCGGCCTGCTGGCGATCTGTCGCAGCAGCGGTGCCAACCTCCAGGACAATCTCGACCTGCTCACGGCGATCGCCGAAGCGTTGCGGATGCAGCTGGCGAACGTTTACGTCGAAGTGAACGCGGCCCTCGAGGGTCACGGAATAATACCCGCTGCGGTTCACATCGTGCAGCGGCCAAACTCCAAAACTCGCGGTCACGGCTCTCGCTCCGGCGGCGGTTACGGTTCCGGCGGCGGTTACGGTTCCGGCGGTGGTGGTGGTGGCGACAGTGACGGTGGCGGCCGAGCTAGCGGGTATGGCGAAAGCGACGCCGGAGCGGGCAATGGCGCCGGTGCGTACGCCGCCAACGCAACGTCTCTCCTGCTGCAAGCGATGCACCAGCGGTTGGGCGGCAATGAGTTTTTCTCCGACGCGAGATCGAGCACCAGCGTGCCCGACGAGACAGGCGCTGTGGCGCTTAGCCCTCCGGCGCTGGTCATGTTGAATCACCTGTTCGAACGGCTGTGCGCGATCGAACTTCGCGACATCTCGCGGATCGACAGAGCAGCAGGCGAAGCAGGCCAAGTCGCCCCGCTGCGCGCACTGCGCGCCACGGATATCGATTTACCGCTGGGCAAGCCGGCGGCGACTGCGCTCGACACGCTGTCGCTGATTTTCGACGTCATTTTTGCAATGCCCGACCTGCCCGATGCCATCAAGGCAACGATCGGTCGCTTGCAGCTACCGCTGTTCAGGCTGGCCCTGCTCGACTCGACATTCTTTGCCGACAAACAGCACCCGGCCCGCCGCCTCGTGTGCGCCATGGCGCGGGCGGCGGTCGGTCTAGGACCCGACACCGGGCGCGATCATCCGATCAGCGTCCGCCTGTGGGAAGTCGCCGACGCGGTGCGTGGCTCCCTCGAAACAAACGTCAGCGATCTCACCGTCAATCTTGAAGCGATCGACACGCTGATCGCCGAACGCGATGAGTCGATGCAAAGTGGCGCGCAACCGTATCTGCAACTGATCATCGAACACGAAGCGCAAGCGGCATTGCGCTTTCGCACACATGAGTGGCTGCGCAAGACGCTGGCCAAAACGACGCGCCAGGAACTCGAGCGCTTCGTATCCGATTACTGGCTTCGCGTCATGCAGGCGGCCTACCTCGACGGCGGCATAACCGGCGTCCGCTGGCAGGAGTGCGACGCCGCCATCGACCTGCTCCTGTCGAGCGTGCAGCCGCAGCCGAGTGCCGCCGAGCGCAATAAACTGGTCACGCAAATTCCCGCTCTGCTAAAGCGCATTAACGCGGAACTCGATTCCCTCAATATTTCAGTGCAGGAAAGAGCGCCATTTCTCAACAGGTGCTTCGAGCTGCAAACGGCCGCGCTGCGTAAACCGATCGACGCGCCGGACCTCGCCGAGCGCAAAAAGGCCGAACAGCTCATTGCACCGATTCCGTTCATCGACCTGCGCACGCCGGCCGTGACCGCGGCAGCCGGCGATCAGGTCCTCGAACGCGACGGCAAACTCGTGCAATACTTCGGACAGCCCGAAAAGACGCCATCGCCGTGGCGCGACGAGTTGGCCTGGAAAGACGGCGACTGGATCCGCTTCGCGCTGCCCGACGGCGAAAGCCTGTGCGGGCACCACTGCGGGCAGATCAGCCCTTCGGGGACCGTCGTGTTGTTCAACGCCGAATGGGGCTATGCCGTTGCCCTCTCACCCGCCGAGCTCGAGGATCAATTCACCGATGGCCGCGCCCGCGTCGTCTCCGAATCTTCGCTGTTCGACGAAGCCGCCGAGCGGGCGCTCGAACAGCTCAAGCCGCACTGATTGCGGCCAGACGGCCGCGGCCTCAAGACAGCGCGTTGGCTATGCGCAGATAATCGGCGACTGACAATTCCTCGGCGCGTGCCGTCGGCGCGATGCCGAGCTCGGCAAACAGCGCGTCGCCGACGACGCCCTTGAGATTGTTGCGCAACATTTTTCGCCGCTGCGCAAAAGCGGCGGAAACGAGCGCCGCGAAATACGCTTCGTCGTGCGCCGACAGTTCGCCGGGCGGACGCGGAATCAGCCGCACGACCGCCGAGTCCACCTTGGGTGCCGGCGCGAAGGACTCGGGCGGCACGTCGCGCAGACGGTCCATGACGAAGCGATACTGGAGCATGACCGAGAGGCGGCCGAAATCAGTGCTTCCCGGCTCGGCAACCATGCGCTCGACGACTTCCTTCTGGAGCATGAAATGCATGTCGACGACGCGCTCGGCGAAACCGGCAAGATGAAAGAGCAGCGGCGTCGAGATGTTGTACGGCAGGTTGCCGACGACGTGCAAGGATCTTCCCGCACCGGCCAGCCCGCCAAAATCGAAGTCGAGCGCGTCGCCCTGATGGATCGTCAGCTTATCGGCCGGGTAACGCGTTTTGAGGCGCGCGACGATGTCCCGGTCAATTTCGACGACGTGCAGATGATCGATCCGCTCGAGTAGCGGATCGGTCAGCGCGCCGAGCCCGGGACCGATCTCGACGACGCAATCGCCTCGCTCGAGCGCCAGCGCATTGACGATATCGTCAATCACCTGTCGATCAACCAGGAAGTTCTGCCCGAAGCGCTTGCGGGCGATATGTTGCGCCATCAAAACACCCCCTGCTCAAGCGTTTCCGATGGCGCTAACCGTTGACAGAGCGCAGATATCGGCGCCATCGGCGCTGGCGCCGTCACGACCGCATCGCCCAGTGAAACTGGGCTCCTACAGGATAATCGTGGGTGGTCAATCGCCACCATCACTCAAGCGCGCCCGGTACACCATTTCGATCGCCTGATCGACGGCGGCGAAGAGGCTGCCGGGGTCGGCGTTGCCGCTGCCGGCGAGGTCGAGCGCC
>Ga0335397_10007961_pt1 | contig 13393 bp, 11 predicted proteins | sample MAT04_FD_205740 | JGI IMG/M metagenome (GOLD analysis project Ga0335397, IMG submission 205740) | Freshwater microbial communities from Lake Fryxell liftoff mats and glacier meltwater in Antarctica - MAT-04 (spades assembly) (version 2) ...
GCGGGCCTGGGCGCGAGCGTCCGCAGCGAGTCGGGCGACGGCGGTCGCGACAGGGGCGCCGCCCTCGGCCGCCCGACACAGTGCTCGGGCCGCCGGACCGAGCGGGTCGACCGTGTCAGGACCCGTCACCGGACCGGCTCGCCAGCGCGGATCGGGCGCGGCGACCGAGGTGAGCGTGGCCCAGGCGACGGCCGGAGGAGAGCCGACCGCGAGCTGGGCGTGCACGGCCGCGAGGCGCTCCCCCGCAGGACCGGGGACGGCCGCGGCCACGACGTGCGCCGCCTCCTGCAACGAGGCACCGCCGGCGAGGCAGGAGGAGAGCAGGTCCAGCAGCAGGGGGAGGTCCGCGGCGAGGCGGGCGCGTTCGGCCCGGAACGCGGCAGGCTCGAGCCGCCCCACCAGCCTCGGGCCAGCGACTGCCACCGCGAGGCCCAGCAGGACGCCCACCGTTCCCGCGACGAGCAGGGCCACGGCAGCTCCAGCCACGGCGCAAGCCAGGACCGGGGAGGCGGGACCTCGACGGGAGCCGCCTGTCCGGGGCGACCAGGACGGACCCCCCGCCGCGGCGCCACCCCGACCGGACCGGGAGCTCCCAGGATCTGCGTCGGGCCCGGTGCATCTGGGCAGCAGGCTCGCCAGGCGGACGTCGCCCGACCGGCGGAGAAGCACCCAGGTGCTCAGCCCGGCGAGCAGCGCCGCGAGCGGGGCCAGGCCACCCACGTCAGTCCGCTCCCCCGGCCCGGGCGGCCAGCCGGCCGGTCCACACCAGACCGAGGGCGTCGAGGGCCAGCCCGAGGACGAGGCAGGTCTGCCCCACCGGCGTCTGGAGCAGGACGTGGAGCGGATCGACGCCGAGTCCGGCCGCCAGGACGAGGCCGGCCACGGGCAGGACGGCGAGCATCCCGGCTGTCGCCCGGGGGCCGGCGAGCTCGGCCTGCACCGCGAGGCGCTGCGCCTGCTCTGCGCGCAGCCCCTGCTCGAGGCGCTCGACCGCAGCCGCGAGCCCGCCGCCGGAGCTGGCGCAGACCGTCCAGCACGCCGCCAGCGCGCGCAGCACCTCCGGCACCGCCGTCGCCGACTCCGCGTGCCGTCTCCCTGAACCCCGGCTGCCTGAGATCCGGCTGGCTGGGATCCGGCTGGCTGGATTCCGGCTGGCTGGGCTCCGGCTGCCGGGGCTCCGGCTGCCGGGGTCCGTCTGACCAGGGCTCAGGCGTCCGGGCCCCGGAGCTCCGGGGCCCGGGCGTCCCGGCCGGGACAGGGCAGCAGCCACGTCCCCACCGATGCCCGCCGTGGCCGCGGCCGCCAACAGCGACTCCCGGCTGCCTCCGCAGGCCAGCTCGGCAGCGACGGCCAGCGCCTGCGCCGGGGACCGGCCCGCTCGCAGCTCGGCCGCCAGGGCCGCGCAGGCCTCGACGGCCCGGGCCCGCTCGACGCGGCGGGCCGCCGCCCGTCGCCGGCCGACCCGCCACCTCAGCGCCGCGGCCACGCCGACGCCGGCCAGCAGCGCCACCACCAGCCCCGCGACCGGGAGCAGCGCGGCGGCCGCGAGGGCGGCGGGAGGCAGCGGCCTGGCCCCTGGCGGCAGGAGCACGGTCAGGCGGTCGACACCGGTGGACAGCCCACCGGACAGCCCACCGGACAGCCCACCGGACAACCCACCGGACGACACCGCACCCGACACCGCACCGGACACCGCACCGGACACCGCACCCGACGAAGCCGAGGCACACGACCCCGATGCTTGGCGCGAGCCCACTCGTTCGGGCCGCTGGACTCCGCCTCGCCTGCCGGCGGGGGAGCGCGCCGCCCCGCCGAGCAGGTCCCGAGCGCGCAGCGCCCCCGGCTTCGGCAGAAGCAGCACCGCGACGGCAGCCGCCGCGAGGAGCGCAGGGACGGCCAGCTCCCCCCCTGTCACGAGCCCGGGTGGACAGGTGCCCGACCTGCGAGCCGCACCGTCGTCATGCGACGCCGACAAGCAGGTCGGCCAGGACCGAGGCCCCGGGGCCCGGTGCCCCCGAGCTCCCGGTGCCGTCCCAGGTCCAGGCCTGCTCCGCACGGACCAGCCCGTCCTCGCCGCGGCCGAGGGTGCAAACCTCGGTCACCCGGCGCCGCCCCGACGCGCGGTCGCGGCCGAGGTGGATCACCAGGCGCAGCCCCGAGGCGAGCTGGCTGTGCAGGGCGAGGCGGGACAGCCCGGCCACCGCGGCGAGGGCCTCTAGCCGGGCCGGCACGTCGCCCGCACCGTTGGCGTGCAGGGTCCCGCAACCGCCCTCGTGGCCGGTGTTCAGGGCCGCCAGCAGGTCGACGACCTCGGCTCCACGGACCTCCCCGACCACGAGCCGGTCCGGGCGCATCCGCAGAGCCTGCCGGACGAGGTCTCGCAGTGTCACGGCCCCGGCCCCTTCGAGGTTGGCCGGCCGGGCCTCGAGCCGGACCACGTGGGGGTGGGCCGGAGCGAGCTCACCTGCGTCCTCGACGAGCAGCAGCCGGTCGCCCGCGTCGACGAGCGACAGCAGCGCGGACAGCAGGGTGGTCTTGCCCGTCCCGGTCCCACCGCTGACCAGGAAGGCCGTCCGCGAGGCGACGATCCGGGCGAGCAGCTCCACCCCGTCCGGTGGCAGCGACCCGGCACTGACCAGCTCGCCCAGCGTGAACACCCGGGTGCGCGCGATGCGCAGCGAGAGGCAGGTCCCGCCGGTGGCGACGGGCGGCAGGACCGCGTGCAGGCGCACCCCGCCCGGGAGGCGGGCGTCCACCCACGGCTGCGCATCGTCCAGGCGCCGCCCGCTGGGGGCGGCCAGGCGCTGGGCGAGGCGACGTACGGCCGTGTCGTCCGGGAACCGCACCGCGGTCCGCTCCAGGCCGGCGCCGCGGTCGACCCAGACCTCGTCCGGGGCGTTGACCAGGACGTCGGTGACGGTCGGGTCCCGCAGCAGCACCTCGAGCGGCCCGGCTCCCACGATCTCGCTCTGGAGGGCAGCGAGCACGCCCCGCAGCTCGGCGTCGCCCCGCAGGCCACCGTCCTCCTCGCGCAGCGCGGCGGCCACGAGCGACGGCGACGGCGGCAGCCCTGACGACGCCACCCGCTGACGCACCCGTTCGAGCAGGCCCTGCTCGACGGCCCTCACGCGGCCGACCGCCCGTGCGCCGGCAGCAGCAGCTCGTCGAGCAGCCGCCCGCACGCGACCGCGAGCGGTCCCCGGCCACGCCGAGCCGGGGCCTCGCCGCGCTCCAGCGCCAGGTCGAGACCGGGCTCGGCCCTCAGCTCGGCCAGCAGCGGCAGACCAAGGGCGCGTGCCACCTCGTCGCCGCCCAGCCCGGAGGGCGACGGTCCTCGCGACACGACGCGCACGTCGTGGCACAGCAGCCCGACCGCGGCCGCCACGCGGGAGGCGGCGGCCGCGGCGCGCACCTCGTTGGGGACGATCAGCAGGACGGTCGTCGCGGCCGAGAGCACCGCCCGTCCGCCGTCGTCGAGACTCCGTGGGAGGTCGACCACCACCAGCTCGTGCGCGCGACGGCCGGCCGCGAGCACCGCCCTGACCGCCTCGACCGGGACCCGGTCGGCCTCACCCCGCCCCCACGACAGCACCGACAGCCCGGCCATCCGGGGCAGGGCCTCGGCAAGCGCCGCGGCGGGCACGCGGCCCCGGGTCTGGCCGAGCTCGGACCACCGCACGCCCTGGTCCTGCTCCCCGCCGAAGACGAGGTCGATGCCGCCGCCGAGCGGGTCCCCGTCGACGAGGAGCGCCGACCGGCCGGCGCGCGTCGCCGTGACTGCCAGCGCGCAGGCCAGCGTGGTGGCGCCCGCCCCACCCCGGCCGCCGACCACGGCGACGAGGACCCCTGCCGGACCGCTGGACTCGGCCGCGTCGGCCAGGCGGTCGGTCAGCCACCCGTCCGCGTCGGGCAGGAACACCACGTGCTCGGCGCCCACCTCGACGGCACGCTGCCAGATGCCGGCGTCGTCCAGGTCCCGCCCGAGCAGGACGACGCCCTCACGGCGCGGCAGGCGCAGGCGCAGGCACCCGGCGAGCGCATCGACGCCGAGCACGACGAACGGCGCGGTCCCCCAGGAGCGACGGGCCGAGGCCGCATCCGGGGCGACCTGCAGCTCGGTCCCGGCCGCCGCGGCCAGGCGGAGCAGGTCCTCGAGCACGTCGTCGTCGGAGGTCACCAGCAGCGACCTCGCCGAGGACGGCGGTCCGGCGGGCAGCGGGCGGAGCGGGGCGGGCACGGCGGACCTCCGGAGCAGGCGCCGTACGACGTGCGGCGCGGGAGGCCACCGTCCGGCCGGACCGGGCCGGGCGCCAGGGGCGTAGGGCGATCTGTGGAGGGACCGGCGGATGCAGGACTGTCCGCACACGCGGACGACCCCCGCCGGGGGGGGTGGCGGGGGTCGTCGCACGTGGTCCGACTCTGGGGGGGTAGAGCCGAACCGTCCGTGGACCTGACGGTCGCGCCGCCCGGTCGCCCTCCCCCTGCCCCGCCGGAGAAGCGAGAAACCGTTGCTCTGTCGTGAGATCGGCCTATCCTCGCCTGCTGTGAGCCCCTCCCGCGCTGCGGCGTTCTTCGACCTCGACAAGACGGTCATCGCGAAGAGCAGCACGCTGGCGTTCAGCCGCCCCTTCTACAAGGGCGGGCTGGTCAACCGCCGTGCCGTCCTCAAGAGCTCCGTCGCGCAGTTCGTCTACCTGCTGCAGGGGGCCGACGAGGACTCGATGGACCGCATGCGCGACTACCTCAAGACGCTGTGCGCCGGCTGGCCCGTCGACCAGGTCAACGCGATCGTCGCCGAGACGCTGCACGAGCTGATCGACCCCATGGTCTACGCCGAGGCGGTCGCGCTGTTCGACGAGCACCACGCGGCCGGGCTCGACGTCGTGATCGTCAGCAGCAGCGGCGAGGAGGTCGTCGGTCCGATCGGCGAGATGCTCGGCGCTGACCACGTTCTCGCGACGCGCATGGTGGCCGAGGACGGCAAGTACACCGGCGACATCGAGTTCTACGCCTACGGCGAGGGCAAGGCCGTCGCCATGCGGGAGCTGGCCGAGCAGCACGGCTACGACCTGGCCGCGTCCTGGGCCTACAGCGACTCCTACACCGACCGTCCGATGCTCGAGGTCGTCGGCAACCCGGTCGCGGTCAACCCGGACAAGGCCCTGCGGCGGCACGCTGCCGAGCAGGGGTGGAGACTGCGCGACTTCAAGCGCCCGGTGCGGATGCGCGACCGGCTGCCGACCCTGCCCTCGCCGCCGGGCTCCCCGGTCGCCTACGCCGGGGTCGCCGCGGCGGCCGGCGTGGCGGGCCTCGCGTGGTGGGCCGGCCGCCGCCGCGCCTGACCTGCCGAGAACAGATCAAGTGACCCGCATCACACCAAACTCTTGACCAGGGCCGGTCAGGGGCGTACCAAGGACGCACGGACCACCGCCTGCGGGCGGACTTGCTCCCCCCGACGGCGGTCCGTGCGAGAGGCCCAGGCACCCACGTGCGACCAGCCGCGAGAGGCACGTCCCCCAGCCCCAACCGTCTCTGAAAGGAAGCGCACCGGGAGCTGACGGACGAACCAACTGCACGCCCTGATCACCTGGATCTCACCGCATGGCGACGGCGGTCTCCCCACGGGAGGCCGCCGTTCCCGTGCGTCAGGCCGCCGGGCTAGGAGGTCCCGCGGCGGATCGCCTCGCAGACCGCGAGGCCCTCCCGTGCGCCCAGCGACACGGCCTGGGCGCAGTGCACGATCCAGCGTGCGACGCCGGCGGGTCCGCCCGAGACGTACGCGTGCAGCGCCTCCGGGTAGTCGTGGTGCAGCTCGGCATGCCCCACCTCGGGGGCGGAGACGGCCTTGGGGTCGAGCCCCCGGTCGACGAGCACGAGCCGGGCCGCGGCACGGGCGACCAGCCCGTCGGCCGTGCCGAAGGGCCTGAGCGCCATCAGCTCGCCGTGCACGACGGCAGCGACGACCACGGCCGGGGCCGACGTGCCGGCAGTCAGGACCCGCGCCAGACCGTCGAGACGGGCCGCGACCTCGAGCGGGTCGGGGGCGGCGCCGAGCTCGAGCGGGTCGTCGTACGGCGCGCCGACGGGTCGCGGGCGACCGAGTGCGTCGGAGTCGGGCACGATCTCGGAGGCGGCGAGCACGTGCAGCCGGGCCAGCGCCTGGCTCGGCGAGTGCCGCCAGCTGACCAGCACCTGCCCGAGGTCGGCGTGCAGCCGCACCGCGCCCTCGACCAGCCGGGCGCCGCGCTCGTCCTTGCTCGGCAGGGTGACGGTGCCACCGGCCATGAGCTGACCGCGCAACCGCTCGAGCTCGATGCCCGCGCCCTCAAGCTGCGCGGACGCGCGCGCGCCGCGCAGGGCCGACTCCGCGGTGACCTCGGCGGACCCGCGGCGCAGCACGCGGTGGGACAGCAGCCCGTCGACAGCGGTGCGCGCCTCGGCGACCGCCGCCTCCACACCAGGGAGGGTCAGCAGCGGGGCCAGGACGTCGGTCACCCGAGGAACGCTAGTCGGGCCGGACACGCACAGCCCGCCCGGCGGCGGCGGCGGCGGCGGCGGCGGACATACAGTCCGACCATGCAGGAGCAGCCGGTCGTCGTGCTGGTGCTGGCCGCCGCCCTCGCCCTGGTCGCGCTCGTGCTGTGGCGGGAGTTCCGTGGTCGTCGGGCCTTCGGCACCGTTGGTGAGCGGGCGGCCTACGCCGCCCTGCACGAGGCGAGCCTGGCCGCGCCGCCGCTGCGCGAGGGGCTGACCGCCGACTCGGCCGCCCGCAGCGCAAGGCACCTGCGCACCCTGCTGGGCAGCGCCGCCGTGTCGATCACCGACTGCGACCAGCTGCTGGCCTGGGAGGGCGCGGGTGAGCGGCACTCCGCCACCGCCCACCAGCTCGCCGGCCAGGTGCTCCAGTCGGGTCGGACCTCGACCGCCAGCGGCCTGATGTGCGGGGACCCGGAGTGCACCGTCCGGTCGGTCGTCGTGGCTCCCCTCGTGCTCGACGAGCGCGTGGTCGGGACGCTCGGCGCCTACGCCTCGACGGCCAGCCCGGGCCTGGTCTCCGCGGTCGGGGAGGTGGCCCGGTGGGTCTCCGGTCAGCTCGAGCTCGCCGAGCTGGACGAGTCCCGCTCCCGACTGGCGGAGGCCCAGGTCCGCGCGCTGCGGGCGCAGATCAGCCCGCACTTCATCTTCAACGCGCTGACCGCCATTGCGTCGTTCGTGCGCACCGACCCGGAGCGGGCCCGCGAGCTGCTGCTCGACTTCGCCGACTTCACCCGCTACTCCAGCCGCGTGCACGGGGAGTTCACGACCCTCGCCGAGGAGCTCCGCTCGATCGACCGCTACCTGCTGCTGGAGAAGGCCCGCTTCGGCGACCGGCTCCAGGTGGTGCTGCGGGTGGCGCCGGAGGTGCTGTCGGTCGCGGTGCCCTACCTGTGCCTCCAGCCGCTGGTGGAGAACGCCGTGCACCACGGCCTCGAGCGTGGCAGTGGCGGCGGCACGATCACCGTGATCGCCGAGGACGACGGAGCCCAGTGCCGCATCACGGTGGAGGACGACGGCGCCGGCAGCGACCCCGAGCGGGTGCGCCAGGTGTTGGCCGGCACGGCGGACGCCGACGACCACGGCCACCGGTCGATCGGCCTCGGCAACGTCGACGCGCGGCTGCGAGCGGTGTTCGGCGACGACCACGGCCTGGTCGTGGAGACCGCCGTCGGCGCGGGCACGAAGGTGACCGTGCGGGTGCCGAAGTTCAGCGCCGGTGTGCGGTCCGGGGTGCGTGCCTCATGACCAGCGCCGGACCGGCCCTGCGCGTCCTCGCCGTCGACGACGAACCGCCCGCCCTCGACGAGCTGGCCTACCTCCTGCGCCACGATCCCCGGGTGGCGGAGGTGCGCACCGCCGGGGACGCGGTCGCGGCGTTGAAGGTGCTCGAGTCCGAAGTCGTGGACGGGGTCTTCCTCGACATCCGCATGCCGGGCCTGACCGGCCTCGAGCTGGCCCGGGTGCTGAGCCGCTTCGCGGACCCCCCGGCGATCGTGTTCGTCACGGCGTACGACGACGCCGCCGTCGAGGCGTTCTCGCTGCGCGCCGTGGACTACCTGCTCAAGCCCGTGCGCGCGGAGCGCCTGGCCGAGGCGGTCGGCCGCATCGTGGAGGCCAGGGCGGTCGCCGCGACGACGGGCCCCGGCAACGCCGACCCCGCGCCGGCCGACCCCGGCACGATCGCCGTCGAGCTCGGGGGCGTGACCCGGTTCCTGCAGGTCGCGGACGTCCGCCACGTCGAGGCGCACGGGGACTACGCCAGGCTGCACACGGCCTCCGCCAGCCACCTGGTGCGGGTGCCTCTTGCTGCCCTCGAAGAGCGTTGGGCGGCAGCCGGCTTCGTCCGCGTCCACCGCTCCTACCTGGTCGCCATCAACCACATCAGCGAGCTGCGCGTCGAGCCCGGCGGAGGCCACGCCGTCCGGGTCGGCACGGGTCCCTCGGCGGTGCTGCTGCCGGTCAGCCGGCGGCTCAGCCGGCAGCTCAAGGACCGACTGGTCCACCGCGCCCGACGGGAGGCCGAGCGGTGATCACGCCGGGCTCCGGGCCGACCGGCGACCCACCGCGCCGGGTCACGGTCACCAGCCCGCGGACCTCGGCCGTACGACGCCCACCCGGGCGCTCGGCGCTGCGGGCCCTGGATGAGCAGGACCACGTCGGCGAGCTGCTCGTGCGGTCTCTCGTACGGGCGCAGCTGCTGCTCGCCCTGCGGCTGCTCGCGGTGCTCGCCGTCCTGCTCGGGGGGCTCCCGCTCCTGTTCGCGGTGGCCCCGGTGACGCGCGACGTGCAGGTGCTCGGCCTGCCCTTCCCGTGGCTCGTGCTCGGCGTGCTCGTCTACCCCGCGATGGTCGTGGGCGGGCTGGTCTACCTCCGCCTGGCCGAGCGCAACGAACGCGACTTCACCGAGCTGGTCGAGCGCTCGTGACCGACGCGCTGCTGCCGCTGCTGGCGGTCGCGCTGGTCGTGTCCGCCACGGTGGGCATCGGGATCTACGGGCTGCGCCTGGCCCGGACGACCAGCGACTTCCTGGTCGCCTCCCGCTCGGTGTCGCCGCTGTGGAACGCCTCCGCGATCGGTGGCGAGTACCTCTCCGCAGCGTCCTTCCTGGGCGTCGCCGGGCTGGTGATGGTCTACGGCGCCGATGCCCTCTGGTACCCCGTCGGGTTCGTCGCCGGCTACTTCGTCCTGCTGCTCCTGGTTGCCGCGCCCCTGCGCCGGTCCGGCGCCTACACGGTCCCGGACTTCGCCGAGGTGCGGCTCGGGTCGCAGGCCCTTCGACGGCTGTGCGCCTTCGCCGTCGTCGCCATCGGGATGATGTATCTGGTCCCCCAGCTCCACGGCGCAGGGCTGGCACTGCGCGCGACGACCGGGGCACCGGTCGAGGCGGGCGCGGTGCTCGTCGCCGTCGTCGTCACGCTCAACGTCGCAGGAGGGGGCATGCGCAGCGCGACGTTCGTACAAGCGTTCCAGTACTGGTTGAAGATCACCGCACTGGCCGTGCCCGCGGTGTTCCTGCTGCTCGCCTGGCAGGCCGACGGCCGACCGGAGCTGGCCGGGCCCACGGCCCCGGAGTTCGCAGCGGCGACCACGGTCGAGATCGACAGCGCCGTCCGCGTTGTCGTCGACGAGCCCGTGCAGGTCACCCTCGACGGTGCGGTCCGTCGCCTCGAGCCGGGACCGCTCGCACTCCGGACAGGCAGCACGATCGTCTTCCCGGCCGGCGCGTCCGTCCCGCACGTGGAGGCCCTGACGCCGTCGACCGGCAGCTCCTGGGTGCGGCCCCTGTCGGGCGCGGGGGGCGTCGAGCACCCGCTGTACGCGACGTACGCCCTGGTGCTTGCGACGTTCCTCGGGACCATGGGGCTGCCGCACGTGCTGGTGCGCTTCTACACCAACCCCGACGGCCGGGCCGCCCGTCGGACGACCCTGATCGTGCTCGTTCTGCTGGGCGCGTTCTACGTCCTGCCGGCGCTCTACGGCGCGCTCGGCCGGCTCTACGTGCCCGAGCTGCTGCTGACCGGGGGCACCGACGCCGTGGTGCTGTCGCTGCCCGTCGCGGCGCTGTCGGGGCCGGCTGGACCGCTGCTGCAGGCGCTGCTCGTCGCCGGGGCGTTCGCGGCCTTCCTGTCCGCCTCGTCGGGCCTGCTGGTGACCACAGCCGGCGTGCTCGCGCAGGACCTGCTCCCCGCGTCGCGGGGCGACGGCTCGTCCAGCCAGCTGCGCGGCACGGTGCGGGGGTTCCGGCTGGGCGCGACCCTCACCGGCGCCCTGTCCCTGGCCGTCGCCTTGTCGGCGTCTGCGCTGCCGCTGACGCAGGTCGTGGGGCTCGCCTTCGCCATCGCCGCCTCGACGTTCTGCCCCCTGCTGGTGCTGGGCATCTGGTGGCGCGGCTTGACGGTCGCCGGGGCTGCGTCCGGACTGCTCGTGGGCGGTGGGCTGTCGGCGACGGCTGTTGCGCTGACGGTGACCGGCACCGCCTCCGGGGGCTGGCCCGGGGCGCTGCTCGCCCAGCCGGCGGCCTGGACGGTCCCCGCGGCGTTCCTCGTGATGGTGGTCGTCTCGCTGCTCACGCGCGCCACCGTGCCCGCCGACGTGGGACGCACGATGCTCGTCCTGCACGCGCCCGAGGCGCTCGGCCTCCGGCTGGGAGACGACCGCTCGTCGCGGGAGCAGACCGCTCAGCGCAGCAGGCGCGCAGGTAGGCGCAACCCGCGCTGAGTCCGCTTGTGCTGGACCCTCCGTACCGCCAGCGTGACTGGGGTCACACCCCGTCCGTGGCGTCGCGTGAGCGGCTGCCACGCGTCCACAGGAGGACCCCGTGAGCAGCAGCACCCAACCCGAGGGGGGGCGCGCGACGTACACGCCTCAAGAGGCGAAGTACCTCGCCGCGCAGGAGGCCCCCGACTTCCAGGACCTGCGCCGCCGCTACCGCGGGTGGGTCATCCCCGTCGCGATCGGCTCGCTCGTCTGGTACTTCCTGTACGTCGCACTCGCGGCGTACGCCTCCGACTGGATGGCGACCCCGGTCATCGGCAACGTCAACATCGGGCTGATCGCCGGACTGCTGCAGTTCGTGACGACGTTCGGCATCACCGCCCTCTACATCCGCTTCGCCAACCGCGTCCTCGACCCGGTGTCGTCCCGGATCCGTGACGAGTTCGAGGCGGGGACCCTGTGACGACGACCCTGCTGGCCCAGGAGGCCGTCGGCAGCCCGGCGCTGAACCTCGCCATCTTCGCGAGCTTCGTCGCGGTCACGCTGGCCCTGGTGCTCAAGGCGAGCAAGACCAACAAGAGCGCCGCGGACATGTACACCGGCGGCGCCGCCTTCTCCGGGCGCCAGAACGGCGTCGCGATCTCCGGCGACTACCTGTCGGCCGCGTCCTTCCTCGGCATCGCCGGAGCCATCGCGCTGACCGGCTACGACGGCTTCCTCTACAGCATCGGCTTCCTCGTCGCCTGGCTGATCGCCCTGCTGCTGGTCGCCGAGCTCCTGCGCAACACCGGCCGCTTCACCATGGCCGACGTGCTGGCGTTCCGCATGCGTGAGCGGCCGGTCCGCACCGCGGCCGCGACCTCCACGCTGGTCGTGTCGTTCTTCTACCTGCTCGCCCAGATGGCCGGCGCCGGCGGGCTCGTCGCCCTGCTGCTGAACATCAACGGCCGCGGCGGGCAGAGCGTCGTCATCGCCCTCGTCGGCATCCTGATGATCGCCTACGTGCTCATCGGCGGCATGAAGGGCACGACGTACGTCCAGATCATCAAGGCCGTGCTGCTCATCTCGGGCGCCGCCCTCATGTCGGTCTGGGTCCTCGGGCGCTACGGCTTCAACTTCTCCGAGCTGCTCGGTGCGGGCGCTGCCGCGGGCGCCGCCCTCGAGCCCGGCGCGAAGTACGGCGTCTCGGGCATCAGCCGCCTCGACTTCGTCTCGCTGTCGCTGGCCCTGGTGCTCGGCACCGCCGGCCTGCCGCACATCCTGATGCGCTTCTACACCGTGCCGACGGCCAAGGAGGCCCGGAAGTCCGTCGTATGGGCCATCTGGCTGATCGGCCTGTTCTACCTGTTCACCCTGACCCTGGGATACGGCGCTGCTGCCCTCGTCGGGCCGGACCGGATCGCCGCTGCCCCCGGTGGCGCGAACTCCGCAGCTCCGCTGCTGGCCTTCGAGCTCGGCGGGACGCTGCTGCTCGGCATCATCTCGGCCGTCGCTTTCGCCACGATCCTGGCCGTCGTGGCCGGTCTCACGATCACCGCCTCGGCGTCGTTCGCCCACGACATCTACGCCCAGGTGATCCACAAGGGCAACGCCCCCGAGGGCCAGGAGGTGAAGGTGGCGCGCATCGCGGCCGTGGTCGTCGGCGCCGTCGCCATCCTCGGCGGCATCGCGGCGAACGGCCAGAACATCGCGTTCCTGGTCGCTCTCGCCTTCGCGGTCGCCGCGTCGGCCAACCTGCCGACGATCCTGTACTCGCTGTTCTGGAAGCGGTTCAACACCCGCGGCTGCCTGTGGAGCATCTACGGCGGCCTAATCGTCACGATCACGCTGATCGTCTTCTCCCCTGCGGTGTCGGGCTTGCCGACGTCGATGCTGAAGAGCGTGGACTTCAGCTACTTCCCGCTGGCCAACCCGGGTCTGGTGTCGATCCCGCTGTCGTTCCTGCTCGGCTACATCGGCACGATCACCAGCAAGGAGTACAACGCCGCCAAGTACGCCGAGATGGAGGTCCGCTCCCTCACCGGCGCGGGCGCGGTGCGTACGGCGCTGAAGCACTAGAGCAACCTGAGCACGAGCAGGACCCGCACAGCAGTTCGACAGCGCCGCTCCCGGGAACCCCCGGGGGCGGCGCTGTCGCGTCGCGATCGGCCCGAAGGTCCCGTCCCGCACCGCTCAGGACACGAAGCGCAGGATGAACGGGTAGCGGTGCCACGCCCCGCGTCGGGCGGACGCGGCCGCCCGCAGGGACAGCACGAGGGCCCCGACCAGGACGACGGGGAGCAGCACCAGCCCGATCGTCGCCGCGGCGGTCAGCGTGCACAGCAGCAACGCGAGCAGGACGGTGGTCTGGAAGTTGAGGGCCTCGACGGCCTGGTGCCCGACGTACGCCGAGCGCTCGCCCTTCGACAGCGCGAGGACGAGCGGGAAGGCGAGCGCGAGGACGAAGATGCTCAGGTGAGCCAGCACCGCCCAGGTCCGGTCGGTGCTCGAGCCGTGGCCCGGATGGGAGTCGACGACCCACAGGCCGTCGAAGGGCCCGCCCACCGCCTCAGGTCCCCGCGCCCGGTCGTCCACCACGTCCTCCTGCCACGCCCACCCCGACGAGGCGTTCAGCGTAGGCCGTCCCAGCCAGCCGCACCTG